>ERZ779632.715-NODE-715-length-16785-cov-5.260909_pt1 | contig 16785 bp, 19 predicted proteins | sample MGYA00514194_ERZ779632 | MGnify/ENA primary metagenome ERZ779632 (study PRJEB29562, sample SAMEA4376704) | mouse gut metagenome | isolation source: Cecum | study: EMG produced TPA metagenomics assembly of the A DSS colitis mouse model was used to assess the...
TGTATATGGCGGTGTAGAAGGGGCGGGATCTGCAGGATTATATCGTGCCCACTCCATACGAAAATCTGGATATCATTCCCTCCTCGACGCTGATGAGTTCCATCGAGTACGAACTGTTCGCGAAGTGGCAGCGGGAGTTTATTTTAAAGAAAGCCTTGAAGAGTGTCAAAGAGTCGGAAAAATATGACGTGATCCTGATTGATGCGCCGCCCACGCTCGGCGGCTGGGTGATGAACATACTCTGCGCTTCGGATAAGATGATCATTCCCGTGGAGTCAAGCCCCTGGGGACTTTTCGGCCTGGCGAATATGTTTGAATTTCTGGGCGGGGCGAAGGAGATCGCGCCGGAGTTGGAACTTCTGGGGATCGCGATCACGAAGGTGGACGAGCGAAAGAATTATTTCAGGCAGACAGTGGAGACGCTGCGGGAACTGGAGGATGTAAAAGTTTTTGAAAATTATATCCATGTGGACAGCGCGATAGAATGGGCACAGGATGATTCCAGTCCCGTTCTTGTGTATAAAAAGAGCAGCAGAAGCGCAAAAGAATATTATGAGTTGGCGAAGGAGGTCATTGCATTATGTCAGTAGGAAAGGGAAGTATTCAGAGAGCGGCGAAAGCGAAGGATGCGGCGGAGAAAAAAGAGGTTCTGGTTGAAGCGCCAGAAGAGGAGAAGGAAGAGCCGGTAAAAGAGGCGGCGAAAGAGGCGGCACTGAAGAAGAAAGCGGCTCCGGCTAAAAAAGCAGCAAAGGCTCCGGCGAAGAAGAAGGAGACGGTGGTGGTAGCGTCCGTGGTCTCCTCGGATGATATCCATGAGAAGAAATTTGAGGCGGTGAGCCATATTTACTGCGAACTGCCGACATATCTTCTGTAGAGGACTCAGGGGAGGAGAAAAATGGAAACCTGGTATTACGAAGTGGCAAGTATCGAGGGGGATTACGCGAACCTGAGAAGGACGGATATAGCATTGGAGGATCTGAAGCTGGTGGCGAGAGCTTTGCTGCCGGCGGAGATCACGGAGGGGACAAAGCTGAAATATGAGATGATGCAGTATGAGATATGTTAGCGGAACTCAGATGGGCGTTTCGTATGACAGCTTTGTACGGTCAGGCGGAGAAATAAGATGGAAAAACTGCATATTTTAAAAGGGAATATGATAGAGTATTACATGGGCGATCCCGCAAGGATCCACCATTTTCTGAAAGTCCACAGTTTCGCGAAGCTGATCGGGGAGGAAGAGGGACTGGACGCGGAAACGCAGGAGATTCTGGAGGCGGCGGCTCTGGTGCACGATATCGGGATCAAGATCGCGGAGGAAAAATATGGCAGCGACGCAGGTCCTTTGCAGGAGAAAGAGGGGCCGACCGCGGCAAAACAGATACTGGAAAAGTCCGGCTACGCGGGAGCGCTGATCGACCGGGTATGCTATCTGGTGGGACATCATCACACCTACACAGACATCGACAGAGCGGATTATCAGATCCTCGTGGAAGCGGATTTCCTCGTAAATCTTTACGAGGGGAAAGAGAGCAGAGAGGCGATAGAGCATGCGTACGGCAGAATTTTTCGGACCGAAGCGGGAAAGCGGGTGTGCCGGGAAGTGTATGGATTGTAGCATATAACTCTGCAGATCAGAAAGCGGAAGGAAAAGAGTGGCAACATGACAGGGAAATGGAAGATGATACTGGGCGGCGCATGCATGGCGATTATGCTTGCGGGCTGCGGCGCTGTGGGAGACGATACACAGAAGGTCGAGCAGGAGGATACCGCGGATCAGTTTCCGCCGGAAGAAGACGATTCTGAGAATGAGGAGGCGGACGGAGCGCCGGAGGAAGACCAGCAGGAAAAAACGGATGTGGAGGAGCTGGTGGAGAGTGAAACTTCGGCGGATCGGCCGGCTGTTGTAAATATTGAGCATAAGGAACAGGAATATACAGAGGGCGATAAGGTTGTTCTGACCGCCGATTTCGATCAAGTGTCGGTCACGGTGGAGGGAAACGAGGCCGCCACGCAGGCGATCATGGCAGAATTTGAGAAGCGGGAGGAGTCGTTTCAGGAAAGTCTTGCGGAGCTTGTCGAATGGGCAAAGGAAGATACGCTCGTGACGGACAGCGGCATGTCTTACAGTGAGGAGAAGGGATATGAAGTAAAGAGAAATGACGGTCGTATTTTGTCTTTTTCTACCGGCTCGAGCGGGTTTGAGGGCGGCGCTCACGGTTATTATATGGAGTATGGCCTCAATTTTGATGCGAAAACGGGACAGGTCCTGGCGATAGCGGATATTGCGCAGGACGAGGCCGCGTTTCAGGAGATATGCGTGCAGGAGATGCTGCGTCAGTGCGAGGATCTGAGGGCGCAGGGACTCCTTTTTGATGAGGAGATGTTGGATGCTGTAGGCGGCCTGCAGGGAATCCTGGAAGGCAAGATGGAGGGCGTGGAGTGGTACTTCACGGAGGAAGGCATCTGCTTTATCTCCAACATCTATGAGATCGCGCCCTATGCGGCGGGGAATTTTCTGTTTGATATTCCCTATGAGATGATCGATGGGACATTGAAGGAGGAGTACAGAGGACGTACCGATCAGAAGGCCGGAGCATCATAATTGCTCCGGACAGCGGCTGGCAGTTCCTCATACTGTACTTCCTCCCACGCGGTGACACCGCGGATGGGCTTCACGGTCAGGCGTATATAGGCGCCTTCGGTCAATTCTTTTGACGCGCTGAATGTGATGTCCTTTTTTTTGCCCTTTTCGTCGAGGGCGGGCAGAGTGTAGGAGTAGGGCAGACTGCCCTGAAAGTTGATTACGCCGCCCTGGGGATCGATCTGCTCTATGCGGGTGTTGTCGATCTGTGTGTAATAGTAATTATTTCCGGGTTTTGCGAGAATCAGGGTGAAAAGACAGATCAGTCCCAGTGCGGCGGCGAAGAGTATTGTTGTTTTGAGTATTATTTTTTTCTGCATATGAAGTCTCCTTTTCTGTGATGGGAATGCCGGCGCGGTTTGTGCACCGGTTTTTTTGATGGTCTAATGGTATCACGGAAACCTTACGGAAATCTTGCGGGAACCTTTCGGCAAGCTTACGTTTTCCTTTCCTTTCATCGTTATATCCAGATTGCGGTTGACAGATTTAAAACCTATTGAAATAGTATGCAAATTGGTTTATAATGAGGGCAGATGGAAGAAAGGAGAGTGTTATGAGGATATATGCGGACAACGCGGCGACGACAAAGATGTCGAAGGCCGTGATAGATATCATGGCGGAGTGTATGGGAGAGACTTACGGAAATCCGTCCAGTCTCCACAGTTCGGGTCAGCGGGCGGCAGAGGTGCTGGCCGGAGCCAGGGAGAGCGTGGCGCTTACGCTGGGGGCGGAGCCGAAGGAGATCATCTTCACATCCGGCGGCAGCGAGGCGGACAATCAGGCGATCCGCTCGGCGGCCGGATGGGGAAAGAAGGTCGGAAAAAGACATCTGATCTCCACGGCCTTTGAGCATCACGCGGTGCTCCACACGCTGAGAAAGCTGGAGGGGGAGGGATTTGAGGTGACCCTTCTGCCGGTGCATGAGGACGGTATCGTCCGGGTGGAGGATGTGAGAGCGGCACTGCGGGAAGATACGGCGTTGGTCAGCGTCATGTTCGCCAACAATGAGATCGGAACGGTGCAGCCGATAGAGGAGATTGGCGCTCTCTGCAGGGAGAACGGCGTTATCTTTCACACGGACGCGGTGCAGGCGGCAGGGCATTTACAGATCGATGTGAAGGAGATGAATATCGATATGCTGTCGCTCTCTGCGCATAAGTTTCATGGGCCGAAGGGCGTGGGAGCGCTGTATGTGAGGAAGGGCGTTCCCCTGTTTTCGTTTATAGAGGGCGGCGCCCAGGAGCGGGGCAGGCGCGCCGGGACGGAAAATGTGCCGGGGATCGTCGGGATGGCCGGGGCGCTGGAGCTGGCGGCGGCAAATCTTGAGGAAAAAGGGACATACGAGAGAACGCTGCGGGATGCGCTGATAGAAAGGCTGTCGAAAATCCCCCACTCCCGGTTAAACGGAGACCGGGAAAAGAGACTGCCGGGAAACGTGAATTTCTGTTTTGAAGGGATCGAGGGGGAATCGCTTCTGCTGCTGTTGGATGCCAGAGGGATCGAGGCTTCCTCCGGCTCGGCTTGTACATCGGGATCTCTGGATCCAAGTCATGTACTGCTGGCGATCGGCCTGCCCCATGAGGTGGCGCACGGTTCCCTTCGGCTGACTCTGTCCTCGGAAAATACGATGGAGGAAGTGGAATATATGGCGGAGGAGATCGCCGGAGCTGTGGAATATCTGCGCGGTATCTCCCCGGTGTGGGAAGAACTGGAGAAAGGAGAGAGAAGACATGTTATACAGTGAAAAGGTGATGGATCATTTCAGGAATCCGAGAAACCTCGGGAAGATGGAGGACGCGGACGGCGTGGGAGAGGTGGGCAACGCGAAGTGCGGCGATATCATGAAGATATATATCAAGGTGGAGAACGATATTATCACGGACGTTTCCTTTAATACATTCGGCTGCGGCTCCGCCATCGCCAGCAGTTCCATGGCCACTGAGATGATCAAGGGAAAACCCATCAGTGAGGCGCTGGAACTCACCAACAGAGCTGTCGCGGAGGCGCTTGACGGGCTCCCGGCCCATAAGATGCACTGCTCGGTGCTGGCGGAGGAGGCGGTCAGGGCGGCAGTGAAAGATTATTACGACAGAAACGGGATTCCTTATCACGCGAAGGACTTTTGTGATCACAATTGCGCGCAGTGCGGGGAATAGGGCACGGCTTGCCATTTACAAAGGCGCGTGATAAAATGAAAACTGCGAAGAAAATTATAGCGGGGGATTTAATATTTTGGCAGAGAACAGAAAACAGGAACAGAAGAAAGCTCTGATCGCTATGAGCGGCGGGGTGGATTCCTCGGTGGCGGCGGCGCTGATGCAGAGGGAAGGATATGACTGCGCCGGGGCGATGATGAAGCTGCACCGAAGCGGGGACAGGATGGAAGCGGATGGAGCGGATCAGGAAAAGACCTGCTGCAGTGCGGACGATGCGGAGGACGCGGCTGAGGTGGCGAGGAAGCTTGGTATGCCGTTCTATGTGTTTTCGTTCGAGGAGGAGTTCCGCTGTCAGGTGATGGAGCGGTTTGTGAACAGCTATTTAAACGGCGAGACACCGAACCCCTGCATCGACTGCAATCGTTATATGAAGTTTGAAAAGCTGTACGGGCGAGCGGAGATTCTCGGCTGTGAAAAGATCGCAACAGGGCACTATGCGAGGATCGGCAGGGAGGAAAAAACAGGCAGATGGCAGATGCGCAGGGCTCTGGATCAGACGAAGGACCAGAGCTATGTGCTGTATCAGCTGACCCAGGAGCAGCTTTCCCATGTCTGTTTTCCGCTCGGAGCGTTGACAAAGGAGCGAGTGAGGGAGCTGGCGCAGGAGTACGGTTTTTTTAATGCGGGGAAAAAGGACAGCCAGGACATCTGTTTTGTACCGGATGGAAAGTATGAAAAATTTATTGAAGAGTATACAGGAGAGAAGGCTCCGGAGGGCAATTTTGTCACGGAGGACGGCAGGATACTCGGGCGGCATAAGGGAATCATCCACTACACCGTAGGGCAACGCAGGGGGCTCGGCATTTCCGCCGCTTTTCCCTGGTATGTGAAGGAGATCAGGCCGGAGAGCAATGAGGTGGTGCTCTGTGCGCACGAGGAACTGTTTCAGAAAACTCTCTACGCCCGGGATGTGAACTGGATATCGATCCCGGAACCGGCGGGGCGGATCCCAGTGCAGGCGAAGATCCGCTACAGGCACGCTCCGCAGCCCGCCACAGCGGAGATGTTGGAAAACGGTTTGCTGAAAGTCATTTTCGAGGAACCCCAGAGGGCGATCACAAAGGGACAGTCCGTGGTGTTGTATGATCAGGAACTGGTGCTGGGCGGCGGAAAGATATGCGCTTCCGATACCTGATCGGTCAGATCCGCCAGTGTGATATGATCGAAGTAATCCCGTATCAGCCGGTCGAGTCCTTTCCACATGTTAAGCGTTTTACACGCGGAAGCCCGGGTGCAGGGCTCCGCGTCCTTCTCAAGGCATGCCACCGGGGCCAGGGTTTCCTCGGTCAGCTCCAGAATGCTTGTCACGGTGTATTCCTGTGGGGCTCTGTTCAGGCGGTAACCGCCGCCCTTGCCCCGCAGTCCGGTGAGAATCTTTCCCTTTACCAGCAATTTCAGGATGCTCTCCAAATATTTTTCCGATATTTCCTGTCTCGCGGCAATTTCCTTCAGGGGGATGTAGCTGTCGGTACTTTGCTCTGCCAGATCGATCATAACGCGCAGGGCATAGCGTCCTCTCGTGGATATCATCATGGTGTTTGTTCTCCGTATATCCGAATTTATTTCCTATATTCCTATCATATTACATGGTAATTGAGTTGGCAAGAGAATTAATGGCAGAAAATGTATTGACAAACTGCCAAAAAATGGATATGATATATAAAACCTATCAAATTAGTAGGAATATAAAATACAGATGGCGAAAGGCTCACATAAGCAGGAGAGAATGGAGGAAAAATTTATCATGGCAATTTATAAGAATGTAACGGAACTGGTGGGGAGGACGCCGTTGTTGGAGGCGGGGAATTTCGGGAAAAAGTATGCGCCGGATGCGCGGATCCTGGCGAAGCTGGAATATTTTAATCCGGCGGGCAGTGTGAAGGACAGGATCGCAAAAGCCATCATTTTTGACGCGCTGGAGAAAGGGACATTGACGAAAGATTCCGTGATCATCGAACCCACCAGCGGCAACACGGGGATAGGACTTTCCGCTATCGCGGCATCCCTGGGCATCCGCATCATCATCACGATGCCGGAGACCATGAGCATAGAGCGACGGAATCTGATGAAGGCCTACGGAGCGGAATTGGTATTGACGGAGGGGGCGAAGGGCATGAAAGGCGCCATCGCCAAAGCGGAGGAGCTGGCGGCTGAGATTCCGAACAGCATGATTGCGGGACAGTTTGTGAATCCGGTCAATCCGAGAGCCCACAGGGAGACTACCGGGCCGGAGATCTGGGAGGACACGGAGGGCAAGGTGGATATCTTTGTGGCGGGCGTTGGTACCGGCGGAACGATCAGTGGCGTGGGAGAATATCTGAAAGAGAAAAATCCGGCGGTGAAAATCGTGGCGGTGGAACCTGCGGACTCCCCGGTATTGTCGGAGGGAAAGTCAGGACTTCACAAAATTCAGGGCATTGGCGCAGGGTTTGTGCCGGAGACACTGAACGCGAAAATCTATGATGAGATCATTAAGGTCGAGAGCGGGGATGCGTTTGCGGCAGGCAGAGAATTTGCGAGAACCGAAGGTATCCTTGTGGGCATTTCCTCCGGCGCGGCGCTCTGGGCGGCGGTGGAGCTGGCGAAGAGAAAGGAGAATGCGGGGAAGGTGATCGTGGCGTTTCTCCCCGATACGGGAGACAGATATCTGTCCACGGAAATGTTTGCAGGGTAATGCGGGGCAGCAGTATTATTTAGTGAAAGTCATAACCAGCTGGGATAGGGAATGGAAACAGCAGAATGGATTTGAGAGATGATGAAGAAAAAGATAGTCAAGCGCCTTGCGGGCGCGACTTTACTGGCGGTGATGTGCTTTCTGGTCTGGGGGCATAGTAAATGCGAGGGGAGGAAGTCCTGCACAAAGCAGATCTTTGCCATGGATACGATGATGGATTTCACGGCTTACGGCAAAGACTGTGAGGAGGCTGTGGATGCGGCGATAAAGGAAGTACAGCGCCTGGATGCGCTGTTCTCCACAGGTGACGATTCCAGCGAGATCTCCATATTAAACAGGACTGGAAGCGGGCGGGGGCTGTCGAATGATACGATAGCGATTTTCCGCAGAGGTCTGGAAATATATGCGGATACGGACGGGCTGTTTGATTTTACAGTCTATCCGTTGATGTGTTTATGGGGATTTCCGACGAAAGAGTATCGGGTGCCTTCCCCGGAGGATTTGCAGGAGGTTCTGCCGCTTGTGGATGCGTCGAAGGTCCGGGTGGGAGAAGACGGGATGGGCGAAATACATTTGGGCGAAGGGCAGCAGGCGGACTTCGGCGGGATCGCGAAAGGGTATGCCTCCGAAAGGGTGATGGAAATATATGAGGAGTACGGCGTCACTTCCGGCATGGTATCGCTCGGCGGGAATGTGCAGGTGCTCGGCAAAAAGCCCGACGACTCGGCCTGGAGAGTGGGAATACAGGATCCGGAAGGAGACCGAGGGGAGCTGGCGGCGGTTCTGGAAGCGGAGGATTGTGCGGTTGTCACTTCCGGGGGCTATGAGAGATTTTTTGAGGAGGATGGGAACACCTATATCCATATTTTGGATCCTAGAACGGGGCGCCCGGCGGAAGGGGATCTGGCCTCGGTCACTGTGGTCTCCGAGGACGGAACGCTGGCGGACGCGCTTTCCACCTCCCTCTATATCATGGGATTTAATGAGGCGATCTCTTACTGGAGAAAAAATACGGATACGTTTGACATGGTGCTGATCACTGTGGATGGGAAGCTGTATGCGACGGAGGGGATCACGGACCGGATCCGGACAGAGAGGGAACTGTCCGGGATAACCTGATTTTTCTTGACAATAACCCGCAAAATCTCTAAAATGGAAAACGATATCGGTTGAAAAGAGGAGAAAGTAATGTCTGACGAAAAAATTCCATACAAGATATACCTCTCGGAGGAGGAAATGCCGAGAGACTGGTACAATGTGCGGGCGGATATGAAGACGAAACCGGCGCCCCTGCTGAATCCGGGGACCGGCGAGCCCATGACTTTTGAGGAACTTCGTCCCGTGTTCTGTGATGAGCTGGTGAAGCAGGAGCTGGACAACGACACGAGAGATATTCCGATCCCGCAGGAGATCAGAGATTTTTACAAGATGTATCGTCCGTCACCGTTGGTGCGGGCTTATTGTCTGGAGGAAAAGCTGCAGACGCCGGCAAAGATCTACTATAAGTTTGAGGGAAACAATACTTCCGGTTCCCACAAGCTGAACAGCGCCATCGCGCAGGCCTACTATGCCAAGAAGCAGGGGCTGAAGGGCGTGACCACGGAGACCGGTGCGGGGCAGTGGGGAACGGCGCTCTCCATGGCGTGCGCATATCTGGATCTGGACTGCAAGGTGTATATGGTAAAGGTGAGCTATGAGCAGAAACCTTTCAGGCGTGAGGTGATGCGCACTTACGGCGCTTCCGTGACGCCGTCCCCGTCCATGGACACAGAGGTCGGAAAGAGGATTCTGGCGGATCATCCGGGAACCACTGGTTCTCTCGGGTGCGCGATCTCAGAGGCGGTGGAGGTGGCGACAGGTACGCCGGGATACCGTTATGTGTTGGGCAGCGTTTTAAATCAGGTGTTGCTGCATCAGTCCGTGATCGGGCTCGAAGCGAAGGCGGCGATGGACAAATATGGCATTGTGCCGGATGTGATCATCGGCTGTGCGGGCGGCGGAAGCAATCTGGGCGGTCTGATCTCTCCGTTTATGGGAGAAAAGCTCAGAGGGGAGAAAGATTACCGGTTAATCGCCGTGGAACCGGCTTCCTGTCCGAGTTTTACAAGGGGGCGTTTTGCCTATGATTTCTGCGATACCGGTATGGTGTGTCCGCTTGCCAAAATGTATACGCTGGGCAGCGGCTTTATTCCTTCGGCAAACCACGCGGGCGGACTTCGTTACCATGGCATGAGCAGCACATTATCTCAGCTGTACCATGATGGATATATGGAGGCGGTTTCCGTGGAGCAGACCCGTGTCTTTGAGGCGGCGGAGCAGTTTGCCAGAGTGGAGGGAATCCTTCCCGCTCCGGAGAGCAGCCATGCGATCCGCGTAGCCATTGATGAGGCGATAAAGTGCAGGGAGACCGGGGAAGAGAAGACGATTCTCTTTGGGCTCACGGGAACGGGCTATTTCGATATGGTGGCATACGAGAAGTTCCACAACGGTGAGATGAGCGATTATATTCCCACCGATGCGGAGCTGGAGGAAAGCCTATCAAAGCTTCCCAGGGTGGCAGGACAGGAATAAGAGTTTCTATAAAATGGGATCACTCCAAAATGATTTTTTGGAGTGATTTTTTTGTGAAAATCATGTAAAATATATTATTGGTGAGAACCTGTCAGGAAATCATAAAGTATATCAGGAAAAAGAAAATGGGCGTACAGATGATCGGGATAGACCACAGCCTGGCGGAGATAGAAGTGAGAGAGAAATTTTCTTTTACAAAAAGTCAGGCCGCGGTTCTGATGAAAAAATGGATGGCATACCAGGGGATATATGGGATCGTTCTGCTCTCCACCTGCAACCGGATGGAGATTTATGTAAACTCTGAGAGCGGGATTTACGACTATTGTAAACTGGTCTGCGAGGAAAAGGGAGTGGACGAGGCAGAGTATCGCCCTTTTTTCCGTCTGCGGGATGGGAAGGAAGCGGTGCGGCATCTGTTTGAGACGACAGCGGGCCTGCGTTCTCTCATCGTGGGGGAGGATCAGATCCTGACCCAGGTGAGGGAGGCGCTTTCCCGCGCGCGGGAGGAATACGCGGCGGACAGGGTGCTGGAAGTGATGTTCCGGCAGGCAGTCACTACGGCGAAGGAAATAAAGTCAAAGGTTCTTCTGTCAAAACCGAATCTCTCCAGCGCCGGAGAGGCGATAGCCTGTCTGAAAAAAAAGAATATGACGTTGTCGGGGAAAAAGTGCCTTGTGATCGGCAACGGTGTGATCGGACGGCTGACGGCGCAGACATTGTTGGAGGAGGGGGCGGATGTGACCGTGACAGTGCGCCAGTACCACAGGGGCATCGTGGATATTCCTGCCGGCGCGGCGCGGATAGACTATGGGAAGCGCTATGAGGCATTGCCGGATTGTGATTATGTCTTTTCCGCCACTTCGAGCCCGAATCTGACAGTGACAAAGGCGGCATTGGAAAAGTGCGGGCTGAGGAGAAGACAGATATTTGTGGACCTGGCGGTGCCGAGAGATATGGAGCCGGAGATCAGGGGGATATCTTCCATCACATTATATGATCTGGATGATTTTGGCAGGCAGGATATATCGCCGGAGATGAAAAATGGATTGGACGGAGCCTCTCTGTTGATCGACCGGGGTATGGAGGAGTTTTTTTGCTGGTATGAGTGCCGGGATCTGATTCCCACAGTGCAGAGAATCGCGAACCTCACGGCGAGAGATCTCTGCGGACGGCTGGAGAAACCTTTTCGGCAGGTGGAACGAGAACAGTGCAGAGAGTTGCTTTTGGCAGTGGAAAACAGTGGGAGCAAAGTGACGGCAGGATTATTGTTTGCGCTGCGGGATGGATTGGACACAGATACTTTTCGGGAATGTCTGGAAATTTTGGAAAGAAAGTTTACATAATATGCGGAGCGTTATGAGGGGAGAGAAGAGAAAGATCGTAATAGGTAGCAGAGAGAGCGTTTTGGCGGTGACCCAGACGAAACTTTTGTTGGAGTACATCAGGGAAAACTGTCCGGAAATTACGGCGGAGATTTTGACGATGAAGACCACAGGGGATAGAATACTGGGAAAAAGGCTGGAGGACATCGGCGGGAAGGGATTGTTTGTGAAGGAGCTGGACAGCGCTCTCAGAGAAGGGCGGACTCAGCTTTCCGTGCACTCTCTGAAAGATATGCCGATGGAGATGGACGAGGCGATCCCGATCCTGGGATTTTCGCGCAGGGAAGACCCGCGGGATGTGCTGGTTCTGCCGGAGGGGCGGGGGGAACCTGATCCGGAGCTTCCAATCGGGACTTCCAGCCTGCGGCGGGAGCTACAGTTGAGGAAGCTGTATCCCGGGAGAAAAGTGGAGATGATCCGGGGAAATGTGCCTGGCCGCCTGAAGAGGCTGGACAACGGAGAGTACGGCGCGCTGGTGCTTGCGGCGGCCGGTCTGAAGCGCCTTGGGCTTTCCGGTCGGATATCCCGGTATTTTTCCTATGGGGAAATGCTGCCTGCAGCGGGGCAGGGAATTTTAGCGGTGCAGGGCAGAAGAGATGTGGATTACCGTTTTTTGGAGGGGTTTTTTGATAAGGAGGCGCGGGACGCCGCACTGGCGGAGCGTGCTTTTGTGAGGGCGCTGGGGGGCGGATGCTCCTCGCCGACGGCCGCCTATGCGGTCTGCGAGGGAGAGAAGCTTGCACTGACTGGACTTTATGTAAACTGGAATGAAGAGACGGAAAGCCTGGGAAGGAAACCGGAGGGCGCGGATACGGAATACTGCTGCACGGGAGAGATCAGGGGAGACCGAAGAGAAGCTGAAAATCTGGGACGGGAGCTGGCGGAGAGGCTGCGCGGAAAAGCGGCGGAAAGGTGAGACGAATATGACAGGAAAGGTTTGGCTCGTGGGGGCAGGACCGGGGGGAGAGGAACTGCTGACGATATAGGGAAAAAGAGTGATTGAGCAGGCGGAGGTCGTGGTTTACGACGCGTTGATCGGGTGTTCCGTGATGGATCTGGTTCCCGAGTCCGCGGAGAGGATCTATGTCGGTAAGCGGGCCGGCCATCACAGTATGGCCCAGGAGAAGATCAATGAACTGCTGTTGTCGTCGGCGGAGCAGGGAAAACGGGTCGTGCGTCTCAAGGGGGGCGATCCCTTTCTGTTCGGGAGGGGCGGGGAGGAGCTGGAACTGCTGGAGGAGCATCAGATTCCTTTTGAGGTGGTGCCCGGGGTGACTTCCGCCCTTGCCGTGCCCGCATATTTCGGGATCCCGGTGACGCACAGGGATCTGGCTTCCTCCGTGCATATTGTCACAGGGCATCAGAAAAAGGATGAACCTCTTGACATTTCTTTTGAAGCGCTGAAAGAAGCCGGCGGAACGATCGTCTTTTTGATGGGTATATCGAGTTTACATAATATTTCAAAAGGGCTTTTGAAAGCCGGTATGGAGCCACAGACAGCTGTTGCGATCCTGCAGCAGGGAGCCGGCGGCAGACAGAAAAAGATAAGCGGGACACTGGAGGATATAGAGAGGAAGGCCAAAGAGGAGGGGGTCTCCACCCCTGCGATCATTGTGGTGGGCGAAGTGGTCAGGCTGGGAGAAAAATTTTTCTGGTACGAAAAGCTGCCGCTGTCCGGGAAACGATTTATCGTCACAAGACCCAGGGAGAGGCAGCGGGAACTTGCACAGGGGCTGCGGGAACTTGGAGCGGAGGTAACGGAACTGCCGACTGTCGAAGTGCGGGGAATTCATCCGAATCCGAAGCTGCGGGAGGAGATCTTTCGTCTGTCGGACTATCGGTTTCTGGTGTTCACTTCCCCCAGCGGTGTGGAAGAATTTATGCGGGAACTGTTTGACATGGGGAAGGACGTGCGGCATATCGCGGGGACAACCATTGCGGTGATCGGCAGCGGCACGGCGAAGGTTTTGCGCCGCTACGGGCTTACAGCGGACAGGATGCCGGAGATATACAGCGGGAGAGCGCTGGGAGCGCTTCTCTCAAAAGAGTGCAGAGAGGGAGATAAGGTATTGATCGCCCGTTCCGACATCGGAAATCCGGAGCTGGTCACAGAGCTGCAACGGGAGAAGGATATAGAGGTCACGGATGTGACGGCCTATTATTTACATAATGCAGATAGAATGAGCCGTGGAGAAAACAGGTGCCCGGATGCGGAGCCGGAAAGTGCGGACGGCGTATTTTTCACAAGCGCTTCCACCGTCCGCGGCTTTTTCTCCCGGTATCCTCTGCTGGATTTCTCCCGGATACGGGCATTCTGCATCGGGGAGATGACGGCCAGGGAGGCGGAGAAGTGCGGAATGCAGGTGAAAACCGCGGAGATGGCCACGGTGGAGAGCCTAATACGATCCGCACTGGAATAGAGATTATTTTGCGAACAGGAGATGACAGTTTATGGACGGGATAAAAAGAACGCGCAGGCTGCGGGGCAGCGAGCTGCTTCGGAAAATGGTGAGGGAGACGCGAATGGATATATCTTCTCTGGTGTATCCTGTATTTGTGGTGGAAGGAGAGGGAAAAAAGGAAGAGATCGCTTCCATGCCGGGGCAGTATCGCTACAGCATCGACCGGCTGCCGGAGATGATGGAGGAGCTGCGGCAGGCGGGCGTATCGGCGGTCCTCTTTTTTGGCATTCCCGATCACAAGGATGAGGCGGGAAGCGGCGCTTATGCGGATGACGGGATTGTGCAGAGAGCGCTTCGTTATACGAAGGAGCATTATCCGGACATCTACTGCATCGCGGATCTGTGTATGTGTGAGTATACCTCCCACGGACACTGCGGTATTCTCTGCGGACAGGATGTGGACAACGACAGGACGCTTCCCTGTCTGGCAAAGATCGCCGTTTCCCAGGCGCGTGCAGGGGCGGATATGATCGCGCCCTCGGATATGATGGACGGCAGGGTAGCGGCGATCCGGAGGGCGCTCGATGAGAACAGTTTCGCGGAGATACCGATCATGGCTTACTCCGCGAAATTTGCGTCCGCGTTCTACGGTCCCTTCCGGGAGGCGGCGGATTCCGCCCCCGCTTTCGGAGACAGAAAGACTTACCAGATGGATTACCACAACAGGCTGGAAGCTTTAAAGGAAGTGCGGTTCGACATAGAGGAGGGGGCGGACATTGTGATGGTGAAGCCGGCTCTCGCCTACGGGGATCTGATCCGCGAGGTGCGGGACATGGTGCAGGTGCCGGTGGCGGCGTACAGCGTCAGCGGAGAGTACACCATGGTGAAGATGACTGCCGCGGCGGGCGGCATCGATGAGGAGAAGATCATGTGCGAGATGGCCGCGAGCGCCTATCGGGCGGGCTGTGATATCTATATCACCTATTTCGCGAAGGAACTGGCGCGCTGTATAAAAGAAGGAAAGATTGGGTAGAGAGGACAGATATGACAAATTCAGAGAAGATATTTGCGGAGGCAGTAAAATATATTCCCGGCGGGGTAAATTCTCCGGTGCGGGCGTTTGGCTCCATCGGTTCCATTCCGCGGATGATAGCGAGGGCGGACGGAGCAAAGCTCTATGATGAGGATGGCAGGGAGTATATTGATTTTGTCTGTTCCTGGGGACCGATGATCCTGGGACACAATCATCCGAAGATAAGGAGAGCGGTGCAGGAAGCCTGCGAGAAGGGAGTCAGTTTCGGCGCTGCCACGAAAGTGGAGGTGGAGATGGCAAAGCTGATCTGTGAGAGCATTCCCTCCATCGATATGGTGCGCATGGTGAATTCCGGCACGGAGGCGGTGATGAGCGCGATCCGCGTGGCGAGGGGATACACGGGGAGGGATAAGGTCGTTAAGTTTGCGGGCTGTTATCACGGGCACAGCGACGGACTCCTGATACAGGCGGGCTCCGGGGCGCTGACAGCGGGAATACCGGACAGCGCGGGCGTGCCGGAGAACTGTACGAAAGATACGCTCCCGGCGGTTTACAACGATCTGTCTTCCGTGGAAGAATTATTCGGACGGTTCCCGGAGGAGATCGCCTGTATCGTGGTGGAGCCGGTGGCGGCGAATATGGGCGTTGTGTTGCCGGCGGACGGTTTTTTGGAAGGGCTGAGGAGTCTCTGCGACCGATACGGAGCATTGCTGCTTTTTGATGAGGTGATCACGGGATTTCGTCTCTGCTTCGGCGGGGCGCAGGAGTATTTCGGCGTGAGGCCCGATCTCACCGCTTACGGAAAGATTATCGGCGCGGGTATGCCGGTGGGGGCATACGGCGGAAGGCGGGAGATCATGAGTATGGTAGCCCCGGCAGGACCTGTGTACCAGGCCGGGACGCTGAGCGGGAACCCGGTGGCGATGGCGGCGGGGCTCGCCCAGCTGTCTCTTTTGCGGGAGCATCCGGAGTATTACAGGGAACTCCATGAGAAGGCGGACCGGTTTTTTGAGAGTATGGAGAGGATCGTCAAAGATACGAAAGCCCCCTGTCAGGTGAATCATATTGCCTCTCTGGGCTGTCTTTTCTTTAGCGGTGAGCCGGTGACAGATTATCGGAGTGCAAAAAATTCCGATACAAAGGCGTATGCGGCTTACTGTAATGCGATGCTGGAGGAGGGGATCTATCTGGCGCCCGCGCAGTTTGAGGCGATGTTTTTGTCTGCGGCACACTCTTCGGAGGATCTGGAGAGAACCCTGACGGTTATTTCAAGCTGTGTGAGAAGGTATTCAGAACGATGTTACGGGGTTTGACGGATTTTTTATAATCCTGTAGAATAGAACAGGTTTCTATACCGAAGGGTGGTTTTAAAATGAATAAAGTAAAAGAAATATATTGTAGAATATATCAGACGACGCTTCGGACTGCGCTTCCCTTTTTACCTTACCGGAATCCCAAAATATTGCACAGTGTGACCGAGATCCCAGGGGTGTTGATCGAGAAGGGACTGAAGCGTCCCCTTCTTGTGACGGACCGTTCCATCCGGGAACTGGGGCTGACAAAACAGCTGGAAGAGGTACTGGAGGAGAGTGGGGAGCCGGCCTTTGTCTATGACGGGACAAAGCAGAATCCCACCACGCAGATGGTGATGGAGGCGTTGAAGATATATCGGGACAATGGATGTGACTGCATCATTTCTTTTGGGGGCGGTTCGCCCATGGACTGTGCAAAAGGTGTGGGCGCCTGTGTGGCAAGGCCGAAAAAGCCTCTGAGGAGGATGGCCGGGATCCTGAAAATCCGCAGGAAGCTGCCTCTGCAGATCGCGGTGACCAAGACGGCGTGAACCGGAAGCGAGACTACACTGGC
>ERZ779632.717-NODE-717-length-16769-cov-6.944418_pt1 | contig 16769 bp, 10 predicted proteins | sample MGYA00514194_ERZ779632 | MGnify/ENA primary metagenome ERZ779632 (study PRJEB29562, sample SAMEA4376704) | mouse gut metagenome | isolation source: Cecum | study: EMG produced TPA metagenomics assembly of the A DSS colitis mouse model was used to assess the...
ATATACGGTGGAGTGCACAGGGCATTTCGGGCTGGCATGTCAGTATTACTGCCACTTTACCTCGCCCATCAGACGCTACCCGGACCTGCAGATTCACCGCATTATTAAGGAACAGCTGCGGGGAAAACTTTCAGAGGAGCGTATCAGCCATTATGAGGAAAAGCTGCCGGAGGTGGCGAAACATGCCTCGAAGATGGAGCGGCGCGCCGCGGAGGCGGAGCGGGAAACGGATAAGCTTAAGAAAGCGGAATATATGGAGGACCGCATCGGGGAAATCTATGACGGCGTGATCTGCGGCATTACCCAGTGGGGCATTTATGTGGAACTGCCAAATACCGTGGAGGGACTGATCCATGTATCCTCGCTGGCGGGCGATTACTTTTATTACGATGAGGAAGCCTGTGAGATGGTGGGGAAGGAGAGTGGCGTCTCGTATAAGCTGGGACAGCGCGTCACCGTACAGGTGAAAGGCGTGGACAGGCTGGCGCGGACGGTGGACTTTGTATTTCCCGAAGGTGAAACCGGATTGCCGGAAGAAGGAAAGTAACGGCATTTTGGAAGGGAGGTAACTATGCCAAAGGAAGCGATGAAACTGGTGGCGAACAATAAAAAAGCTTACCATGATTATTTTATAGAGGAAAAGTACGAGGCGGGTCTTGCGCTCCACGGCACGGAGGTGAAGTCCCTGCGCATGGGAAAGTGCAGCATCAAGGAGGCTTTCGTGCGGATCGAGAACGGGGAGGCGTTTGTCTACGGCATGAACGTAAGCCCCTATGAGAAGGGAAATATCTTTAACAAAGACCCGCTCCGCACAAGGAAACTGCTGATGCATAAGTTTGAAATCCGAAAGCTGTCGGGACGGATGGCGGAGCAGGGATATACGATCGTTCCCCTGCAGGTGTACTTTAAAGACGGCAGGGCAAAGATAGAGATCGGCCTTGCCAAAGGCAAAAAGCTCTACGACAAGCGGCAGGATATCGCGAAGAAGGATCTGCGCAGGGAGCATGAGCGGGAATTTAAAATCAAGAATCTGTGATTGCATAGATATATGGTAATGTGCTATAATTTATATAGCAGAAAAAATACGGGCCAGTCAAGGTTTCGACAGGGGTCTTGCAGCTGGAGAAGCTATCCGCAGGCTGATGCGTCAAATCGCAAACTTAAACACAAACGCTGAAGATAATTTAGCATACGCTGCCTAAAGGCAGCTGTCCGCCTTAGTGCACCTACACATTAAGAACCGGGCATCATCTATGTAGGAAACGACGCGGGGGACGCCTCTTACCCGCGGGCGTATCAGAGGCTACTGAATCCGTGAGGGTGTCTTTCTCCCCATGGAGGAGGGAACGGGGAGCAATCCGAAATGAGAGACTATGATAGTAGAAGGACAGGGAATGGGCTTTTGGACACGGGTTCGACTCCCGTCTGGTCCACTTGGATAAGTTCTTAAAACGTCGGTTATATCGGCTTTTTAGGAGCTTTTCTTTTTGTCATAAGGTAATAACCATACAGGGTTTTTCACGGTGCGCGGGAAGATGCCGCTCATAATTCACTGGACATAGGTTTCGTTTAGCAGTAAAATAAATAACAAATAATATATTCGTAAGAAGAGGGGGACGAAGTTATGGCAGAAGGCACGGTTAAGATAAAAAAGAAGGAATCAGGAACGGTTTTACATTCCGTAAAAACGAAGCTTGTGGGGGGAATGGTGCTGGCAATGGCCATTGCGATGACCTGTCTGTCGGTGATGCTGATACGCAATCTTCGCATTCCCATGATGGAGCTGAATCAGAGTTATCTTTACGATCTGGCGGTTGCCTACGGGGAGAAGCTGCAAACCCAGATCGAAGTACAGGGATATAATACGGCAACCTATTATAATAATCTTGCAGATTCCATCGGGCAGCTGGGACTGCAGGGTGTGGATTCCAGTTATGCCTATCTGGTGGCATCGGACGGTACGATGCTTTATCACCCTACGAAGGAAAAAGTGGGCCAGCCTGTGGAAAATGAAGTGGTGACCGGGGTGGTGCAGGAGATTGCCACAGGAGTTGTTCCCGAGCCCAATGTTGTGGAGTATGATTTTAAGGGCGTTGGGAAGTATGCTTCCTATTATGTGACGGAGAGAGGACATTGTATTCTGGTCGTGACTGCGGGTAAAGACGAGCTGATGAGCACAGTGAACCAGGTTACCATTACCGGCACGGTGGCTACGATTATCATGGTGATTATTGCCAGCCTGATCGCCTATCTGTTTGTGGGTAAAATCGTAAAGCCCATTTTGAAGGTGACGGATGTAGTGGGACGGCTTGCCCATATGGATTTTTCTGAAATAGAGGGACAGGAGAAACTGACGGCGCGGGCGGATGAGACAGGACAGATGAGCCGCGCGGTGGCGGAGCTTCGAAGACAGCTTGTGGATGTGGTGACAGAGCTTCGCAGTCAGAGCGAACGGCTTTTTGAGGCTTCGGATCTTTTGAATACGAATGCCTCTGAAACGGCAACCACAGTAGAGCAGGTGGAAAAGGCTGTTTCGGAGATTTCCGAGGGCGCGTCCTCTCAGGCGGACGAGACGCAGAAAGCGACAGAAAATGTAATTCTGATGGGCAATATGGTGGAGGAGACCACGAAACAGGTTGAAGAACTGACTGACAACGCCAATGCCATGAGAAAATCCAGTGAGGAAGCTGTTTCCACGCTGCAAAATCTGGAAAAAATCAACGATAAGGCCAGAGAGGCGATAGACGTGATCTATGAGCAGACCAATACTACGAACGAGTCCGCCATGAAGATCAGGGAAGCGACTACATTAATTACTTCCATTGCAGAGGAGACGAATCTGCTGTCCTTGAACGCCAGCATTGAGGCGGCCAGGGCCGGGGAACAGGGAAGAGGCTTTGCGGTGGTGGCGGGCCAGATTCAGAAACTGGCAGAGCAGTCCAATGATTCGGCAAGACAGATTGAAACTATCATCGACTCTCTCATAGAGGATTCGCAGAAGTCCGTAGAGACCATGGAAGATGTTAAGAAGATCATGGAAAGCCAGAATGAGAGTGTGGGCCGGACGAACGAAAGCTTTGTACAGGTAAGGGACGGTATTACCCAGTCTCTGGATGGAGTAAATCAGATTGCGGATAAGACAAAGAGAATGGATGCAGCCAGAGTCAATGTGGTGGATGTGGTGCAGAATCTGACGGCGATTGCCGAGGAAAATGCGGCCAGCACAGAGGAAACCTCCGCTTCCGTTACGGAAGTAAGTACAATCGTGTACAGCATTTCCGAGAATGCCAATAATCTCAAAGAGATTGCAGAACGTCTGGAGCAGAGCATGAGTATCTTCAAAATCTGAATGAGGCCTTTGAGGAGAAGATATGGAAAAGCGAGAGGATGATCTGGTTGTCGGCGGCTACCGCTTTGCGACGGTGGCGGACGCGGAGACAGCCCGAATGGAAATAAAGAAGGTGGAGAATCTGGAGCAGCGCCTTGATTACCGTAAGCCGCAGAACGTGCTGCTTGTCTATAACAGGGCGGTGGATAATCAGGTTTTTCTGACGCCTGTGGGTTTGAGCTATCTGCAAAAGATGCAGAAGGAAATGATAAAATGGGGTGTGCCGGCGGATAAGATAAAGCCGGTGCCCCTTTACGGAACATTCAGTAACAAGACGGCAAACAGCCGTTCCATAAGAATAAGCGTGGCGAAGCGGCACCCGGAATATCAGGGCAGATTTGTCACGTCGCTGCTGATCAATGTGGTGCTGGTTCTTCTGGTGGCGGGAATGGTTGTGATTGCGTGGAACAGTGACGCGCCGAATATAGTCAATTACAGGCAGGCTGTGGTGAATGAATATTCGGAGTGGGAGCAGGAGCTTACCGAAAGAGAAAGAAAAGTTCGTAACGCGGAACGTGAGTTGCAGATAGAAAGTCTTAAGACAGAGTAACAAAAAGGAAAGGAACAGGATGGTATATGGAGAAATCGAAGATCCTTGTGGTTGACGATGAGAGTCGTATGCGTAAGCTGGTCCGGGATTTTTTGGTTAAAAGCCATTATGAGGTAGCGGAGGCGGCGGACGGCGAGGAGGCGCTTGCTCTTTTTTTTGAGCAAAATGATTTTGATCTGGTGATTTTGGATGTGATGATGCCGAAGCTGGACGGCTGGCAGGTGTGCCGGGAGATTCGGGCCTACTCCAAAGTGCCGATTATTATGCTGACTGCCAAGTCGGATGAGAGAGATGAGCTTTTGGGGTTTGAACTGGGGGTTGACGAATACATTTCCAAACCGTTCAGTCCCAAAATTCTGGTGGCAAGGGTAGAAGCCATTCTTCGCAGAACAGGTCAGGCGGCGTCGGAGATGATCGTTGAGGCCGGCGGGATCCGTCTTGATAAACAGGCGCACAGCGTGACTGTGGAAGGGAAAGATATTGATTTAAGCTATAAGGAATTTGAATTGCTTGCGTATTTTATGGAAAACAGAGGCATTGCATTGTCCCGGGAGAAGATTCTGAACAGTGTCTGGAATTACGATTATTTTGGGGACGCCCGGACGATTGACACCCATGTAAAAAAGCTTCGCAGCAAGATGGGGGCAAAGGGAGAACTGATTAAGACCATATGGGGAATGGGTTATAAATTTGAGGAAGGGTAAAGTTTGATACTTACCGGCAAAATCGGCGAAGGGGAGAAAAATAATGGCCAGACGTTGGTTTTACAAAGAAGAAATGTTTTTCACGTCGGAAGAACATAGCATTGGAGAAAACAATCAGAATACAATTATTGAACTGCTCGGAAAAAATGTGGCGGTCGGTATTGTCGGCGGTTTCTATGAAGAGGGATTTCCGCTTTATTTTATCAGTGAGTTTGCGCTTTCCAATATAGGCATGACCTTTGAACGGTTTATGGAGAAAACCAATGGAAAATTTCTTGATGCCGTCTATGAACCTGACCGGCCGATTTTTACCCATGTCTGTTTACCCGGCGAGGAGGAGAAAAGGGAGTATCGACTGATAAACGGGGCGGGCCACCCGGTCTGGGTACATGAGCTTCGGACAGAGTCGCTGTCCGAGGACGGACGCAAGATCTGGATTTGCGCTGTCAGGCTGATTGACGAAGAACGCCGTACCAGTCAGGTAGCCGACGAGGCTTTTCGGATGTTGCAGGATACCTATTTCAGAATCAGCGCCATTGACCTTAAGAAAAATCAGATTACCGATCTTAAATATGTGGAGAGCGAATCCCGTGTTGTGGAGCGTTTAAACGGCGATTACAGAATGACGGTTGCTTCCTGCGCAAAAAATTATGTAGATGAAAAGGACCGTATAAATTTCCAAAACGTCATGTCGGCCGAAAACCTGATGCAGGTTTTTCTGGGCGGCGGCGCGCCCATTCATTTCAGCTATCTGCGTCTTGTGGAAGGAGAGTGGAAATGGGTTCAGACGGCGCTGGTGCCTGTGGAAAATTTCAGTGAAGAAAATCCCAGGCTCATGTGGTATGTGAAAAATATAACGGAGGAAAAGGCAAGGGAAGCAGAACTGATGGAGCGGACTCTGCGGACGAATGCGGAGCTGGTTCAGGCCAAGAAGGAGCTGGAGGAAGCCAATCAGAAAATCCGGGATACGAACCGGGCGCTTCGCCGTACGTTGAGCGCGGAAGAACAGTACAGACAGGCCATTGTCTCCGAGGCAGTTTTTGTATTTAATGTGAATGTGACAAAAAATTTAATTGAAGAAGATTTTTACGAGATCAGAGACGGGCAGATGCAGCCGGTTTTGAAAGAAATGGGGATGCAGGCGCCCTGCAATGCGGACGATTTTTTCCTGCGCTGGAGCAAGGAAAGAGTTTTCCCTGTGGACAGGGAGGTTTACATACAGACCATGAATACAAGGCATCTGCTGGATGCTTATGAGCGTGGAGAAAATGAACTGATCGTAGAGATTGAAACTTCCGGAACAGAGGAGCAGCTTATGGTGCTTCGGCATACCATACTGCTTACTAAGGACGGTATGAGCGGGGATATACTGGCGCTCAATAATGCCAAGGATATTACGGATATCAGGAGAAAGGACAGGGAAACGAAGAAGGCTCTGTTAGACGCTTATGAGGCGGCGGACCGGGCAAGCTGCGCGAAGACGGATTTCCTTTCACGCATGTCCCATGATATCAGGACGCCCATGAATGCCATTATCGGTATGACGGCCATTGCTGGCACCAAGCTTCATGATCCTGACGGGATGGAGGAGTGTCTCGGCAAGGTTTCAACCGCAAGCAAGCATCTCCTTTCCCTGATCAACGAAGTGCTTGATATGAGCAGGATTGAGTCGGGCACACTAACGTTGAATGAGGAGGACTTCAACCTTCTTGACATGGTAGAAAGTCTGGTTAATACGCTGACGGCAAAGACAAGGGAAAAACAGCAGCGGATAGAGTTTCGCGCCCATGAAGTCCATAATACCAATGTAAGGGGCGACGCCTTGCGGTTACAGCAGATCTTTATGAACGTAATGAGTAACTCCATCAAATATACCGGCGAGGGTGGGGAAATCAGTATAGATATCATGGAGAAGGACTCTAATCAGGATCAGATCGGATGCTATGAATTTGTGTTTAAGGATAATGGAATCGGTATGAGCGAGGAATTTTTGCAGCATATCTATGATCCCTTTGAACGGGCCGAGGATGTGCGGATCAGCAAGATTCAGGGTACCGGGCTCGGGATGACGATCAGCCGTAACATCATTCAGATGATGGGCGGTGATATTCAGATTGAGAGCGAAGCGGGAGTGGGTACTATCGTCACAATTACCGTGCCTTTGAAATATCAGATCCCGGGCGTGGTGAACAGGGAAGATCTGGAAGGACGGACCGTACTGGTGGTGGACGATCAGCCTTTTGCAGGAGAAGGAACCTGCGTTCTTTTGCAAAATCTTGGCATGCATGGCGAGTGGGTGCAGTCCGGTGAGGAAGCGCTGGAATACATGCGGGAAAAGAAAAAGAAGGACGAGGATGTTTTTGCAATTCTGGTTGATCTGAATATGCCCGACATGAACGGCATGGAGACGGCACAGGCCCTGCGCGGTCAGGAGGGACCGGAGACGCCTGTGATACTGGTTTCTTCCCATGAATGGGTTGACGTTGAGGTCGAGGCGCGGTTGTCAGGGGTAAATGCTTTTATTAGGAAACCGCTGGATAAGAGCAGACTGTTAAAAGCGTTCAGGAACTTTATGCCAAAGGAGAAGGCGGCGCCCTCAGAAGGGTCGTTGGAACAGCTGGAGGAGGTGGATTATTCTTCCAAACGGATTCTTGTAGTGGAGGATAACGATCTGAACAGGGAGATTGCACAGGAAATTCTTTCCATGACGGGCGTGAAGGTTGAAACGGCGGAAAACGGCAAGGAGGCTGTGGATATGGTGACGGCTTCCGAGGAATGGTATTATGACCTGATTCTCATGGACTTGCAGATGCCCGTTATGAACGGGCACGATGCGACCCGGGCGCTTCGCGCAATGGATCGGAGGGATATCCGCAAGATGCCGATCATCGCTATGACGGCCAATGCGTTTCTGGAGGATGTGCAGCAATCGAAAGCCAGCGGCATGAACGAGCATATGTCGAAGCCTTTGGATATTGACCAGCTACAGCGGATGCTTTCGAGATGGCTTGGCAGGAAAAAAACAGGAGCTGAGGAATAAAAGAAGACCGGGCGTGAGAACGCCCGGTTTTGTATGCGCGAAATTTATTTTTTAAGAAAGATAAAAAAAGTGTTAAATGTGACCTAATATGCTTTACTTTTTCCCGAAAATAGTTGTATTCTAAAGAGCGGATAAAGGGAATTGGATTTCGGAGGAGGGCAATATGAGGAGACGGTACATAAATTTTACAACCAGGCTCATGTCGGTATTGCTTGTGACAGCGTGTTTGTCCACGCTGCTTGCGGGCTGCGGACAAACCGCGGAAGCGGCGTTGGAGGAAGACGCCGACAGCGAAGCAGTTCCTGTCGAGGTGCAGACGCCAAAAACGGGGGAGCTTACTCTGAAAAACGAGTTTGTGGGAACGGTGAGTCCGGAAGAATCTGTATATGTGGTGCCGCTGGTATCGGCGGAGGTGCTGAGCGCGGATATAAAAGTGGGCGATACTGTTACGGCGGGTCAGGAGTTATGTAAACTCGATCCGGAGGCGGCGGAGCTCCAGCTGGCCAGTGCGAAGGCCCAGTATAACAGCGCGGCGGCAGGTGTACAGGCGGCCGAGGTGGGATACGAGATCGCGCAGGCGCAATATGACAGCACAGTGGCGCAGCTCGACGTCCAGAATGAGCAGACCCAGAGACAGAAGGATCTGACCATGTATCAGATGCAGATGCAGATTGACGGGATTCACGACGGCATTGACGATATTAACGACCAGATGGTGGAGCTGGAAGAGGATCGGGAGGATCTTAAGGATCAGAAGGACGATCTGAAAAAGGCGAGAAATCAGGCGGACGATTATGTGGATCTGGCGCAGGCGGATTATAATGCGGCAGACATAGCCTATGGATATTCGGAGGCGCAGAGAAACTATCAGGCAGCAATTGCCCAGATGAACATGGTGGAAGGGGCAGAGTATTCCAGCGATACAGCCTATGATGAGGCAAAGAAAAAAGCGCAGGATGACTTGGATGAGGCAAAGCTGGCATTGGCAACAGCCGAAGCGAATATGAAGCCTCATCAGGCAAATTTGCAGGCGGCCCAGAGCGCGGCTTCCCAGATGGATTCCGCTTACGAGCAGGTCAAGGACGGCATCGACCAGATAGACGACGGAAAGGAGAAGCTGGAGGAAACCCTTTCCGACACTTACAAAAGCCTGGGGCAGACGGAAACGGTGAAAAACCTGACGGAAGCGCAGCTTAACGTCAATACTCAGCCGGTACAGGAGGCAGGCAAAAGAACGGCGGCCTTGGGAATAGATTCCGCGGCAGCACAGGTAAACAGCGCAAGGGTTGGCGCGGCAGGAGCCAAGGTGGGAATTGACAGCGCAGAGTACCAGCTGGATATGTATACGCTGACGGCGCCCATTGACGGCGTGATTGAAGCGGTGAATGTGGAGGCGCACGATTATGCATCTCCCGGGAATCCGGCCTTTGTCATTTCCAATAAGGACACCATGACGGTTACTTTCGGTGTGAGCGAGGGAATCCGCGGCACTCTGAGAGTGGGCCAGAAGATAGAAGTAGATCGAAACGGCAAGGTATACAGCGCGGCGATTACGGAGATCGGCAGTATGATTGATCAGACTACGGGACTTTTTATGATCAAGTCCTGCGTCAGCACGCCGGACGACAGTCTGCTTACAGGCAGCACTGTGACGGTGACGGCGGATACCTACAGCCGGAGCGGCGTTTTGTTAATTCCTTATGACGCGGTTTATTACGACGACAGCCAGTCCTATGTCTATGTGGCGGAGGGCAGTACGGCCAGGCGCAGGGATATCGAGACGGATATTTTCGACGAGCAGACTATTACGGTTGTATCCGGTCTGACTACAGAAGATTTGCTGATTACAAGCTGGTCGGAAAATTTGCGTGACGGTGCGCAGGTAACGGTTCAGGAGACATCAGAATCTGAGGCGGACTCTGCTTCGGGAACCAAAGAGCAGGGAGGCGCGGAATGAATTTGACAAAATTGGCAATGCGCCGGCCCGTGTCAACGGCGTTGATTGTTCTGGCCTTAGTGGTATTTGGATTATCCTCCGTTTTAAGCTTTCGTCTGGAGCTGACGCCGGATATGGAAATGCCCATGCTGCTTGTTTATACCATTTATCCGGGCGCCGATCCGGAGAGTGTGGAGGAGCTGGTCACCAAGGAGGTGGAGTCGGCGGGTGCGGAGCAGAGCGGCGTCACGACCTATACCTCTCAGTCGGCGGAAAATATGTCCATGGTTATGTTCCAGTATGAGTACGGAACGGATCTGGATGAAGCTTACATGGATTTGCAGACCGCACTGAATACGGTTAAGGCTACCATGCCGGAGGATGTGAACACGCCCGTTATCATTGAGATGTCAATGGATCAGATGGAAACGATGGATGTTTCCGTGATGGCGGTGGGCGACAGCGATGTGCTCAGCTATGTCAATGACACGATGGTTCCGGAGCTGGAGAGCTTATCGGGCGTGGCGCAGGTGCAGGTGTCGGGCGGTAAGGAAAACTATATTAAAGTGGAATTAAACTCCCGCGCCATGAAGCAGTACGGCGTTACTATGAACAGCATTTCCCAGACGATTGGCGCTATGGATTTTACGGTGCCTGTGGGTAGCGTCAGTCAGGGAACGCAGGATATTGCCATTTCCAGTGCGGCGGATATTTCGGGCGTGGTACAGATTCAGAATATTCCGATAACTACGGCAAGAGGGCAGGTCATTCCTCTTTCGGAGCTGGCCACTGTGACGGAAAGTCAGGTAGAAGATTCCGGGGTCAGCCGTACCAACGGGCAGGAGGATATCACCATTGCCATCACAAAGAAAAAGAGCTATGGCACGGTGGATGTGACCAGATCAGTGGTGAAACTGTTAGACAGGCTGCAGGCTTCCAATGACACGGTGAAGATCGACGTGATCTACAATGCAAGCGATGCGATCATATCCTCACTGACAGCAGTGGGAGAGACTTTGATATTGGGTGTTATTTTATCCATGCTGGTGCTGTTTATCTTTTTCGGCGATCTGCGGGCCAGTATGATCGTGGGAAGCTCCATGCCGATCTCACTGTTTGCGACCATGATCGGTATGAATATGCTTGGATTTACCTTTAACGTGGTGACCATGGGCGCCCTTGTCATTGCCATCGGTATGATGGTGGACAGCTCCATCGTCGTGCTGGAAAGCTGTTTCCGGCTTAAGGATAAGACTGGCGAGTACGATGATGCCGCGCTTAAGGGAACGGGCTATGTGACGGCTTCCATCATTGCGTCAACGATTACCACGGTAGTGGTGTATCTGCCCTTGAGTACCATGAAGGGACTGTCCGGGCAGATGTTTGCGCAGCTTGGCATGACAATCATTATGGCCATGCTGACCTCGCTGATTGTGGCCATGACGATTATCCCGCTTCTGTTTCGTAAATTCAGGCCGCAGGAGAAGAAGGAGCTTCCTGTCAATAAACTGCTTCGAAAGATTAACAGCGGCTATGATAAAATATTACATAAACTGCTGAATAAGAAAAAAACAGTTATGGTGATTGCCGTACTTCTTCTTGTGGGAGCTTTTATGCTGGTGAGCCATACGAACTCAGAGCTGATGCCTTCCATGGACGAGGGAGCCTTTACCATCAGCGCCACTTTTCGCGCCGGCACAAAGCCGGAGACGGTGGAGGAAAAGACGCTGTTTCTGGAAGAGATGGTTGCGGCTGACGAGAACATTGACGAATACTCTTATTACGTTTCCTCCAGCTCGGCCAGCGTGAGGGCATACCTGAAGGATGACGCCGACATTTCCACCAATCAGGCGATTGAGAAATATTCCGAAGCGCTAAAGGATGTGACCGGCATGGATATCAGTATTCAGTCCAGCGGCGCGAGCATTACGGCGATGATGGGCGGCAGTATCGAGATTGACTTACAGGGAAGAGATCTGGATGATTTGAAAGAGGCTTCCAGAGAAGTGGAAGATATGCTTGCAAAAATTCCCGGTGTATTACAGGTGTCGTCCGATCTGGCTGACGCTTCCACACAGGTGGAGGTTGTGGTGGATCCCCTTAAGAGTATGGCGGTGGGACTGCCGCCCGTTCAGGTGGCAGGAGAGATGCGAAACACCTTAAGCGGTGTGGAGGCAGCGACTCTGACGCGGAATGGAGAAGAGTTTAAGGTTCGCCTTGAGTATCCGAAGGGCGAATATGAGAATATGAATGATCTGCTGAATCTCACACTGACAACCCCGGCCGGGACACAGGTTCCCCTGTCGGAGGTGGCGCAGATAGCGTATAAGGATGCGCCGATTACGTTGATCCGGGTGGATGGTATGTACCAGGTGGCAGTAACGGGAAATACTACGGAGGATGCGCGGTTTACCGCGCAGGATGCGGCGGAAAAAGCCATGGAACAGATGGTGCTTCCACGGGGCGTTACCCGAACGCAAAGCATGATGAACGATATGATGATGGAGGAGTTCGAGGCGATTATTCAGGCAATCTTTACGGCTGTGTTCCTGATTTTTCTCGTAATGGCGATGCAGTTTGAGTCTCCCAGATTTTCAGCCATGGTCATGATGAGTATTCCCTTTGCGCTGATCGGTTCATTTGGGCTTCTCTTCATTACGGGCTCTACGCTCAGTATGGTTTCTCTGATGGGTGTGCTGATGCTGGTCGGTATCGTGGTGAACAACGGTATTCTCTATGTAGATACGGTCAATAAACTGCGGGAAGAAATGCCGTTAAACGACGCACTGGTACAAAGCGGGCAGATGCGTCTGCGGCCTATCCTCATGACCACATTGACAACGATTCTTTCCATGGTGCCCATGTCGCTTGGAATCGGGGACGGTTCCATCATGATGCAGGGAATGGCGCTGATTATCATAGGCGGACTGGTTGCCTCTACTATACTGATACTGATTTTGCTGCCAACCTTCTACCTGATTATTGACAAGCGGAGCAGAAGAGAGCACAGAGAGGCAAAGAGGATGAAAAGACTGGAAAAGAGAGAAAAAGCAGGGAAAGAATGATAAAGGTAAAATGACAGTTTCGATATACGAGACCGGCTTCGGATGGCTATCTGATCTGAAACCGGTCTTTTCCTTTCCCCTTGGCTTCATAGAGCGCCTTGTCGGCATTCTGGTAGAGCAGTTCGTAGGTGTCGCTGTCTGCGGCCGGACTGACGCCGATGCTGACAGAGAGCTTTTGGTCAGGGTATTTGCCGTCAAAATTCTGGTGAACGATGGAAATAAATTTTTTGAGCATGCCTTCTGTTTCTTTTATGGCGATGTCCCGGCCTACAAACACGGCAAATTCATCGCCGCCCAGCCGGCCCGTAATGTCTTTATTTCGGTTGAAATAGTTCTCCAGAATGGAGGCAAATTCCCGCAGAACCTGATCGCCCACGGGATGACCCAGTTGGTCGTTTACCAGCTTGAAATTATCCATATCCAAAATCATAAAAATGCCCTGCCTAGGTCTGTCTGCAAGCGACAGACGCACGAGCTCTTCAAAGCCCTCCCGGTTGAAAAGCTTGGTCAGAGGATCCATTCTGGCTTTTGTGCGGATTGAACTCATCTCTCTGGAGAAGTGCGAGGTCAGATAAAAGAGGAGCACGGAAGCAATGATGGCGATGATCAGCATCGGAAATTCTAACCGCCACAAATCTTTCAGAACTTCGTTTCGGTTCATACAGGTCACAAAGTACCAGTCCGTTTTCGGAATTGTGTTAATATTGACAAAATAGACGCTTTCATCACCGAGAATATCGGTCTGGCCGATTTGTCCGGCATCCAGGAGTCTGCTCACGTTCTGATACAGAAGGGATTCGTTCCCTGCGGATAAAATCGTGCCTGTCAGAGCAGCGTCGGAGTCGGCCACGATGAGCCGGCTGTCCTTGGTGACAAAAAAAGCGTGTTCGATCTTATCGTATGTAATTTCATCTGCCAGCCGGGAAGCGTAGTCCAGATAGACGTCCGTGGAGAGAACGGTTATCCCGGGAGAAGTGTTTAAAAGGCTGGTGACACTGACACATGTACCGCCTGTCATGGCATCCACATAGGGCTCGCCAAAGGCGGGCAGGGAATGCTTAAGACCCTCCTGATACCAGTCCCGCTGCGTCACAACAAAATCATCCTCAGGAACCCAGCCTGAGGCGTCAAAATAATTTCCGAGATCGTCTCCCATATACAGGCCGAAAGGATAAGCCTCGTGCGTATCCACACTGGTGTACATCAGCTCATGGACAGCCTCATTTTCAAGGCCGAGCCGTTCGATCATATCCTTATAGATGGTTACTTCATTCAGGACAGAGTCAGCCCACGCGCTGATTTTTTCCGTATAGGACTGGGATTCCAGAGCAAGCTTTTCACGGGACAGAGTCAGAATTTCCTGCCGCACAAGCATAAAGTAAATGATGATCATGATGAGAACGATAGGGACAATGGTTCCCACCAGCTTTATATTAGTCCAGATATAGTGACGTTTTGCCTTCAATGATAAAAACCTCCCCGAAAAGTGGTATGGTATCGCGGTTTTTTGCAAAATGAATTACCATAATTTTATCATAAGCACATGGAAAGTCAAGGCGAGCCTCATATTGACAAACGGGAAGGGAGGTGTTAACGTTGTGAAAAACATCCTTATAAGAAATATGAGGCGAGATGCGGACACTATGAAATATTCCATGAAAAGACAATTTGCCTTTATTTTTATCTCTCTGATAACGGGTACGCTGCTTTTATGTCTGATCCTGAATTCAACTCTGCTTGGCACTTATTACATTAATAAGAAGCAAAATGCGCTGGTAAGCGCATACTACAGCATTAATGAAGCGTCAAGCGCCGGGGATATCATATCGGAAGCGTATGATATTGAACTGAAAAAAATCTGCGATAAGTATAATATTCAGGTGCTGGTGGCGGACGGGGAATCTGAGGCGGTAAAATATTCCATGAACGATCCGAAGACAGTACTGAAACAGCTTTTTGACAATATTTTTCGCGGCGTGGATGAAGAGAGCCTCTTGCTTAATACTGACAATTATAAAATGCAGGTGGTCAGGGATTACAAGACGCAGACTGAGTATATCGAAATGTGGGGGATACTGGATAACGGTTATCTATTCATACTGCGAAGCGCTCTGGAGGGTATTCGGGAGAGCGTATCCATTTCCAATCACTTTTTGGCCTATGTGGGCCTGATAGCCATTTGCGTCAGCGCCCTTTTGGTGGTCTGGCTTTCGAACAGGGTGACCAAGCCGATCCTGGAGCTGGCAAATATTTCGGAACGCATGAAGCATCTGGATTTTGAGGCCAAGTATGCAGGAAATGACAAGACGGAGATCGCCATACTGGGCAATAATATCAACGAATTGTCGGAGGCGCTGGAGGAGACGATCTCTGAACTGCGCACAGCTAACAATGAACTTCTGAAGGATATAGAGACAAAAAATAAGATTGACGAGATGCGCAGGGAATTTCTTTCCAACGTGTCTCATGAGCTGAAGACGCCGATTGCGCTAATACAGGGTTATGCGGAAGGGTTGAAGGAAGGAATCAATGACGATGAGGAAAGCAGGGAATTTTACTGCGATGTGATTATGGACGAGGCGTCCAGAATGAACGCTCTTGTCAGAAATCTGCTGACCCTTAACAAATTGGAAGCGGGGAACGATATTGTAAATATGGAGCGCTTTGACGTAGCGGCTCTTGCGAAAAATTATATTGCTTCCGCAGATATCCTGATCAGACAAAAGGAGATATCCGTCCGCATGGAGGATTATGACCCGATTTATGTCTGGGGCGATGAGTTTCGGGTGGAGGAGGTATTTATGAATTATTTTACCAATGCCATCAACCATGCGCTGGGCGACAGGATTATAGATGTGAAGATGGTGAAGGACGGCGAAAGGGTGCGGATCTCGGTATTTAATACGGGAAATTCGATTCCCGAAGAATGCGTGGAGCACCTGTGGGAGAAGTTCTATAAGGTGGATAAGGCGAGAAGCAGAGAATACGGCGGGAGCGGCATCGGCCTTTCCATCGTTAAGGCTGTCATGGAATCCATGAACCAGAGGTATGGCGTCATAAACTATGATAATGGCGTGGAATTCTGGTTTGAACTGGATATGGCTTAAAACCTGTCAGGTTTTGGCTTGTAAGAATACAAATTGTAGAGTATAATGTAGTAGTTGTAAAAGCTAACTAAACTATCTGAATGACAGGGAGATGCTGACGTGAAAAAAGCAAAGGTGCTTCTGTGCGGCGTGGCGGCTGCGCTTCTGATGACAGGCTGCGGCGATATGCCCGATTTGACACAGGATGAGACAGAGTTAATATCGGAATATGCGGTGGGCGTGCTGTTAAAATATGACACGGGACATGGCAGACGGCTGGTTGATACTTCGGGATATGAGGAACCTGTGGAAGAGGAGGAGCCTGCACCCGAAGAGCCTGCAGAAGATATGGAAGAAGAGTCTGCGCCGGAGACCCAGGAGCCTGTCGAAGTAGTGGATGTGAGTCAGGATGAGGAAGAGACACAGCCGGCTGTATCCTCAGTGGAGGAATATTATGGCATTCCCAATATGATGATAAATTATACGGGATGCGAGATGGTCGATTCCTACCCCCAGGAGGAGGAAGGAGCAGTGCCGTTTTTCTCGCTGGAAGCATCGCCGGGAAAACAGCTCTTGATATTGAAGTTTAACGCGCAGAATTTGAGCGGAGAGGATCAGCAGTTAAATATGCTTGGATATGGCGCTACGTTTAGAATATCCGTCAACGGTGAGTCCAGCAGGGGCGCGCTGGCGACGATGCTTGTGAACGACATGCAGACCTACGACAGCTTAATACCTGCAAACTCCTCGGTGGAATTAGTCAGCATTGTGGAAGTGCCGCAGGGAACAAACGCGGGCAGTATTGATTTTATCCTTCGTGGAAACGGTGAGGACGGGACGCTTCATTTGCAGTAAACGGCGGGATTTTAAGCGCGAAAAAGCAGATTATCTGTAACAGATAAAAGAAATTTGTAAGAAATTTGAAAAACCCGTTGACATCCAATAATTCATCTGCTATTATATGAAAGTCGCCTGAACGGAATACCTTTTCGGAAAGAGC
>ERZ779632.721-NODE-721-length-16665-cov-17.129982_pt1 | contig 16665 bp, 17 predicted proteins | sample MGYA00514194_ERZ779632 | MGnify/ENA primary metagenome ERZ779632 (study PRJEB29562, sample SAMEA4376704) | mouse gut metagenome | isolation source: Cecum | study: EMG produced TPA metagenomics assembly of the A DSS colitis mouse model was used to assess the...
ATCACCGCATCCGCAATCGCGGCACAATCCCTTGCACAGCTTCAGACCACACTGCCGCAAATCGGCGGAGTTATGGAATTCTTCACAGGCAGCTACGATCTTGCGGCCTTTGGTGAATCCCTCATTCCATTTGGCGAAGCTATGAGCTCCTATGGAGCCGCTGTCGCTGGTATTGATGCTGGAGCTGTGACAAATTCGGCGACTGCCGGACAGGCCCTTGTGGAGTTGGCCAACACCCTTCCGAAATGTGGAGGATTGGCAGAGGTATTTACCGGAAGCAATAGCTTGGCCGCTTTCGGCGATGATATTATTCAGTTTGGCGAAGACCTCTCTGCCTACGCCAACGCCATCAAAGATGTTAAACCGGAAATCGTAACAGCCTCCGCGAATGCCGCACAAGCTCTGTCTAATTTGGCAACCGGTCTTCCGGATAGCAGTCTCTTTGACAAATGGTTCGGCGGCGACCAAACCCTTGCTTCCTTTGGCAAAGATATTGCCTCGTTTGGAACCGACATGGGTAATTACTATTCCAAGGTAGCCAGTATTGATTTGACGAAGCTATCCGGGGTTGTTGCTCAAGTTTGGTCTCTTGTTGATCTGGCTAAAGGAATTCAGGGCGTTGACGCAAGTGGTCTCAGTTCGTTTGGAAATTCGTTGAAAATCATGGCGAATACTGGGATTTCTGAGTTCACCTCGGCGTTCTCAAATTCAACCGCTGAAGTCAGCAAAGCCGTTCAGGGTATGCTGAGTTCCGTAAGCGTCTCAATCACAAATGGCAAAACTCTCACTACCCCTGGTATGGAATCTGTGATGAAGTCGCTGGCCGACGTCGTTACGAAGAAGGCCACGGAGATCAACAACTCTGTAACGACAATGATGAAGGGCGTTGCAACTACTATTCGTAGTAGTGACTCATCTATCAAGAGCGCGATGCAGACCGCACTCTCTGGAGCAGTTACCACTGTGAACAGTCTGAAGCCGCAATTCGAGACTGCTGGTGAGAATGCAGGCCAAGGCTTTGTCAATGGTATTCGTTCGATGCTTGATAGCTCAAGCGCGGCAGGCCGAAGTTTGGCATTGGCCGCATTAAATGCTGCTAAGAAGGCATTGGATAGTCATTCACCTTCTCGTGAGTTCATCCATCTGGGTGAAAATATGGGCGAGGGGTTGGCTATTGGCGCTAAGAACAGTATTGTCCCAGCTTCTCAGGCAACCTCTACAATGATCGACGAGGTTCTTAAGGTCAGTTCCAAGGGGATTGACGCATTCCAGAAGTGGGCAGAGGAAAAGAAGTATTATGGTGAACTCAGCCTAAAAGACGAACTGGCAGGCTATGAGCGCCTACAGCAGATGTACAGGGCCGGAAGCGAAGAGCGCATCAAGATTGACCGAGAGGTCTACCGAATTCAAAATGAGCTCGTTGCGTCCACTTATCAAGCGTCTATTAACTGGATCGAGGAGGAGAAGTATTACAACCGGCTCAGTACGCAGGAAGAACTCGAAGCGTATGAGCGGATGCAGAAGCGATACTTGGAGGGCAGCGAGGAACGTAAGAAAATTGACCGCGAGGTCTACGCTCTTCGTAATCAGCTCATGGATGAATCTTATCAGCACTCCATGGACTGGATCGAAGAGGAGAAGTATTACAACCGAATGAGCCTTTCCGATGAGCTCGCCGCTTACAAGCGGGTGCAAAGCCGATATGCGAAGGGCACCGATGAGCGCAAGAAGATGGATCGTGAGGTCTACCGGCTTGAACAAGAAATCTATGAGGCCCAGAAGCAGTACATTAGCGACGTTCAGAGTGTCCAGAGCGAAGCAAATCAGAAACGTTTGGATCTCGAAGAGGAGTATGCCAATAAGGTCAAGTCCATCAACGAGAAATTAGCGTCTGATATCCAATCGCTGAATGATAAGTATCAAAGCGCATTGGAATCTCGCACCAATAGTCTTTACCAGTCCTATGGCCTCTTTGATGAGGTTAAGGAGCGGGAAGAAGTCAGTGGTGAAACGCTGATGAAGAACCTGACCGATCAGGTGAAGGAGTTTGGTGAGTGGCAGGATATTTTGGATAGCCTTTCTGCAAGAGGTCTGGATTCCGAGCTTGTCGGAGAGCTCCAAGAGATGGGCCCGTCCGCAATCGCGCAGATTAAAGCTCTCAACTCCATGAGCGATTCCGAGTTGGAGAAGTATGCTGCACTTTGGTCTATCAAGCACGCCCAAGCTCGTGAGCAGGCTGTTGGTGAGCTGGAAGGGCTCCGAATCGAAACCCAGAACAACATTGCTCAGCTTCGGGTCGATGCTGAACGGGAACTGGATGACTATCGTGCCACCTGGCAGACCAAGATGAACCAGGTCACCATCGATGCCAACAGGGAATTGGAAGAACTTCGTCAGGCCTTTGGCGAGAAAGTCGGTCTTATCAAGAAGGATACCGAAAAGGAAACGCAAGAGATGGCCGATGCCGCTCAAGCGATCCTTAAGGAAGCCGGATGGGATGAGACTGGCAAGCAGATCGTAACAGGCATTAAGGCTGGCGTCGAAGAGGAAAAGCCCAATTTCCTGGATGCTTTGACTCAGATGGCGTTGGACGGTGTTCAGGCTGTGAAAGACACACTTGACATCAACTCTCCTTCTCGGGTATTCCAGGAACTTGGTAACTTTACCGGTCTTGGTTTTGTGAAGGGGCTGACGGACTACGCCGATAAATCTTACGATGCCGCTGCCAATATGGCGGGGTATGCAACCGATGGCCTTTCCAACGCAATCTCCACTGTTTCCGATTTGGTCAATGGCGAGTTCGATATGCAGCCGAGTATCCGGCCTGTGTTGGACTTCACTGATGTGACCAGAGGGGCCGGGGAACTTAACAACCTGTTTGGCTACACAAGAACACTTGCCCTTGCTGGGCAAACCAGTCTGGCATTTAACTCCACCTTGGACAAAGATGGAATGACAGTCACCGTTGACAACGATGGCGTTGTTCAGGAACTTCGTTCTTTGAGGAGCGAGATGGCAGAGATGACCGCTCGTTTGGAGCGGATGCAGGTTGTCCTGGACACTGGTACTCTGGTCGGTGAAATGGCCGATCCGTTGGATGCAGCTCTTGGACAGAAACAAGCCTTTAGGGGAAGGGGGATTTAGTATGTATCATTCTATCACATTTGACTTCGGCGAGAAGAACAAGAAGAACACATGGGATGACTGGCATCTGGTCCCCACTTCTCGGCCTGTTTTTAACCCGCCTGCACAAAAAGTAAAAACTATAGACATACCCGGTGGGGACGGCGTCATTGATTTGTCGCAAGCTCTCACCGGGTATCCCGTTTTCCAAAACCGAGCCGGTTCTTTTGAGTTCATTGTGCCCAATGGGTTTGAACCGTGGGAAGCCGGAAAGATCGAACAGACTCCATGGCATTCGGTTTACTCCGAAATTATGGATCTCATTCACGGTCAATCTCTGAGAGCTATCTTAGAAGACGATCCCGAGTATTTCTACGAAGGGCGCTTCACCGTGAACAGTTGGAAGAGCCAAAAAGACTGGTCTCGCATTACCATTGATTACAGCGTCGGCCCCTATAAATGGTCGGTGCTGTCATCGATTGACGATTGGCTTTGGGATCCTTTCAACTTTCAAAATGGAGTTATTCGGGCTGCGATCTTCAAGAACATCTCAGTAACTACTGCGACTACTGCCCGTCAACTGGATGCAAAACTCTTTGGGCGGGCCCCCGTATGCCCTCATTTCCTTGTGACCAGCACAGCAAGGCGAGGAATTCACGTCCGTTTTGTGAACCCACAGTTGGGGATTGATGAAACCAAATTACTCCATGATGGGACTATCCAGATTCCGGAGTTCGTATTCTTCGGAGATCAGGGAGCTACCATTTATCTATGGTGCGATTCCGGTTCAGGGACCGTATCCGTTGACTTCAGACAGGGGAGGTTGTAACCAATGTATTCGATTTACGCAGACGGCGTTTGCATCTACAGCGATGTGTTTGCGCTCGAAAGCATGAAGGTTCTGAGTCCAAAACTGGTATTGGAAGACAACGGCGCTGGTTCGTTATCCATGAAACTACCCCCGATGAATGTTGGCTATGAATCCATCATCCGCATGATTACGGATATTTCTGTCCAAAAGGATGGAGAAGAGATTTGGGCCGGACGAGTCCTATCGGAAAGTAAGGATTTCTGGAATAATCGGGATCTTTACTGCGAGGGGGAAATGGCATTCTTTAATGATAGCTCTCAGCCCCCGGCAGAGTATCGCGGCCTCTCTGTTCGTGCATATTTGGAACGTCTGATTGCTGTCCACAACTCCAAGGTAGCTGCAAACCGGCAGTTCTCCCTTGGGGCTGTGACAGTAGTCGACAAGAACTTTCCAATCTATTACACGAACTATGAGAAGACCATGGAAATTCTCAACACCTTGGTCGAGCAGTATGGCGGCCATCTCAGAGTGAGAAAGGTAAATGGTGTCCGATATTTGGACTACTTGGCAGAATACCCCGATACATGCAGCCAAGTGATTCAGTTTGGGTCAAACCTTATTGATTTCACTCGAAAGTGGGACTCGACTGAGTTTGCAACTGTCATTGTTCCTCTTGGTAACCGGCTTGAGGACAGCCCCATTGAAGCTTTGGACGCTTATCTGACTGTGGAAAGTGTAAACCGGGGCAGTATGTACGTCCAGTCCAATGAAGCTGTGGCTGCATATGGCTGGATTGAGAAGACTGTCACATGGGACGATGTCAGTGATCCGGCAGTTCTGCTGGAGAAGGCGAAGACCTATTTAACTGACATTCAGTTCGATAACTTGGAACTGGAGCTAAGCGCACTGGATCTGCATTATCTGGATGTCAAAACCGAAGCGGTAAAACTCTTGGACGAGATTCGGGTCATATCCCGCCCTCATGGATTAGATCGGATGTTCCCGGTTAAGAAACTGGACATTCCGTTGGACAATCCAGAGCAGACACAATTCACCCTCGGTGACGTAGTGAAAACGAGTCTGACCAGCGTGAATAATCAGACCAGCGCCGCCATTCTGCAAAAGATTGAGGCCCTGCCCAAAGCCCACTCCATTCTCAAAGAGGCGAAGGAGAATGCCACTCAGATCATGAATATGGCCACCACTGGCTATATCACTATCACCAAGGACCAGTACGGCTCGGAAACTCTTTATATTTCCAATGTCCGTGACTATACAAAGGCCGATAAGTTGTGGAAATGGAATATGAATGGTCTCGGCTACTCCAACGATGGCGGGAAGACTTTCGGTTTGGCTATTACGATGGACGGTTCTATTGTGGCTGACTACATTACCACCGGCGTACTTAATGCAGATGTTATCCGGGCTGGAGTTCTCAAAGACTACGGTGGAAACTTTAGTCTCGATTTCGAGACCGGAAAGCTGACCATGAAAAAGGGCTCTATCAATATCGGAAACGGTAATTTTACCGTTGATGAGGACGGAAACCTTTTTGCACGTCGAGGAACCTTCGCAGGAACACTCTCCGGAGCCAAGGGTACATTTGGCGGTCAGTTGGTCGCAGCAAGCGGTGACTTCAAGGGTGTTGTGCAAGCATCCGACTTCCTCGACCGGTATGGCCGGAGCATGATGAGTGGGGATAAGTTTGCCTCCGATTATCTGGACCTGTATGGACTGACAATCCGGAATAAGAACACTGGAGCTATCACATTTGCGGTGAGCTCCACCGGTGTCATCACCATCAACGGCAACGTCACTATGGGCGCCGGAAGTTCCATCAACTGGGCGCAGGTGACCAATCAAAATCTGGCCTACAACCCCGCATACTCGCTGGCCGATAGCGCCAGGACAACCGCGAATCAGGCGTACTCACTTGCTGACGATGCCTACTACGAGGCTCAGGCCGCCTATAACCGAGCGAACCAGGCTTATAAAATGGCTAATTCCATTGAAATGCCTTGGTATATCAAATCCACTTACATTGATGCTACCACCATCAAATCCCCAGTTATCGAAGGTGGGGAATTCTACGGAGGCGAGTTTAACGTCATCGCTGGGAGCAGCTATGGAAGTTTCAACCTGTATGGTCCCTATGGCAACAGCCGGTATCATATGCTCACCATCAGCTACTACGAGGGCGATGCTCCCTACATCGACATTTACAGTCCTTGTGGCGGCTACATCACCATCGGTAGACGTAGCGGTGTTGTTTATTTTTCGGGACGTGTAGACTTCAGTGGAGCTACCGTTACAGGTTTGGATTAAAAAGGAGAATCATCATGAAAAAGCGATTGAAAAACTCCCGGATGGCAGAGATGATGGTTAATCTACGGCCACTTCTGTCTCATCGGGATAAAATCGGGTATATCGCCGCCCGAAACTACCGTGTATTAGGCGAGGCCCTTACTGAATATGAGACGTTCCGCAACAGCCTTATTGAGAAATACGGTGAAGAGATCACCGATGGGCATGGACAGACCACCATTGGCGTAAAGATCGACTCCCCGAAGTTCAAGGACTTTTGCGACGAGCTGGCCCCGTTCAACGAGATGGAACACGAGGTCGAACTCATGATCGCCAAGTATGAGGATGCTATCGGCTGTCTCACCGGCGAGGAGATTCTGGCTGTCGATTGGATGTTTGAGGATTAGGAAGGGGTGAGCTAATTGGCAAACATCAGCACCTATCTGCAAAAAATCTTATCCGCTATCTATGGCGAAGAGGTGCGTGGTTCTATTCATGACGCTCTCTCCGCTATGAACGTGGAGTCATCCAGCGCCATGGAGTATGCCAAAACGGCTAAGGATTCAGCGGCCGCATCAGCGTCTACTGCATCAATCAAAGCCACAGCAGCCTCCGCCTCAGCTCAAGCTGCGAAGACTTCCGAAAACAACGCTAAAATTTCCGAGACCAACACGAAGACTTCAGAGATCGCCGCCACGAACAAGGCCAATGAGGCCACTACGGCGGCTGCGGAAGCGAAAACCTCTGAAACGGCTGCCGCCAACTCAGAGTCTGTCGCCACCCAGAAGGCTCAAGAAGCCGCTGATTCTAAGAATGCTGCTGCATTAAGCGAAGCTGAGGCAAAGGCTGCCGAAGAAAGGGCTAAAACGGTAAGGTCTGAAGTGGAAACCCTTGGCGCTCAAGCTACAGCAGACAAAACGGCCGCAGAAGCGGCTAAAGTTGCTGCCGAGCTTGCCCGAGACGATGCTCTCGCAAGTCAAAATGCGGCAAAAAGTTCTGAAAATGCTGCTTTGGTGTCCAAGACGGCTGCCGAGCTTGCTGAGGGCGATGCTGAGGCCGCAAAGACTGCTGCTTTGGCCGCCAAGGTCGCCGCCGAAGCCGCTCGGGATGCCGCTGACGAAGATGCGGACGCCGCCGCACAAGCGGCCGCTGACGCTGCTGCCAGTGCTCTTTCCGCTCAGCAATATAGCGGTAAGCCGCCTAAGCCGCAGGATGGAACCTGGTGGATCTGGGACGCTGCTCAGCAGAAGTATATCGACAGCGGTATTGGTTGTGATTTGGTTGGCCCCACCGGCAACGGCATTGAAAACATCCAACTCACTAAAGGTGACCATACTCCTGGCACTGCGGATATTTACACAGTGACTATGACGGATGGAACAACCTATAACATTTCCGTTTATAACGGACGGAACGGTACAGGTACCGGCGATGTACTCGGAATCTGGTTCGATCTGGTGATCCCCGCATCCGGATGGGCCAATGGCGAAATTACTATTGCCGATAGCCGTTTGATAGCCCTGTCCACCCACAAGTATTTTGTCAGTGCGGACGAGGCCAGCCGTGAGGAATATCTGGAATGCAACGTGCAGCCCAGAGACATCACCACGACTGGTTTTATCACGTTCAAGAACGATACCGACCCGTCGGAGGATATCACAGTGAATGTGATTCGCTTTGAGCTGTCTGCCAATGGAACAACATGATAAGGAGGTGTGATGCTTGAAGATTGATATTTTGGACACATGGGCCGTCATTGTCGAGGACGATACCCTTCGGCAAAACTCGACTAAAACCTATGAGGTGGAGTTTAACTTCGCTGAGATCTGGGACGGATACTCCAAGACGGCCATCTTTGAAGCAGGCCCCGCCAGCGTCATCGTTGCCCTGACGGAAGACCGGTGCACTATTCCGGCCGAATGCCTGAAGCATGGAAGTGTCAAGCTTAAAGTCGGTGTGTATGGCGTAAAAGGTGAAGAGCGTAAGGGGACCGTCTGGTGCGTCGGCAGCATGATTATCCCGGATGCTACCATGAACATGGGCAGCTCTTCGGGGAACCCTTCTCCGGATGACGTGTATTCCGAAATTATGGCCGCTATTGGCGATCTCTCTGCCGCCGGCTTCGAGGGTAAGACTTTGGCTGAGGTCTTCAAGGAGATCAAGAACAGCGTCTGCGAGACAGCAACCGACGAGGAAGTCAAGGATGCTTTGAACACCGCATTCGGCGTAAAAACCGATCCCTCTGAGCATCCTGAGGAACTTCCCAGTAATACGGCCACTGATAAAGAAGTCAGTGATCTTCTCGACGATGTTTTCGGCTGACAACCGCAAACAAATATTTTTAAGGAGGACATAAATATGTCTAAGCACACTACTCTCGACCAGCTGAAGATGCTGGCTCAGCGTACCAAGACCGAGATCGACAAGGTCGATACCAAAGTGGACAAGCTGTCTGAGCGGGTGGATGATATTGCCACCGTTGGCGGCGAGCCCAATGTCATCACCGAGATCAAGAACAACGGCACTGCCCTGGCTGTTGCCAATAAGGGCGTCGACATCGGCCCTTCCATCGCCGAGGCCGTGGCCGCCGCTGACCACCTGACCAAGAAGAAGGTAACCTCCGTAGCCGACATCGACCCTGCCGCCGACGGCGCCGACAAGTTCATCTACCTGGTGCCCAAGACCGACTCTGACGAGGACGACGTGTACGACGAGTACATGATTCTGGACGGCAAGGTGGAGCATGTGGGTAACACCAAGGTGGACCTGAGCGGCTACGTCCAGAAGGAGGATGGCGCTGGCCTCTACCCAGATGCCGACAAGGAGAAGCTGGCTGGCATCGTGATGGCCGAGGACGCTGAGATCACCGCCATGCTGGACGAGGTCTTCGGGGCGGCTCAGACTGACCCGACGCCTCCTGAGACCACCGAGCCCTGAACAATCTGAGAGGGGATGGAGAAATATCTCCGTCCCTTTTCGCATTTGAAAGGAAGATAAACGTATGGCAGAGAAGAAACTCAGCACTGTTGAGCAGCTCAAGATGCTTGCCCTCAGAGCAAAGGCTGATTCTGCCGCCCGTATCGCCGCCCTGGCGGCATTGGTTGCCGATGGTTATGGGCATCTCATCACGGTCACTTTGCCGGCTGGCAAATGGAGCGGCAGAGCACAGAAAATCGAACATCAGGCCCTTTTGGCGAACAGCGGCTACTGTTACTTTGTCTGCGGCGACGCCGACTGCTACATGGATTGCAGTGACACCGGCATCAAAGCGGACAATGTTGTAAAGGACGGTGAGGTTATGTTCCGATGTGAAGTCACACCCGACATAGACCTGACCGTAAATATTCTTCGACTGGAGGTCGAGACAGAATGAGTGAAAACCCCAATGTCGGCAAGGTATTCAATCTGACCGGCGGTGGCAGTAACGGCTCTCTCAAACTGGAGAGTTTGGATGTCACCAAGCCCCCTATCAAGACAACCTATAAGTCCGGGGAGAGCTTTGACCCCACTGGTATGGTGGTCACTGCCAGCTATGGCTATGGCATCACCTCGGACGTGACCGGATACATTGTGACCCCCTCCGTCCTGACCGACGGTACTACCGAGGTCACTATCACCTACACTGAGGGCCGCACCACTAAGACGGCGAGTACGCCTGTGACTGTAGAGAAAGTCCTGGTATCCATCGAGGTTACCACCAATCCGACCAAGATGACCTATAACTACCTGGAGAAGTTCGACCCCCATGGAATGGCTGTGACCGCCACATTTTCGGACGGTTCCAAGTCTGCCGCCACAGGGTATAGTTATCCCACCACGGAGTTCTCCACGCTGGGTCAGCAGGCTGTGAATCTGGATTACACCTTTGAGGGGGTTACCAAATCCACCAGTCTGACAGTGACGGTCGATCCTATTGAGGTGCCCATTCCCACCCAGAAAGACGCCCCCAGTTATGACGGCGGCACTAAGCAGCCCATCTGGAACGGGTATGACTCCGTCAAAATGGCGTTGGGTGGAACGACTGATGGAGTCAACGCCGGCAACTATACCGCCAAGTTCACTCTGGTCTACGGCTATGTATTCCCTGATGGGAGTAATGAGGCCGAGGCGGAATGGACAATTAGCAGAGCGGTTATCCCGGCACTGCCTACACAGAACAACGCGCTGGCCGCCGACGGCACGCCCAAGTCTCCTACTTGGGACGGTTACGTTGTAGGTCAGCTCACTATCGGCGGTGACCGATTCGGAACCGAGGCCGGCGACTACACTGCCGAGTTTACTCCCACCGACAACTATCAGTGGTGGGACGGCACTACTGATATGAAGACCGCTACCTGGACTATCTCCAGCGTCATCGTCCCTATCCCGACGCAAAAGGGTTCTCTCACCTATACGGGAGCAGCCCAGACGCCTCAGTGGGATAACTTCGATACGGAGAACTGTACCGTACAGGTCACGCCTGCTACGGATGCCGGCGAGCATACGGCTACGTTCTCTTTGCTGGCAGGTATGTGGTCGGATGGCACCACAGCCAATAAGACCGTCAAGTGGGTCATCGGCCGGGCTACCATCACCAATGTCCCTGCCCAAAGCGGCACTCCGAAGTACGACGGTAATCCCAAAACTCCGACCTGGGACACCAACTATGACGCCGCCAAGATGACGTTAAGTGTGGAGGCCCAGATCAACGCTGGAACGGCTTATACGGCCTCGTTCACCCCCACGTCCAATTATCAGTGGGCGGATGGTACGGTGGATGCCAAGATCGTTTCCTGGGCCATTGGGAAGGGCGATAACGCCATTGCGGTGAGCCCCACTTCGATTACGCTGAACACTGCTAACAAGAGCGGAAAGTTTACTGTCAGCCGGAAGGGCGACGGTACTATCACCGCCACCTCCAGCGACACCAAGATCGCTACCATCGGCGCCATCAACCAGACCACCGGTGAGGTAACTGTCAACAGCGTTGGCAATACTACCGGCACTGCGACCATTAAAGTCAAAGTTGCCGAGAGTGCCAACTACCTTGCCCCGGCGGATAAGGATGTTCCGGTCAAGGCACAATTCGTCACCATCTACGGCGTGGAATGGGATTGGACCAGCAGCGGCCCCACCAAGGGCACCCGCACCGACGCAGCGGCCGGGTTCAGCGATCCTAATCCGGCTGTGAACAACGGTAATGGCTCCTCTCCCTTTGACAATCTGATGCCCTGGGCCGGCATGGTCAAGGAGACCCGTACCGGCGGCGTGATGGTCAAGGAGCCCAAGTATTGGTACAAGTGGACCAAGACGGGCAAGAAGCTGAAGCTCCAGATTGCGGATGGTCCTGTTGAGGGATTCCATGTGGACCCGGTGAACATGGATCGCGGCGATGGTCTCGGCGAACTGAACTTCTCCTACATTGCCCGGTATCACTGCGCCTCCGGCACCTACAAGTCGGAGACCAACAAGGCGCAGCAGGTCAGTATCACCAGAAGTGCGGCTCGTACCAGTATCCATAATTTGGGGGCTAACATTTGGCAGATGGACTTCGCCCAAATGTGGTACGTTGGAATGTTGTTCCTGGTCGAGTTCGCTGACTGGAATGGTGAGCGGATTGGCCGGGGCTGTTCTGCCAGTGGTTCTAAGGAGAACAACGGTAAGACGGACGCTATGCAGTACCACACTGGCACTACGGCGGCTAACCGGGATACTTACGGTTATACCCAGTATCGCAACATTGAGGGCTGGTGGGACAATGTATATGACTGGATGGACGGCTGCTACTACAACAGCAACGGCCTGAACGTTATCAAGAACCCCAACCAGTTCAGCGATAGCGCCAATGGTACGCTGGTTGGTAAACCGGTGGCTGGTTATCCTTCCGACTTTACCATTCCGACCCAAAGCGGATTGGAATGGGCATTGTTCCCCAGCGCTGCGGCTGGAAGTACCACAAATTATGTCCCGGATTACTGGGATTTCTTCGGTAGTAGCCCGTGCCTGCGCCGCGGCGGTGGCTATAGCCAGTACCGGAGTCACGGGCCGTTCTGCGTCAGCTACGGCGGTACGTCGAACGCGAGCACCTACGTCGGCTGTCGCCTCCAGGAACGCCCGCCGAAGGCGGCGTGATTCCCCTGATAGAGGAAGGGGTTTGGGGTGAGGGGACCGCAGTCCCTTCCCCCAACTCTACGCCTTTGAACAATTCAAAATGGAGCTGAAACGCTCTTAAAAATCGCTTTTCTTTTGATAAAGGGAAGCGCGGGGTCAACTTTGCAGCAGACGATGTCCCGGATAACTGGAATTTCAACGGTAGTAACCCGTGCCTGCACCACGGCGGTAACTATAACCAGAACCAGAATCACGGGCCGTTCTACGTCAACTACAACGGTACGTCGAACACGAACACCAACATCGGCTGTCGCATCCTTGATAAGCCACAGGCTAAACCTCCTATAGGTAGTCAGGGTTCCTCACCCTTTCTATTACGCATCGTTGACCGCGCAGCACTGGCTGAAGATGAGCCGACAGGACACAGCTTAGTACACTTCGGGCCGGGTCTCGCCTCGGAACACCCCGCGGCGATGGAACAGTTGTGAGGCTACAAGGAGGAAAACATATCCCTGATGAAACGAGTTCGAGTTTACCAACAAATTCTCTCTGAGGAAAATCTGCGTCTTGCCATCCAGGAGGTCTGCCGCAGTCACCGGCGCAATGGCGACCACAGCCTGAACAAGAAGGTGCTGGAAATCGAGGCAAACCTGGACGACTATGTGAAGCTCCTTCACAAGTTCATCGAGGACCTGGTGAGCGGAGACGCCCATATGAACAAACCTATCAAGCGACGGCGCTGGGACCGGAACGGAGACAACGGGCGAGGGAAATGGCGAGACATCAACGAGCCCCTGTTATGGCCGGACCAGTGCGTCCATCACGCGGCCTTACAGGTCATGATTCCGCACATCATGCGGGGTATGGACCGCTACTGTATTGCAAGCGTTCAAGGCCGGGGCAACTCCTACGGCGTGAAGGCGCTGAAGAAGTGGATGGATGACGACCCCGTTGGTACCAAATATGCCTTGGAGTGCGACATTTACCACTGCTTCGAGGAACTGGACCCGGCGTATGTCATCAATGCGCTGAAGCGGCTCTTCAAGGATCGGGAAACCCTTTGGCTGTGTGACGCCATGATGGAGTACGGCGTGCTGATCGGCGCATTCTTCTCCGCATGGTTCCTGCACCTTACAATCCAGCCGTTAGACCTGATGATTCACGACAAGAAGTATGGCGTGAGTCACTATTTGCGGCAGATGGACAACTTTACCATCTTCGGTTCCAACAAGCGAAAGCTGAGGAAGCTGTTGGAGGACATGAAGGTCTGGCTGGCCGCAGTCGGATTGAAGCTGAAGGGAAACTGGCAGATCTTCCGGGTGGGCTTCACACCTCTGGTTGCTAAAGCCCATGAGATGCTGCCCGAGAAAAAGCAGCGGCATCGCCGGCCAAGAATGCCATCCGCTCTTGGTTATCGGTTTGGTCGCGGGTACACGATTCTTCGGAAACATAATCTGTTCCGGCTGAAACAATCGCTGCATCTGTACTACTATCGACGAGATCGGAACCGGGTCATCTCATTCAAGAGAGCATCCGGCTTGATTTCGCGGCTTGGGCAGCTTCGCAAATGCAACAGCCAACAGATACTGGAGCGGTACTACCAACCGAAGACGATGTTCGATTTGAAGAAGGTCGTCCGAAAGGAATGCAGGCGGCTTCAAGCATTATATCCGCCTTATGTGGCGGCATAAAGGAGTGATACCATGAAAGTACATGGGATGGTAGATCCCGGCAGTTTTACCGTGGAACAGATCCCCGGGACAAACAGGAGTCTCGTGCGGCTTTTCCAGAATGTGGAGCCCTACCATGAGGAGAATTTCGACGGGTTCCAGTACGACGAGTACCATGTCGAGATTGAGACCTGGGACGGCATCGCCGCAAATGTGCGGGACAACTACGACGAGTTCCTGAAGAAGGGAATGGACAATGAAGTCGACCGCAGCAATGAGGCGCTGTTCCAAGCACAGCAGAAGACGGACATCGCTGTTCAGGACATGGATGGCATGAGCGTCGACCACGAGTATCGGCTGACCCTGCTGGAGCTGGGCCTGTCTGAGACTGATATTTGAGGAAGGGAGGATTAGACCATGTTGTATCGTACTCTGAAGCGCATGATCGAGCGCGGCCAGACCGATGGTATCGAGACCAAGCTGGACATCTTCTACGCTGCCGGCAAGATCTCCGAGGCCGAGTATTCTGAGTTGATCGGGATGCTGAGCGCCCAGCGGTAACCCTGCACAATGCTTAAAAGCAACAGGAGGTGACAGATATGGACGGAGATTATATCTCTCGCCATGAGCATGAGGAGTTCCGCCGGAGTATGGAGGCCGAGAATCAGCGTTTGGAGGATGAAAACAAACGACAGAATCACCGGCTGGAGGCGCTGGAGGAAACCGTCAAGCAGGTTGCCGCAATCAGTACATCCGTGGAAAAGCTTGCCCTGAACATGGAGAACATGCTGAAGGAGCAAGTGAACCAGGGAAAACGCCTGGAGACTTTGGAAGGCCGAGACGGCGAAATGTGGCGGAAAGTAGTCGGCTATGTTGCCACTGCTATTGCCGGTATCGTTGTCGGCTACATCTTTAAGCAGCTCGGAATGTAAGGAGGCGGACTATGAAGCTCAAAGTTAGAGAGCCCGCCCCCGAGGTCGAAGAGCCTATCGAAGTTTATGAGGAAGTACAGGAGGGAGACGTCGAAGAGGCGCCGCCCTCTTTACCTTCTTCTCCCAAAAAGAAGGACAAGTGGATTACCTTCATGAAAGTCATCGTGTTATTCTGTCTTTGTAATGGCATTGCCTGGGTGTGGTGCAGCTACATTCTGGCATGGCAGGGCAAAGAGCAGATTGCCGAAAGCCTTTCTCAGGTAGCTCTCACGGAGATCATCGCCGTGGTAGTGGTGTATGCCGCTAAGTCCGTCTTTGAAAACCTGAGCAAGAACAATTCATGGCCGGACAAGCCCGGCGCAGACTCCGACCCTCCTGATGGGGTCGGGTAACACAAGGAGGAACTTTATGGAAAAGTTGAACACGATCCAGAAGCATAATAACCTGAATACCGTCTACAGAGATGGCGAACCCGGACCCGGTGGAGCACATCATGATTATGTCGTATCTTTCGGCAGCGATTTGCCGGAAAGTGACGGGGATGGTGTGCGCATCTGCTTCCAGTGCGGGCCGCGCAAAGACCCTGAGGCGAGGAGGGGCGTGTGCAACGCGGATCTGTTGGAAATCGTGCGTGACCAGTTGCGGGCGTTTCAATCCGGAGCATTTGCCTGCCGGGAAAATGCCTGTGCCTTGACACATATCGAGGAAGCCTTGATGTGGTTGAATCGCCGAGCCGAGGACCGAGCGGAGCGTAATGTGCTTGGCACGCCTGAGAAGTAAGGTCGAAGGAGGAATTCAAAATGGACAGTGTTTTGAACTGGTCTGTGGTCATCAGCATCATCGGCGTGCTGGTGGTGCTGACCAACATCATTACCCAGGTCCTCAAGAAAGTTACTTGGGAAAAACTGCCGACGAACATCCTGGTGGTCATCATCTCGATGGCGCTGACGCTGGCTGCGTTCTTTGCCTACTGCCAGATCAAGGCGCTTACCGTGGTTTGGTACATGGTGGTTGCCGCTGTCGTGCTGGGGTTCATGGTGGCATATGCGGCCATGTTCGGGTATGACAAGCTGATGGAGGCGCTTGGGAAGGGCGGCAAGCAATAAGTAAACGACAACCCCGTGGGTCTTAACCGGCCTGCGGGGCTTTCTTTTGAAAGGAGAAAAATATGCGTATTTATCATAACGATGTGAAACTCACCATGACTGGACTCGACAAAGCCAGAGAGCTTGCGGAAAAGATTCATCAGAAAAGTGATGAACTGATGAACTTGGTCTGCGAATTTGACCGGCTTCGTTTGGAGCTGGGTATCGACATCATAAGGACTCCTGAAGAAACTATCAGCAGTCCGGAGAAATCGGCAAATCAAATGTGACCTTGATTTTGGCATTGTTCGGAACATGAGATATTTCCAGGCCGCTCCCTGCTAATCGTTGTACACTCATGTTAATGTCGAATTCGTGCTTGCTCCCACAGTTTGGACAATGACGATTTTTGGAAAGTAGAGCATTTTCCAATTTGCCCTCTTGAAGAGTGTATAAGCACCCGCAGTCGCATTTTACCAGATACATAAAATCGCCTCCCTATGGCCACATTCTACCACGAATGGACCGAATCGGCAAGACCAGTTAGGGGTAGATAAGAGTACAAAAAGGTGTAGGAGAGCCGTTTACTTCTTGACTACTCCTACACCTTGACCATTTGAGCATTGGAAATACGGGACTTTGTGCTTCTA
>ERZ779632.722-NODE-722-length-16649-cov-7.440340_pt1 | contig 16649 bp, 13 predicted proteins | sample MGYA00514194_ERZ779632 | MGnify/ENA primary metagenome ERZ779632 (study PRJEB29562, sample SAMEA4376704) | mouse gut metagenome | isolation source: Cecum | study: EMG produced TPA metagenomics assembly of the A DSS colitis mouse model was used to assess the...
ACGTGGCCATGTTCGACCAGATGTATGAGCTGAACACCAAGTATTACAAGGAGCTGACCATGTACATTCTGGCCGGCAAGAAGCGGCTGGAATATCTGCGCGCCCACGACCTGGCGGATTTAAAAAAGAAGGCGGAGGCCACCGGAGCCCAGGAGGACGCCCAGGCCTACAACGACTTCGCCAACCTGTGCAACCGGTTTGAGAAGAAGCTCCACGACCTGGAGCTCACCCGGATGATCTCCATCCAGATGGGCCCCCAGACCCGGCTGCTGCAAAATAACGACACCCAGATGCTGGAGAAAATCCAGTCCTCCCTGGTGAACACCATCCCCCTGTGGAAGAGCCAGATGGTGCTGGCCCTGGGGCTGGAACACGGCCGTCAGGCCACCGCCGCCCAGGCGGCGGTCACCAACATGACCAACGAGCTGCTGCAAAAGAACGCCGACATGCTGAAAATGGGCACCATCGAAACCGCCCGGGAGGCGGAGCGCAGCGTGGTCTCCATCGAGACCCTCCAGCACACTAACCAGCAGCTCATCACCACCCTGGACGAGGTGATGAAGATTCAGACCGAGGGCGCTCAAAAGCGCCAGGAGGCCGAAAAGGAGCTGGGCCGCATCGAGGGCGAGCTGAAGCAGAAGCTGCTGGAGCTGAGGGGCTGAGTTTTAGGAGAATGCCATGAAATTTTTTCAAAAAACCTGGGTAGCCTGGCTGCTCACCGCGGTCATGATCGCGGCGGCGGTGGGAATCGGACTGTCGAAGAGCTTTGAACGGGCGCAGGACGCCCCCGCCCCTTCCCCGTCCACCGGACTGGACACCACCCTGTCCACCCAGAGCGTCCAAAAATTCCTTTGGGATGACGCGGATATCCTGTCCGCGTCCACAGAGAAGCGGATTAACCTCTACAACGCCAACTGGGACTTTCGCTACAACAGCGTGGTAGCTCTTGTGACCACCGATTCCTCCGGTGATCTGGAGGAGTTCGCCTGGGATCAGGGCGTCGACATGGGTCTGGGCGAGGGGGACGCCGTCCTGGCCATTTCGGTTCAGGACAGGGAATACTACCTGTTCTCCGGCGACGATTTTTCCACCATCCTGACCAACCGGGTGGTCTCTGATCTGGAGGACGTCCTGTCCGGCGACCTGAACGACAAGACTGTGCTGGCCTTTTACGCGGCGCTGGACGGGGTATATCAGAGCAATTTCGGCCTTGGAAACGCGGAGGGGCCTGTCGCGGCCACCCCGGTTCCGGGCTACGGCGGCGGGAGCGGCTCCCGCGCGGCGGGGCTTATGCTGCTGGTCTTTATCATGATCGCCATTATCCTCGTAGTCAACTCCATCGACCATATGCGCTACAACACCTACCGTCAGCGGTACTACGGCGTGCTCAATCCCCCGGTGATCTTCCGGCCCATCTTCTTCTGGCACGGGCCGGGCACCAGCTGGTACCGTCGGAACTGGCGTCAGCCACCCCCGCCTCCGCCCCCAAGAGGGCCGGGCGGACCTGGTCCCGGCCCCGGAAACCGCCCGGGCGGCGGCTTTGGCGGCGGAAGCTCCGGCGGCTTCGGCGGCATGGGCAATTCCGGCCCCAGAGGGGGCGGCACCTTCGGCGGACGTCCCTCCGGCGGCGGACGGTCCGGGGGCTTTGGAGGTTCCTTCGGCGGCGGGTCCTTTGGAGGCGGACGGAGCGGAGGCTCCTTCGGCGGGTCCCGGGGCGGCAGCTTCGGAGGCGGACGCTCGGGCGGCTCCTTTGGGGGCGGGTCCCGGGGCGGCGGCTTCGGAGGCCGGCGCTAAGTGTTTATCTGGCATAATTCCCCGGAAGGAAGGTCCTTCCGGGGAATTACTTTTGGACATACCTTCCGGTTTTTCCGCATAGGATGGAAGCAACAGATGATAATAGGAGTGTTGCTTCCATGCAGACCAACAAAAACAAAATATTTCTCCGCGGCCGGCTGGCCGCGCCCCCCGCGCCCTCCCATGTAAACCACGGCATACCCTACCTCACCTTTCCCCTGACGGTGCGCCGTCTGTCCGGGGCGGAGGACCGGCTGAACGTGGTGGCCTCTCAGGAACAGCTTGACCAGCTCCCGCCCTTGGAGGCGGGGGACCCGCTGGCCGTCTGGGGGGAGGTGCGCACCTTCAACAACCGCAGCGGCGTGGGCAGCCGGCTGGTGGTCAGCGTCTTCGCCCGGGAGCTGAGCCGGGAGGAGGGGGAGGACGAAAACCGTCTGGAGTTGTCCGGCACCCTGTGCAAGCCCCCCGCCCTCCGGTCCACCCCCCTGGGCCGGACGATCTGCGATATGATTCTGGCCGCCAACCGGCGCTACGGCCGGGCGGACTATCTGCCCTGCATCGCCTGGGGCAGTCTGGCCTACCGCTGCGGGGCCATGGAGGTGGGGGACACGCTGGCCCTGGAGGGCAGGCTGCAAAGCCGGGTGTACACCAAGGAGATCGACGGCCAACCCCAGGAGCGCACCGCCTTCGAGGTATCCGTCATGTCCCTGACCGAACCGGAGGAGCTTTACATAGAGTGAGCCAGTCCATTTTTCTCCCCGCATAATTTTCCTGAAACGGAAAAACAATAGGGATACACTCACTTTGAAGGAGGTATCCCTATGCAGCGCAAATTCTCTCTTCGCCGGGGGCTGGCTCCATTTCTGATGCTGGCCCTGGCGCTTTCCCTGTCCCTGCCCACCTCCGCCTTTTTCTGGAGCAAAAAGACGGACCAGCCCTATGTGGCGGACTTTTCCAAAAACGGGCTGATCGGCTCGGTCATCGCCTTTGACCCGGAGGACTTTGTGGTCAAGACGGAGGGCAAGGTCTCTCTCAGCGGCATTACCATTGACGAGCTCCCCGACCCGGGGGCCGGCGCGCTGCGCGTCGGCGGGCAGCCGGTGGAGGCGGGAACCTTTGTGGACGCCACCGCTCTGTCCGGCCTGCGCTTCCAGAGCGCGGAGAACCCCACCGTCACCACCACCACCCTGCTGTTCACTCCCGCCTTCTCCTCCGCTCAGGAGACCCGGCAGTCCACCGTGACCATTTACCTCCTGACCCAGGAGAACAATCCCCCGGTGGCCCGGAACATGGAGCTGACCACCTATAAAAATGTGGCCATCACCGGCTACTTCGACGCGGTGGACGGAGAGGGGGATGCCCTCACCTTCCAGCTCACCTCCACTCCGGCCCGGGGAGCGGTCACCCTGGCGGAGGACGGCTCCAGCCAGTTTGTCTATACCCCCTATGAGAACAAGACAGGCTCCGATTCCTTCACCTATGTGGCCATCGACCCCGCCGGCAACACCTCCCCCGAGGCCAGGGTTTCCCTGCGTATCAACAAGCCGGACACCAGGGTGGCCTACTCCGACCTGGCCGGCCACCCGGTTCAGAAATCCGCCGTCCGGCTGGCGGAGGAGGGTATCTACGTGGGCCGGTATGTGGACGGCCGGTATTTCTTTGACCCGGACCAGACCGTCACTCGGGCCCAGTTCCTCACCATGGCCATGTCGGTGGCCGGACTGGAGGACCTGGAGGGGGTCACCCTCACCGGCTTCTCTGACGACGACGCCATCCCTACCTGGGCCAAGGGGGCCGTCTCCGCCGCGCTGAAGGCGGGGGTGGTCCAAGGCTCCCGGGATGAGAGCGGCGCGCCCGTCTTCGGCGCAGACCAGACCATCACCCGGGCGGAGGCCACGGTGATGCTGGACAACCTTCTGGACATTACTGACGTGCCGGTGGCGGTGTTCTCCGCCGACGGCGCCGACTACTGGGCCGCCCAGGCGGCGGCCAACCTGTCCGCCTCCGGAATTCTCCGGGCGGACACCGCCGGGGCAGTGCGGCTGGCCGACACCCTCACCATGGCCGACGCCGCCGAAATGCTGGACGGCGCGCTGGACGTGATGAACGCCCGCGGCGGCGGCTGGCTCCCCTGGGCCTGACAAATCAAACCGAAAAAACGGAGCGGCGCGGTACAAAGCGCCGCTCCATTTTTCCGCGCTTTTTGTTGCAATTCCCGCCCACGGCGAGTATAATAAAAAAATCCGAGAAAAAGGAGCTTTGATCATGAAAGATTTCAGATTCCCCCAGGGATATAAACCCCTGCTGTCCATTTACGAGACCCAGAAGGCCATCGACCTGGGCAACCGGCTGTTCGCCGACAAGCTGGCCGGGGCTCTGCGGCTGCACCGGGTGTCCGCCCCTCTGTTCGTGGCGGCGGCCTCCGGCCTGAACGACGACCTGAACGGTGTGGAGCGGGCGGTGGCCTTTGACGTCAACGGTGTGGAGGGGGACGCCGCCGTGGTCCACTCCCTGGCCAAGTGGAAACGTCTGGCTCTGAAGCGCTACCAGTTCCACCCCGGTGAGGGCCTGTACGCCAACATGAACGCCATCCGCCGGGACGAGGAGCTGGACTCCCTCCACTCCGCCTATGTGGACCAGTGGGACTGGGAGAAAATCATCACCCGGGAACAGCGCGATGTAGAGTATTTGAAGCGGACGGTGCGCTCCATCGTCAGCGCCCTGTCCGAAACCCAGACATTTCTGCGCACCGTTTTCCCCCAGCTGAATGTGTTGCCCCAGGTGTCCACCGATATCGCCTTCATCACCGCTCAGGAGCTGGAGGACATGTTCCCCGGCAAGACCCCCAAGGGGCGGGAGGACGCCTTTGTGAAGGACCACCCCACCACCTTCCTCATGGGCATCGGCGGGGCGCTGAAGTCCGGCAGGCCCCACGACGGCCGCGCCCCCGACTATGACGACTGGGACCTGAACGGCGACCTGCTGGTGTGGGACAGCGTGGGCCAGCGGTCTTTCGAGGTGTCCTCCATGGGCATTCGGGTGGACCCGGAGAGTCTGGCCCGCCAGCTCAGGCTGGCCGGGTGCGAGGACCGCCGGGAGCTGCCCTTCCATAAGATGCTGCTCAACGGCGAGCTGCCCCTGACCATGGGCGGCGGCATCGGCCAGAGCCGGGTGTCCATGCTTCTGCTGGGCAAGGCCCACATCGGCGAGGTCCAGTCCTCCCTGTGGGATGAGGAAAATCTCAAAGCCGCCGAGGCGGCGGGCATCACACTGCTGTGATCGCGGTTGACCGGCTGGACGCCGGCGAGGTCCTGCGGTACATGGGTTGTCCCCCCGAGCGGGCGGACACCGCTCTGCGGGCCCAGGTGGAGGCCCGCGCCCGGGAGCTGCTGGCCGTTGTCCGGCCCCGGTGGAGCTGGCGGGAGCTGGCGATCACCTTTGAAACAGGCGGCGTCCGCCTGGAAGGCGGCCTGCTCCTGCCCGGGGCCGACCTGAGCGCCCACCTGACCGGCTGCGACCGGGCGGCGGTGTTCTGCGCCACCCTGGGAGCGGAGGTGGACGCCCTTATCCGCCGGGCCGAGCGGCTGGACATGGCAAAGGCGCTGACGCTGGACTGCTGCGCCTCGGCGGCGGTGGAAACGGTCTGCGACCGGATCGAGGCGGAGCTTCAGGAAAAGTTCCCCGGCCGCTCCTTCCCCTTCCGCTACAGCCCCGGCTACGGCGACCTGCCCCTGGAGGTTCAGGGTCCCCTGCTGGACCTGCTGGACGCCCCCCGCCGGGTGGGGCTGTGCGCCACCGCGAACCATCTGCTCACCCCACGGAAGTCGGTAACCGCCATTCTGGGGGTGGCCGAGGGGGAAATCCAACGAAACAAGAGAAGCTGCCTGAGCTGTCCCGCTCAGGGCGGCTGTCAATACCGAAAGGCGGGCGGACACTGTGGAATTTCGTGAACTGTTAAACATGGACGGCCCCATTTTGCTGGACGGCGGCATGGGCACCATGCTCCAGGCCAAGGGGCTGAGGCTGGGGGAGCACCCGGAGCTGGCCGCGCTGGAGCATCCCGACTGGCTTCTGGATATCCACCGGGCCTATGTGGAGGCGGGGACGCGGATTTTGTGCGCCAACACCTTCGGTGCCAACCGGGAGAAGCTGAAACGCGCCGGAAAGACGGTGGAGGAGGTCATCCCCCCCTCCATCGCCATCGCGAAAGAGGCGGCGGCGGGCCGGGCCCTGGTGGCTCTGGATCTGGGTCCCTCAGGGCAGCTTCTGGAGCCCACCGGCACCCTGGATTTTGAGACGGCGGTGGACATCTTTGCCCAAGAGGTCCGGGCGGCGGTGTCCGCCGGGGCGGACCTGGTGATGATCGAGACCATGACCGACCTTCAGGAGTGCCGCGCCGCCCTGCTGGCGGTGAAGGAGAACAGTACCCTGCCCGTTCTGGTGTCCCTGACCTACGAGGAGCGGGGGCGCACCTTCCTGGGCCACTCCCCCGCCTGCGCCGCCCTCACCCTGGAGGGGATGGGGGCGGACGCCATCGGCATCAACTGCTCTCTGGGCCCCCGGGAAATGCCCGCTCTGGTGGAGGAGCTGACCCGGTGGACCACCCTGCCCATCTCCGTCAAGCCCAACGCCGGTCTGCCCGACCCGGGCGGGGCGGGCTACGACATCACGGCGGACCAGTTTGCCGAGGCTATGGCAGAGCTGACTGAGCTGGGCGTGAAGTGCTACGGCGGCTGCTGCGGCACCACCCCGGAGTACATCGCCAAGCTGAAAGCGGCCCTGTCCGGCCGGGCCATCCGGAACGCGCCCCGCTCCGTCCCCGCCGCCGTGTGCGGTCCGGCCCGCGCTGTTCCCATCGACCGGGTGCGGGTGATTGGCGAGCGGATCAACCCCACCGGCAAAAAGCGGATGAAGGAGGCCCTGGTCCGGGACGACATCGACTACATGCTGGGGCAGGCTCTGGAGCAGACACAAGCGGGGGCGGACCTTCTGGACGTGAACGTGGGCCTGCCCGAGATCGACGAGGCCGAAATGATGGTGAAGGTGGTAAAAGCCCTCCAGGGGGTCACCGACGCCCCCCTCCAGCTGGACTCCACCCGCCCCGAGGTGCTGGAGCGGGCTCTGCGGGTTTACTGCGGCAAGGCCATCGTCAACTCGGTGAACGGGGAGGAAACGGTGCTGGACGCCATCCTGCCCCTGGTAAAAAAATACGGCGCGGCGGTGGTGGGCCTGACTCTGGATCAGAATGGCATCCCCAAAACGGTCCAGGCCCGGATGGACATCGCGCGAAAAATTCTGGACAAGGCCCTGTCTTACGGAATCCGAAAGGAGGACGTGTACATCGACTGTCTCACCCTCACTGTCTCCGCCGAGCAGGAGGCGGCGTCCCAGACGCTGGAGGCCCTGCGCCGGGTGAAATCGGAGCTGGGGCTGAAAACCGTGCTGGGGGTGTCCAACATCTCCTTCGGCCTGCCCGCCCGCCCCCTGGTCAACCAGAACTTCCTCACCATGGCCATGACCTGTGGGCTGGACCTGCCCATCCTCAACCCCAACCTGGACGCCATGATGGCGGCGGTGCGCAGCTACCACCTGCTGATGAACATCGACAAGGAGGCCCGGGACTTTATCGCCGCCTACGGCAGCGCCACGGTGTCCACTTCCATCACCTCCGGCGGCGGAGCCGCTCCGTCCGCCGCCCCCGGCGGGGAGCGCGCCCTGGACCAGATCGTGATCGCCGGCCTGAAGGGCGAGGCCCCCGCCGCCACCCAAAAGCTGTTGGAGACAGCGGACGCCATGACGGTGGTGGACGATATCCTCATTCCCGCTCTGGACAAGGTGGGAGCGGACTTCGAGGCGGGAAAGGTCTTTCTGCCCCAGCTGATCCAGGCGGCGGGAGCGGCCCAGGCCGCCTTTGAGGTGATCCGGGAGCGGCTGGCCGCTCAGCCCGGAGCGGAGAGCGCCCCCAAGGGGACCATCGTTCTGGCCACTGTCAAGGGGGACATCCACGACATCGGCAAGAATATCGTCAAGGTGCTGCTGGAAAACTACGGCTATCCGGTGGTGGACCTGGGCAAGGACGTGGAACCCGCCGCCGTGGTGGAGGCCGCACGGAAGCACAGCGCCCCCCTGGTGGGCCTGTCCGCCCTGATGACCACCACCCTGGGCAGCATGGAGGCTACCATCAAGCTTCTCCAGGAGGAGGGCCTGCCCTGCAAGGTGGTGGTGGGCGGCGCGGTGCTCACCCCGGACTACGCCAGACAGATCGGCGCCGATTTCTACGCCAGGGACGCCAAGGAGAGCGTGGATGTGGCCCGGCAGGTTATTGGATAAGAATCCGCTTTTTCCTTGCGGCTTCCGGACTTCTGTGTTAGAATAAAGAAAATGTCGAAGTCTGGAGGAATGCTCTGTGAATGATTATCCGTCTGAATGGGACGTCATGGAAGAACAGGACCCCCAGCCGGCCGAAGAACCGGAATACCGGCCAGCTCCGGCCCCCCGGCCCCGCCGCCAGCCGACTCCGCCGCCCTCGGTCCGCCGCCGCGAGGGCCGGCTGAGCGGGCTGGCTCTGGCCGTTGCCATTCTGGCCCTGATCGTAGCCGCGATCGCCCTCTTTCTCTCCTTGCGGACAGAGGAGGAGCTTGATCCGCCCCCTGATACCTCCGTGGAGGAGCCGATTACCTTCCGGTTCGGCGACATGACCCTGACTCCGCTGGAGGGAATGCCCCTCAACCCCTACGACCGGGAGAGCTTCTCTCTGGATGAAAAGGGCCGGGTGGTCTACGAAAAGAACGGAACGCGGGCCAAAACCGGCATTGACGTGTCCACCTATCAGAAGGACATCGACTGGCAGGCGGTGGCGGCGGATGGCATCGACTTCGTGATTCTACGCCTGGGCTACCGGGGCTACACCGAGGGCGGCCTGTTTATGGACGAGACCTTCTACCCTAACATCCAGGGCGCGGCGGAGGCCGGACTGGAGGTGGGGATCTACTTCTTCTCCCAGGCCATCACCCCGGAGGAGGCCGAGGCCGAAGCCGCCTACGTCCTCAACGCCATCGAGGGCTATGAGGTCACCTACCCCATCGCCTTCGACTGGGAGCCGGTCGCCCCCGGTCAGGGCGCCCGCACCGACGGTCTGGACAACGACACCCTGACCCGGTGCGCCGCCGCCTTCTGCGCCAAGGTCCAGGAGGCCGGCTATCAGGCGGCGGTCTACTTCAACCAGACCCAGGGCTATCTCCGCTACGACCTGCGGGAGCTGACCGGGTATCACCTGTGGCTGGCGGAGTACGACACAAAACCGGATTTCTACTACCACTTTGACCTGTGGCAGTACACCCACACCGGACAGGTAGCCGGCGTGGAGGGAGAGGTGGATCTGGACCTGGATCTTCGATAAAAACACGGACTCTCCCAGTGGGAGGGTCCGTGTTTCATGGCCTAAAAGGTGAGAATCTCGCTCCAGACGTCCTGGGCGATTTCGTCCACAAGATCGAAGTCCACATGGGGGTTGTAGATGGCCTCCAGGTCGTCGTGCATGGCCTTGGCCAGAGCCAGGGAGGACACCGCCTCCTCAACAAGCGCGGCGGACACCTTTTTGGCAAACCGCAGCCTGGGACGGCTGCGCCGCAGAACCTCCCCATCCGCGGCGGCATCCAGACGGAGCCGGCGGTAAGGTGTACCCGGAACCGGCAGGGCGGCGGCGGTCAGAAACGCCAGTCCAAGCCGCGGAACCAGAAGATGCGCCAGCCGGTCGGGAGCCATGGGGTCGGGACAGGCCACCGCGTCATAGCCGTTGGCCGTCACCCCGGCCAGTAGATGGATGAGAAGCTCATGGGCCAGCCCGCAGCTGTCCGCCAGAACATAGACCCGGCCGCACTGGGCCAGGGCGGTGTCATACAGGCACACGGGCCCCCGGTGGGTGACCGCCCCCAAGAAGCGCAGCTTCACCTGCCCGGGACGCTCTCCCCTTCTCCGGGGAACCTCCCGGGTCAGAATGCCTCGGGCCCGCTTGGCCAGCTTCTGGGCCAGGTCGTCGGTGAGCAGTGCGGAGCGCTGGTCCTCCATAATCTCCGCCGCCGCCCCCAGGCAGCGGTAGGCCCGCTGATAGCAGCCCTTGTAGCCGGACATGCACTCCATAATCTCCCCCCGCAGCGGCCACAGCGCCTCCTTGTCATAGCAATCTCCCATGTTGACATAGCGCTCCACCGCTCCGGGATATTTGGGCTCCATCACGTGGGGCGCGGTGCCATCCACAATGGCCACGCCCGACGCGGGGAGGATGACGGCGTCCAGGGAGTCCGGGTCGCCGGAGCAGAGGATGTATTCCGTTTCCAGTCCCGCCTCCTCGGCCCAGGCGCCGATTTTGCGCATCAGGGTGGATTTGCCGCAGCCAGGTCCGCCCTTTAAAATGTAGATGGCCCTGGCCCGCTCCGGTGGAAGCAGGTGGTCATACAGGGAGTAGAAGCCGGTGGGGGAGTTGGCCCCCAGAAAGTATTGGATATGTGGTAAAGCAGTCATAAACGACCCTCCGTATTATCAATTTTACACCTCAACCTATGACAGGACAGGCCAGTTGGTGAAAATGGAAAAACAGCGGACAGGGATTGAATACTGGGGTATTTTGTGGTATACTAACCTGGAGTAAAATTGGGCCAAGCGGGCTTGAATGATAGAGGAAAGGGTTGGTAACACGATGAATCAGCAGTGGACTGACACATTCCGCGGAGAAATTGAGGGCTTTCAAGAGACCATCACCGCCTTTGACAAGGGGGAGCTGGACCGGAAGGCCTACAAGGGCATCTCTGGCGGACTGGGTTCCTACGCCCAGCGGGACGCCTCCAGGCATATGCTGCGCCTGCGCCTGCCGGGCGGCCGGCTGACGCTGGAGCGGCTGAAATTTCTGGCCGAGGTGGTGGAGCGGGAGCGGGTCGCCCGCATGAAGCTGACCACCTGCGAGACCATCCAGCTCCACGACCTGTCCGCCGCACAGGTACCCGTCATCATGGAGGAGGCCATCGGCTGCGGCATCCTGACCAAGGGCGGTGGCGGCGACAACCCCCGAAACGTAATGGCCAGTCCCCTGTCCGGGGTCCAGCCTGGCGAGGCCTTCGATGTGATGCCCTACGCCGAGGCGGCGACTAAATATCTGCTGTCCATCTGCCGGGACATCAAGATGCCCCGCAAGCTGAAGATCGCCTTCTGCAACGGGGTGGACGACTGTGTCCACAGCGCCTTCCGGGACATGGGCTTCCTGGCCCAGGAGGACGGCGCCTTCGCCCTGCGCGTCGCGGGCGGACTGGGGGCGGCCCGGCCCTCTATGGGCGTGCTGGTGGACGAGTCGGTGAGCCCGAAGGAGATTTTGTACTACGTCCGGGCCATGGTGGACACCTTCTGCGCCCACGGCGACTACAACAACCGGGCCAGGGCCCGCACCCGCTATATGCAGGACACCCTGGGGCCCGACGGCCTGAAGGAAGCGTTCCTCAAGAACGTGGCCGCCCGGAAGTCGGAGGGCGGTCTGGAGCTCACCGACCTGGAGGCCCCCGCTCACATTGTCGGAGTCGATGGCGGCACGGTGGACCATCCCCGGGCCATCCCCCAGAAGCAGTCCGGCATGTACTCCGTGAAGTACCACCCCATCGGGGGCCTGCTGCCGGTGGAGAAGCCCCGCCAGCTCTATGAGCTGCTGAAGGACATCCCCGGGGCGGAGATCCGCGTGGCCCCCAACGAGACGCTGTATGTCATCAACCTCACCGCCAACCAGGCGGAGCGGGTGATCGCCGCTACCGCTGACAGCGCGGCCACCGAGTTTGAGACCAGCGTGGCCTGCGTCGGCTCCACCACCTGCCAGCAGGGGATCCGCGACAGCCAGGGCGTACTCCAGACGGTGGTGAAGGCAGTCCGGGAAGCCGGCATTCCCGACGGGGCCCTGCCCAAGATCTGTATCTCCGGCTGTCCCTCCAGCTGTTCGGGTCACCAGGCGGGGGCCATCGGCTTCCAGGGCGGCGTGAAACTGGTGGACAAAAAGCCCCAGCCCGCCTTCAAGATGTTCCTGAATGGCAGTGACGAACTGGGTCAGGCCCGCTTCGGCCAGGAGGCCGGCACCATTCTGGAGACCGACCTGCCCGCCCTGCTGGTGGAGCTGGGCAAGGCGGCGGCCGCCGCCGGCCAGAGCTGGGGTCTGTGGTCCGCGGAGCACGCCCAGGAGCGGGACACCATTATCGCCAAGTACGCGTAAGCTTATGGACCCGTAGGGGCGGCCCGACCGGGCCGCTCCTGTTTTTCGCAAAGGATGATTACGATGAAGCGACGTATATTCAGCGCGATTTTACTTCTTGCCCTCCTTCTGACCGCCGCCTGTCAACCGGAGCGTACCCAGACCATAACGGCGTACTATTCTCAGCCTGACGCCGCAGACTCCGAGGCGGGAAACATTACCTTCACCGACGCCCTGGGCCGGGAAATCACCCTGGATAAGCCCCAGCGGGTAGCGGCGATGATCGGCAGCTTCGCCGACGTCTGGTGTCTGGCGGGGGGACAGGACACCCTGGTGGCGGCGGCCAACGACTCCTGGACCTCCTTTGAGCTTCCCCTGGGGGAGGAGGTAGCCAACATCGGCAGCTCCAAGGCCCCCAACGTGGAGCTGCTTCTGGGAGCGGAACCCGACTTCATCATGGCCAGCTCCAACACCTCCGCCAATCTGGAGCTGCTGGATACCTTTGAACAGTCGGGCATCCCTACCGCCTACTTTGACATTCTGTCCTTCGACGACTATCTGGAGCTGCTGGAGCTGTGCGCCCGGCTCACCGGACATCCGGAGAATTTCGAGACCTACGGCGCCGCCGTCCAGGCCCAGGTGGAGGAGGCGCTGTCCCGACAGGACGGCAGCCACCCCACCGTGCTGAACATCCGGGCCTCCGGCTCCAAGTGCGAGGTCAAGGGCAGCGAGGGCAACGTTCTGGGGGAGATGCTGGCGGAGATGGGCTGTATCAACGTGGCCGATCAGGACGGCTCCCTGCTGGAGGACCTGAGCCTGGAGGCCATCATTCAGGCCGATCCGGACTATATTTTCGCCGTCCTCCAAAGCGCCGACGCCTCGGAGGCCATGGAGACGCTGGAGGCCACCTTGCTGTCCAACCCCGCCTGGAGCTCCCTCCGGGCAGTGCGGGAGGGCCGCTTCTATACCATGGAGCACCGGCTGTACAATCTGAAGCCCAACGCCCGGTGGGGCGAGGCCAGCGGAAGGCTGGCGGATATTCTGTATGGCGGCCAATAAGCGGCCCGCCGCCCTGATCGCCGTTTTGGCGGGACTGGTGGTGCTGTGCTCCGGGGCCAGTCTGGCCCTCGGCGCGGTGTCTCTCCCCATTGGCGAGGTGCTGGCCGCTGTGGCGGGCCGGGGCGACGGTACAGCCACCCGGATTGTCATGCTCTCCCGCCTGCCCCGGCTGTGCGGCTGTCTGCTGGCGGGCGCGGCCCTGGCCTCCGCCGGGGTCATCATTCAGGGGGTTCTGAACAACCCCCTGGCCGCCCCCAACATCATCGGAGTCAACTCCGGGGCGGGGCTGGCCACCGCCGTCTGCTGCGCCGCCGCCCCCAAAGCGGCCCATTTGACCCCCGCCGCCGCCTTTCTGGGGGCGCTGGCTGGGGTGCTTCTGGTGCTGTTTATCTCTGAACGGGCGGGGGCGTCCCGAATCACCCTGGTCCTGGCGGGAGTGGCCATCTCCAGCATGTTCAGCGCCGGAATTGACGGAATACTGACCTTTTTCCCCGACGCGCTCAACGGATACACCGATTTCCGCGTTGGCGGGGTGAAAAACCTGTCCATGGCCCGGATTACCCCCGCCTTCTGGATTGTTTTGCTGGCCCTGCTGATCGCTCTGTCTCTGCACAATGAGCTGGACCTGCTTCTGCTGGGCCGGGAGACCGCCCGGAGCCTGGGGCTGCCCGCCGGTCCGCTGCGGCTGGTGCTGCTGATGCTGGCGGCGGCGCTGGCGGGGGCGGCGGTGAGCTTCGCGGGTCTGCTGGGGTTCGTGGGGCTGCTGGTGCCTCACATAACGCGCCGCCTCATCGGAGAGGAGAGCCTCCCCCTTCTCATCGCCTCCGCGCTGGGGGGCGCGCTGCTGCTGACTGTGTGCGACCTGCTCTCCCGGCTGCTCTTCGCCCCCTTTGAGGTCCCCTTGGGGGTGGTGTTGTCTCTGGCGGGAGGCCCCTTCTTTATCTGGCTGCTGCTGCGGCAGAGAAGGGGGAACGGCGCGTGATCCAGCTGAGAAACCTGCGGGCGGGCTACCCCGGACGGACGGTGCTGGATGGGATCGACCTGGACTTCCGTCCTGGCGAGGTGCTGGCCCTGCTTGGCCCCAACGGCTGCGGCAAGAGCACCCTGCTCCGGACGGCCAACGGCCTGCTGCCCAAATCGGGGGGGCAGGTCCTACTGGACGGCGTTCCCATTGAGACGCTGACCTCGAAGGGAATCGCCCAAAAGGCGGCTTATCTGCCCCAGTCCCGGCCGGTGCCCAGCATCACCGCCCGGCGGATGGTACTCCATGGCCGGTTTCCCTATCTGTCCTACCCCCGGCGCTACCGGGCGGAGGACCATGCGATGGTCCAAAAGGCCCTGGGCTGGGTTGGCGGGACCGAGCTGGCGGACCGGCCCCTCCCGGAGCTGTCCGGAGGGCAGCGGCAGAAGGTCTATCTGGCCATGGCCCTGGCCCAGGACACCCAGACCATTCTAATGGACGAGCCCACCACCTATCTGGACGTGAGCTGCCAGCTGGAAGTGATGGCCATGGCCCGGCGGCTGGCCGGGGAGGGCAAATCGGTGGTGATGGTCCTCCATGACCTGTGTCTGGCCCTCCAATACGCCCACCGGGCGGCGCTGCTCCAGGACGGTCGCGTTCTCCAGGCGGGGACGCCGGAGGAGGTGTACAGGGGCGGCGCGCTGGAGCGGGTTATGGGCGCGGCGCTGGGCCGGGTTGAGACAGCGCGCGGCTGGCGGTATTTTTATCCGTAGAGGAGGGACAATTGTGGCGTATTTTCCGTTTTTTGTGGAGTTATCCGGCAAAAAGGGCCTGATTGTAGGCGGAGGAACGGTGGCCCTGCGCAAGGCGGAAAAGCTGCTGCCTTACGGCCCGGAGCTGACTTTGGCCGCCCCCCGGCTTCTGCCCGGGCTGGAGGCGCTCCCCGGACTGACCCTGCTCCGCTGTCCCTTCGGCCCGGAGCTGTTGGAGGGGATGTATTTTGTCATCGCCGCCACTGGTGATCCGGAGCTGAACCACCACATCGCGGCGCTTTGCGGGGCGCGGGGCATTCTGGTCAACGTGGTGGACGACCGGGAGCACTGCTCCTTTCTGTTCCCCGCACTGGTTCAGGACGGCCCGCTGTCCGTGGGAATCTCTACCGGGGGGGCCAGTCCCACCGCCGCCGTATGGGTGAAGGAGCGGGTCGCCGCGGCGCTGCCGGAGAACTTCGGCGCTTTGCTGGACTGGCTGGAATCGGTCCGTCCGGCGGCGCGGGCGGCGCTGCCGGATCAGAGCGGCCACGGACCGGCCTTCGCCAGGCTGTTTTCCGCCTGCCTGGAGCTGGGACGGCCCCTGGAAACGGAGGAATGGACCGCCCTCCTGGCGGAGTTTGGGCGGAAAAACAGTTTGTCCACTCAAACTGTGGACAAGGTATAAAAGGGGCGGTTCATCGCCTGTGGAATGGTGTAAAATGTCTCTTGACAATTTTCCGCCGCGCAGGTAAAATGTGTTCAAAATGAAAGAAATCCTGCAAATCGCAAGACATTTTTTGGGAATTGCAGGAATCACATATGGACTGTCTTTGAACAGGCACACGTGGAAGGAGAGAACATATGCATACCTTTGAGACGAAAATCCAGGAGCTGAAAACCGGCGTTCTGACCGAGGTGGCCCGCTTGACCTGGGAGGATAAGCTCCAGACCGGTATTCTGGACATCCCGGAGAAAATCATTCCCGGCCCTGAATCCAGCCTGCGCTGCTGTATCTATAAGGAGCGGGCCATCGTCAGCAGCCGGGTGAAGATGGCTATGGGCGGCGACAAGACCAACCCCAGCGTGGTGGAGGTCCTGCCCATCGCCTGCGACGAGTGCCCGGTGACCGAGATGACGGTGAGCGCCTCCTGCCGGGGCTGTCTGGCCACCCGCTGCCGCAACGCCTGTCCCAAGGACGCCATTACCATTGTCAACCACCGGGCCAGCATCGACCACAGCAAATGCATCACCTGCGGCAAGTGCGTCAGCGCCTGCCAGTACAGCGCCATTGTGAAGAATCAGCGTCCCTGTGAAAAGAGCTGTCCCGCCAAGGCCATCTCCATGGGGCCGGACAAAAAGGCCTCCATCGACATCAACGAGTGCATCTCCTGCGGCAACTGCGTGTATCAGTGCCCCTTCGGCGCCATTCAGGACAAGTCCTGGATTGTGGACACCATCCAGATGATCCGGGGCGGCGCCCACTGGGGCTATAAGACCTACGCCGTGATCGCCCCCTCCATCGCCGGCCAGTTTGCCCCCGCGACCTACGGCCAGGTAGTGGCCGGCCTGAAGCGGCTCGGCTTCTCCGGGGTGGCCGAGGTGGCCCTGGGCGCCGACATGGTGGCCGACCGGGAGGCGGAAGAGCTGGCGGAGAAGGGCGTGCTCACCTCCTCCTGCTGCCCCGGCTTTGTGGGGTACGTGAAGAAAAAACATCCTGAGCTGAACCAGTACGTCTCTCACACCCCCTCTCCCATGGTCATGATCGGCCTGCACCTGAAGGAGAAGGAGCCGGACGCCAAGGTGGTCTTTATCGGCCCCTGCGTGGCCAAAAAGAAGGAGTTCCAGCTGGGCCGCACCATGAACG
>ERZ779632.723-NODE-723-length-16642-cov-5.239887_pt1 | contig 16642 bp, 16 predicted proteins | sample MGYA00514194_ERZ779632 | MGnify/ENA primary metagenome ERZ779632 (study PRJEB29562, sample SAMEA4376704) | mouse gut metagenome | isolation source: Cecum | study: EMG produced TPA metagenomics assembly of the A DSS colitis mouse model was used to assess the...
GCCTGTTTGACCGGGATATCTGCCTGTTTTCCGCCTCCTGCATCATGCGGAGCATCCAGTTTGACGTTACCATTGAGACGGAGAAGGACACGGACCTCTGGCTGATTCCGGCGGAGATTTACCGGCAGCTGATGACGGAGTCCGCGCCGGTGTCGAATTACACCAATGAGATCATGGCCGCCCGGTTTTCGGAGGTCATGTGGCTGATGGAGCAGGTCATGTGGAAGAGCATGGACAGGCGGGTGGCTGCCTTTTTGCTGGAGGAGTCCGCCATTGAGGGTACGGACCGGCTGCGGATTACCCATGAGGCCATCGCCAATCACCTGGGGACCCATCGGGAGGTGGTCACTCGGATGCTGCGCTATTTTCAAAATGAGGGAATGGTAAAGCTGTCCCGCGGCGCCGTGGACATTACGGACAGCGGACGGCTGGAGGCCCTGGAAAGGGCCTGAAAGTCCGCGAAAAAAACGCTCCTCACATGTTTGAAATGTGAGGAGCGTTTTCTGTCAGCCCAGATCCATGCCGCAGGGGGCCGCTGATTCGATCAGGCGGCGGTCGTTGGCCACCGCGTCGTAGAACCGGAAGCCGCCGGAGAAATTATAGGCCTCGTAGCCAAGCCCCGTCAGGATGCGGCAGGCGATGTAGCTGCGCAGGCCGCTCTGGCAGATGATATAGACCGGTTTGCCTTGCTCGATTTCATCCAGTCGCTCCCGCAGCTCGTCGACGGGGATATTGCGGAAGCCCTCGATATGGCCGCCGCCGTACTCCGCCTCGGTCCGGGCGTCCAGCAGGGTGACGCTGCCGTCCCTAGGCAGGTTTTTCACATCTTCAAAATGGAACTGCCGGACGGTGCCCTGGGAGAGGTTTTCGACCATGAAGCCCGCCATGTTCACCGGGTCCTTGGCGGAGGAATAGGGCGGCGCGTAGGCCAGGTCCAGGTCTTTCAGCTGGACGGCGGTCAGTCCGGCGTGGATGGCGGCGGCCAGCACGTCGATGCGCTTGTCAACCCCCTCGTAGCCCACGATCTGCGCCCCCAGAAGACGGAAAGTCTCCCGCTCAAAGACCACCTTCATGGTCATCAGCCTGCCGCCGGGGTAGTAGCCCGCGTGGCTCATGGGGGACAGGACCACCGTGTCCACGGCGAGGCCCGCCTTTTTGGCGTTGGTTTCATTGACGCCGGTGACGGCCGCCGTCAGGTCGAAGACCTTGATCACGGAGCTGCCCTGGCTTCCCAAGAACCGGCTGTCCCCGCCGCAGATGTTGTCCGCCGCGATGCGGCCCTGCTTATTGGCAGGGCCCGCCAGGGAGATCAGAGCGTCCTGACCGGTGACGGCGTGCCGGACCTGCACAGCGTCGCCCACCGCGTAGATGTCCGGGACGGAGGTCTCCATCCGCTCGTTCACCGCGATGCTGCCCTTGATGCCAAGCTCCAGTCCCGCCTCCTTGGCCAGGGCCGTATCCGGCGTGACGCCGATGGCCAGCACCACCATATCGGCGTGCAGCGGGGCGCTGTCCTTGAGAAGCACGTCCACGCCGCCGTCCTTCTCCTCAAAGCCCTCCACCGCGTACCCCAGGGCCAGCTTTACGCCCTGGCGGCGCATTTCGCCGTGAATGAAGGAGGCCATGTCCGGGTCGAAGGGATTCATCAGCTGCTTGGGCCGCTGGACAATGGTGACCTCCATGCCCAGCTCCCGCAGGTTTTCCGCCAGCTCCAGGCCGATGAAGCCGCCCCCCGCCAGCACCGCAGACTTCGGGTGATGGGTGTTGATATAGTCCTTGATGCGGAAGGTGTCCTCCACGGTCCGCAGGGTGAAGAGCCGTTCCAGCCCGGCGCCGGGCAGCCGGGGCTGGGTGGGCTTCGCGCCGGGGGAGAGGAGGAGCTTGTCATAGGGCTCCTCAAACGCCTCCCCCGTCTCCAGATTTTGGACGGAAACGGTTTTTCGATCCGGGTGGATGGCGGTGACCTCATGGTGCACCCGCATATTCACCCGGAAGCGGGCGAAGAAGCTCTCGGGGGTTTGCAAGGTCAGCGCCTCCGGGGCGGAGATGACGCCGCCGATGTAATAGGGCAGGCCGCAGTTGGCGTAAGAGATGTACCCTGACCGCTCGAAGACGGTGATGTCCGCCTGTTCGTCCAGCCGGCGGATTCTGGCCGCCGCCGTGGCTCCGCCCGCCACGCCGCCGATGATAACCACTTTCATGTCAATGTTCCACCTTTCCAGAGTAGGCGGCGATGCCGCCGATGTTTTTGAGATTCGTGTAGCCCATCCGGGCCAGGATGCCTACGGCCTGGCGGCTCCGCGCTCCACTGTGGCAGTACACAAACAGGGGGGTGTCCTTCCGGTCCGCCGCGGGTTCCTCCGCGCCGAGGGAGGGAAGGGGCAGGTTTTGGCTGCCGGGAATGTGGCCTTCCCGGTATTCCTGGGGCGTGCGGACATCCAGCAGCACCGCGCCGGGGGTGGCATGGTACTCCCGCAGGCCTTGGTTGATGTCGGGAGTCTTCAAAAAGTCAAACAGTCCCATTGCGCTCCCTCCTCACAGCATCCCGAGAATCTGGCTTTTCGGCCTCGCGCCCGCCGCCTGATTCACAACCCGGCCCTGCTTCATCACCACCAGCGTGGGGATGCTCATGACGCCGAATTGGCTGGCTAGCTCCGGCTGCTCATCCACGTTGATTTTGCCGACCTTGATGTCGGGGCGCTCCTCCGCGATCTCCTCCACAAGGGGGGCGACCATGCGGCAGGGCCCGCACCAGGACGCCCAGAAATCCAGCAGGACGGTCCGGTCGGACTGGAGGACTTCTTCCTGAAAATTAGTTTTACCAATTTTAATAGCAGACATATAGGGGCCTCCTTGTCTTTTGTTTATGGCATGAGTATAGGCGGTTTGTTTATGATTTTCCGTGATGATGTCACAGAAGCGCGTAACCTGCCCCGGTCAAACGGTGCTTATAGAAATAGGAAGGTTTTTGCCGGGAGGAGGGCGGAGGCTTTGGAGGATGAACGGATTATTGAGCTCTATATGCGCCGGGACGAGGCGGCGGTCCGGCGCACGGCCGAGAAGTACGGACGGCGTCTGCGGACGCTTTCCATGGGTATCGTGGGGGATTGGCAAACCGCCGAGGAGTGCGAGAACGACGCCTACCTGGAGGCGTGGAACTCCATTCCGCCCCATGAGCCGAAGGGCTATTTTTACGCGTTTCTGGCCTGCATCACCCGCCGTTTATCCCTGAACCGCTGCCGCGAGCGAGGACGGCTGAAACGAAGCGCGTTGGTCGGCGAGCTCAGCGCGGAGCTGGAGCAGTGCATCCCATCGCCGGACGACATGGAGTGCCGGATAGACCGCCTGGTGCTGCGCCAGGCCCTCAACGGGTTCCTGGGGACGCTGAGCGCGGAGAAACGGGCTGTGTTTCTCCGCCGGTATTGGTACCTGGACCCGGTGGCCGGTATTGCCAAGCGGTACGGCCTTTCTCAGAGCAAGGTGAAGACCATGCTTTTCCGGATGCGGAAGCAGCTGCGGGACTACTTTGAACGGGAGGGCTATGACTTATGAGAGGCCGGGAATTGCTGGACTGCATGGAACTGGTGGAGCCGGTTTATCTGGAGGCGGCGGACAAAAGGCCCGCCGTGAGGAGGCGCGGATGGCTGCAATATGGAGCGGCGGCGGCCTGTCTGTGCGCCATATTGGGCTCGCTGCTCTGGGAAACGCCGGACCCGTCCAACGCCTTTTGCCTCAAGGCCTGCGCGCTGGAGCTGGCGGAAGACGGAAGCCTGACGCTAAAGGAAACCGATCTTCTGGACCAGCCGGATGTCTGGGGCGGGCATTTTGACGGCGAGAATTTTTACGCCGGCGTAGGCCTCCGGTATGACGGGAGCAACATTGACCACGTTCTGTTTACCACGGAGTCCGGTTTTTTTGCCAAGCAGTATGTCAACCGCCTTTCGGAGGAAGAGAACGTCTCCCGGCTGTATGTCGGGCCGGAGAACCGGCTTGTGATGTACGGAGAGGAATTTGAAATCGCGGGCAGCCGGATTACCCTGGACAGCGAGACCATGACGGATGATCTGCTGCTGTTCTGGGGAACGCGGGCGGCCGGTATGCGGGAGGTGCCGGAGAAGGTTACGGTCAAAGCGGCCGCTGTCTTTCGCGACGGACGGACCCAGGAGTTGACCGTTTCGCTTGATCTCTCCGGCACGGGGGTCGTTTCAATGCCCGTGGACGAGGAGGAATTCCGGCGGCATCAGGCGAGACGGGATTACTACGGAAACCTTCCCCTGGAAGACTGTGAACTTCTGGAGGAAAGCGTTGAGCGGGTAACGGATGTCTATGAGGTCCAGATTGGAATGGGTACCGGAATGAGCACCAGCCGGATTACCCATATAGATCAAATGGAGTATGACAAAGACGGAATCTGGAGAGGGGGAATCGCGGAAATCGCCGGGGAGGTGTATATCCCCGTGATTCGCCGGGAGACGGACGGCGGCTATACGGGGATGCTCTACCGGGTGCCGGAGGAGCTGCGCTGCCCGGCGGAGCGCCGCTGAGTGAAAGGGAACTTGGCGCGCCCTTGAACCGGGAGAAGGCTTGTGGTATAGTAACAAAAAGCCTCATGGTCAAGAAGGGAGAGCCCGATGAAGAACAGCCGTCTCTTTGAAATTTTATATCTCCTGGTGGAAAAGCGCGCCGTCACCGCCGGGGAGCTGGCCCGGCGGCTGGAGGTGTCGGAGCGGACGATTTACCGGGACATCGACGCCCTGTCCGCCGCCGGTATCCCGGTGTTTACCCAGAAGGGCCAGGGAGGCGGTATCCGCCTGATGGACCAGTTTGTCCTGGACCGGGCGCTGTTGTCCCGGGAGGAGCAGGACGAGATTTTGTTTGCTCTCCAGGCCACCCTGGCCACCGGCGGCGGGACGGAGGGGGACACTCTGGCCCGGCTGTCCGCCCTGTTCCGGCGGGAAGGGGACGGGTGGCTGGAGGTAGACTTCACCGATTGGGGCAGCGGAGCGCGGGAACGTGAAAACTTCGCCTTAGTCAAGCGGTCGATTCTGGCCCGCTGTCCTCTGTCCTTCACCTATTACAGCTCCGCCGGGGAGAAGAGCCGCCGGACAGTGGAGCCCGCCCGGCTGGTGTTCAAGGGCGGGTGCTGGTATCTGTCGGCCTACTGCCGGACCCGGCGGGACTGGCGTATTTTCCGCCTGGTCCGGATGGAGGACCTGAGGCCGGAGGAGGGGACCTGCCCGCCCCGGCAGTCCCCGGAGCGGCTGGAGGCGCCCCTGCCCGGGGAGTACCGGGGCGTGGACCTGCGGCTGCGCTTTCAGCCCTCCGCCGCCTGGCGGGTGCGGGACTACTTCCACCCGAAGCAGATTACCCGGGAGCCGGACGGCTGTCTGCTGGTAAACTGCGCCTTTCCTGAGGACCGGTGGCTGCTGTCCTTCCTCCTGTCCTTTGGCAGCCGGCTGGAGGTGCTGTCGCCGGTCTATTGGCGGGATATCCTCGCCGGGGAGATTAAAAAATGTTTGGCGGTCTATGAAACTGGACAGACCATGTCAGGTTTGAGGGAGTATTCTGATCGTAGAGACGGGGAGGAACGCCCCGCCCAAGATAAGGAGGTATTCCCAATGGAAGAACGGAAATTCTGTCAGTGCTGCGGCATGCCCCTGGACAAGCCCGAGGACGCGGGCACGGAGGCCGGAGGCGCTCCCAGCGGCGACTACTGTCACTACTGCTATCAGAACGGGACCTTTACCGCCCCTGACGCTACGATGGACGATATCATCGGATTCAACTTAACGTTCAACGAGGAGAACGGACATCCCTTTGGCCCCCGGGAGGAAGCGGAGAAGATGATGCGAAGCTGGTTTCCGACTTTGAAGCGGTGGAGAAAGCCGTGAGAAAACCGGCGGAAATATAGCGGGATTTCCCGCGAACAGGTAAAGAAGCGGCGCTCTTGCGTTTGGTACGATGCTTGTACCAGGGCAAGAGCGCCGTTTTATATAGTTTGTAGAAATTGCGGGTGCCGGGCAGAAGGGGGAAATCCCTGGAGCGAAGCCGGTTTTTTATTCGTCTCCCAGGACATGAGACAGACCATGCCACAGCTTTTCCATGCCGTCCACCAGGGCGTGAAGCTCCTCCTCCGAAAAAAGCTCGAAGGCGTCCAACTCCATTTTCCGCATGGCCCGCCCCAGCTTGCGGCCAAATACCCGGCCCTCGTCCGTCAGAATCACCACCCGGCTGCGCCGGTCGCCCTCGGCGATGCTGCGGGTAACCAGGCCGCGCTGTTCCAGGCTGTCGACTACGCTGGTCACCGTCTGCCTGGACAGATGCAGGTCATGGCTCAGCTCGTTCTGGGTCATCGGCGCCCGCTTCTTGTAGAGCAGCGTGACGATATTCATGATATTGGAAGTAACGCCATGGGTTGCGGCGATTTTGTCATACGCAGCCTCAATGCCCCACCAGCTCTCATAATAGCGGTCAAACAGATCGCCGCCAAATTTTCCCACGACACGTCATCTTCTTTCTTCTGTTTAAGAGAGCGCCCTTCCACGCGAAGGCCGGCCGCTCATTTTTCAGTGTTCCTATTTTATATGTTTACTGCCGTCCTGTCAATAGAAGGTGGGAAATAGAAATATTTGGAAAGCTCTTGTCTTGAATAAACAAAAAAGAAGAGGCCCTTCTGTCTATTCATACGAAGTGCGGTTTTCACCGCGAAAAGCCCTTGACTTTTCAGGGATGCGGGCTATAATGAAATCATCCAATTTCGGACAAACCGAGGTCAGATAAACAAGACTCGGACAAAAATTTTCAAAACGAAAGGGAGAACGATTATGGAATTCAAGCTGAGCAAAGAGCATCGTGCGTTACAGGAGAAGGCCAGAGAGTTTACCGAGCAAGTTCTGTTCCCCTATGAGATGGAGTGCGAGGAAAACAACGGTATTACCCCCGAAACCCACAAGAAGATCACCGAAGAAGTCATGAAGTGGGGCTTCAACGCCACCAACCACTCCAAGGAGCACAGCGGCCAGGGCATGACCCTCTTTGAGCAGATGTTGGTCAGCGAGCAGTTGGGCATGTCCACCGGCGCTATCTGGGACGCCGTTCCCCAGCCCTCCTTCCCCATGAAGTTTGGTACCCAGGAGCAGATCGACGAGTACCTGATCCCCTCCTGCCAGTGCAAGCGCCGGGACGCTTACGCCATCACCGAGGCGGACGCCGGCTCCGATCCCACCCAGTGCCAGACCACCGCGGTAAAGTGCGACGGCGGCTACAAGATCAACGGCGAAAAGTGGTACGTCACCGTGGGCAACATCGCCGACTTCCTGCTGGTACATACCCACCTGGACGGCGACCCCGAGAAGGCCACCGTGTTCTTCGTGGAGAAGGACGCCCCCGGCGTGAAGATTAAGCGCACCCCCGAGTTCACCCATCACTTCGCGTTCAAGCACCCTGAGTTTACCTTCGAGGATGTGGTGGTTGACGAGTCCAAGATCCTCAAGGGTATCGGCGAAGGCTTCACCATGACCAAGGACTGGTTCGTGGAGGCCCGTCTGGGCATCGCCGCCCGCTGCGTCGGCGGCGCGGAGCGCGTGCTGAACGTGGCCAACGAGTGGGCCAGCGAGCGCGTCATGGGCGGCCATGTCATCCGTGACTATCAGGTCATCGAGCACATGCTGGTGGACATGACCATGGACATCATGGCGGCCAAGAGCCTGCTGTACCGCGTCTGCTGGGAGATCTCCGGTGACATGGACCGCAAGCTGAAGCACGCCCGCGCCTCCGCCATCAAGCTGTGGTGCTCCGAGATGGTGAACCGCGTCACCGACAAAGGCGTCCAGATTTTGGGCGGCCGGGGCTACATGCGGGAGAACCCCGTGGAGCGTCTGTGGCGTGACCAGCGCGTGGACCGCATCTGGGAGGGTACCTCCGAGATTCAGCGCAACGTCATCGGCGGCATGATCAAGAAGCGCGGCGTGGAGCTGTACACCGGCTGGGACTACGAGCAGTAAGAAATACGTACATAACCGGGGAACGCCGCCCGGGCGGGAGCGGCTTCCAACAGGCTTCCCGATGTCCGCGGGCGGCGTTCAACGGTTATGCAGGCAAACGCGCAACTCTCACAGTAATTAGGAGGTCACTATGCTGCCTTTAGAGGGAACTAAGGTTCTTGATTTGACAACGCTTTCCGGTTACTGCGGGATGGAATTGGCCGATTACGGCGCGGAGGTCATTAAAGTGGAGGCGCCCGGAACGGGCGATCCTTTGAGAAGGCTGGCGCCATTGAAAAATGGCGCCAGCGCCCATCATGCCTTCCGGGACCGGGGTAAGAAGAGCGTTACCTTGGATCTGGAGCGCCCCGAGGGACAGGAACTTTTCAAGAAGCTGGCGGCGGACGCCGACGTGGTTCTGGAAAACTTCGCCCCCGGCACCATGGAGCGTCTGGGTCTGGGCTATGATGTCCTCTCGGCTCTCAAGCCCTCCCTGGTGTATGGGCGGGTTACCGCCTACGGCTCCGAGGGTGCGGGACGGGATATTCCCCAGTCCGACCTGATCGCCCAGGCGAAAAGCGGCGTGATGCACTTTACCGGCTTCCCGGAGAATGCCCCCACCCGCATCGGCTTTGCCATCTCGGAGCATTACGCGGCCAGCTTTCTGGCCTCCGCCGTGTGTCTGGCGCTGTATCACGCCAGGGAGACCGGCGAGGGACAGCTGGTGGAAACGTCGCTCTGCGGCTCCGCCGTAGCCGTGTCGGAGGACAAGGTTATCACCTACGGCGCGGAAGGGGAGGACCCCATGCGCACCGGCAACGCCCATCCCCTCATCAACCCCTACGACATTCTCAAATGCAAAAACGGCTACGTGGCTATGGGCATTTCGTCCGACGCCCAGTGGGCGAAATTCTGCGCCGCGTTTGACTGTATGGAGTGGACCACCGACGAGAAATACTGCTCCAACCTGGTCCGGGGCTACCACTACTTCGGGGACCTCCGGGTGAAGCTGGAAGATCTTTTCTCCAACTACACCATGGAGGAAATCGCGGAGAAGTGCGACGCGGCCCTGATTCCGGGAACCATGTGCAGCACCACCCGGGAGGCTTTGGAACAGCCTCAGCTCCAGGTGCGGAACATGATTGTCTCCGTGGAAGACGCCGGAGTGGGCTCTCTGGAGATGCCCGGTCGGCCGGTGAAGTTCGCCGGACAGACGGAACCGCCCCTGTGCCCCGCGCCGGAGCTGGGTGCGCAGAACGAGGAGATTTACGCCGCCGCCGGCATTGACGGCGAAACGCTTGCCCGCCTGCGGCGGGAGGGCGTGGTCTAAGAGAGGAGGAGGGACATGAAGCAGGGACCCCTCAAGGGAATCAAGGTTCTTGATTTCTCTCAGGTATTATCCGCCCCGTTCTGCGGGATGATGCTGGCGGACATGGGGGCCGAGGTTATCAAGGTGGAGCGGCCCGGTCCGGGGGATATCTCCCGGGAGTACGGTCCGTACATCAATGACATCAGCCTGTATTTCTGCCAGTACAACCGGGGAAAGAAAGGCATCGCCATCGACATGCGCTCTGAGGAGGGCAAAAAGGTGGTTCTGGACCTGGTGGCCCAGGTGGACGTGGTGGTGGAGAACTTCAAAGCCGGGACTCTGGAAAAGCTGGGCATCGGCTACGACAAGATGCTGGAGGTCAATCCCGGACTGATTTACGGCTCCATCTCCGGCTTCGGCACCTACGGCCCTCTCTCCCATCTGCCCTGTATGGACATCATCGCGGCGGCCCGAAGCGGCCTGGTGGCCCAGAGCGGCCAGGCGGGAGACGCCCCGATTAAGCCTGGTTTCTCCCTGTGTGACACCTGGGCGGGCCTCCAGCTTTTGCGGGGCCTCTCTATGGCTCTGCTCCACCGGCAGCGGACCGGACAAGGTCTCCGGGTGGACATCGCCATGCTGGACTGCGCGTTCTACATGTGCGAGTCCCCGGTGCTGGAGCACTCCCTGACCGGCGGGTTTACGGAACGCACCGGCAACCATCACGCTTGGTACGCCCCCTACGGCGAGTTTGCCGCCAAGGACGGCAATCTTGTTCTGGCGGTCAGCCAGGAATCAGAGTGGACGGCTCTCTGCGGCGCCCTGGGACTTGCCTCCCTGGCCGCCGATCCCCGTTTCTCTGATAACGAGGCCCGGGTGAAAAACCGGGACGCGCTGATCCAGGAGTTGGAGAAGGCCACCAAGGGTATGGGCCGCTATGAGCTGGAGGCCGCCCTCAGCGAGGCCGGCGTTCCCGCGGCGGCGGTGCAGTCTCTCCAGGAGTTCCACCGGCAGCCCCAGACCGAAACCCTGGATGTCATCACCCAGATTCAGCAGGAGGGCGTGGGAACCTATACCGTCACCAATACACCCATCCGGTTCAGCCGGACCCCGGTGGACCCCAACGCCTCGGCGGCGGGCCATCCGGGTGCTCACAGCCGGGAGATTCTCCAAGGCCTGGGCTACGGTCAGGAGCGGATTGACGCTCTGCTGTCGTCGGGCGCGGTGCATCAGGCCGGCTGATCGAAATTGAGGATAAACAGCCCATCTGGTGTTCCCGGTTAAAACGAGCATCAGATGGGCTTTTTTCAGAAGGGAACATTTGCTGTGGAACTGATTTCTCCCAACAAGGAGACCTGTGTGAAATGTAGGGCTTGCATGGAAATCTGCCCCATGCGGGTCATTGAGCAGGACGAAGAGGGCTATCCCAAGCCCATCCACGACGCCTTTAAAATCTGCATCAACTGCGGCTACTGCGTGGACGTCTGCGTCCCCGGGGCTCTGACGCACCGGGTGCGGAAGCGCTCGGCGAATCCCGACGCGGCCCTGCGGCGCTTGAAACGGATTAAGGAGAATCGAAAGAAGCGAGGAGAGGCGACATGAGAAGCGACTGCGTCTTTTTCTGCCCCGTCCGGGTGCGCTATGGCGAGGTGGACCGGCAGGGAATTGTATACAACGGCAACTACGTGGCCTATACCGACGTGGCTCTGGAAGAGTTCTTCCGCTCCAAGGGTTACCCCTACCGGGACCTGGCGGAAAAGCACGGTTCCGGGATATGCCATAAGAAAGCCACTTATGAGTTTGTGTCCAGCGCCTACGAGGGCGATCTGCTGGAGGTGGGTGTCACCGGCATTCGGGTGGGCCATAAGAGCTTTACCATGTGCTTTGAAATCTACCGCCAGGGAGAGGACGATCTGCTGATGCGCTGCGAGTCGGTCTACGTTGGCTATGACGAGGAAAACCGGTGCAGCCGCCCGATCACGGATTTGATGCGGTCTTTGCTGACCGCTTGATAAGGAGACCATAGAACCGCAAACCCCGTTCAACCATATGAGGAGGCGAGACAGAAGTGAGTAACCATCCCAAGAAGTCCAGAAGCACCGATATCGAGGTTGGCCTGATCATCACCAGCGTCGTAGTGCTCATCGCGTTTATCATCTTGATGATCGTGAACCCCGACGGGACCCTGAACGCCATCACCGCGTTCTTCAACCTGATGATTTCCGGCCTCGGCCCCTTCTTCGAGGTAATCGCCTTTGCCGCGTTCCTCGTGGGCTTGTACTTCTGCTTTGGAAAATACGGCAAGGTGCGGTTGGGGGACTGCAAGCCCGAGTATTCAAACTTCAGCTATTTCGCCATGATGCTTTTGGCTTCTTTGGCTTCCGCGGCGCTGTACTGGTCCTTCGTGGAGTGGGCCAGCTATTACCAGGCCCCGGGCCTGGGCATGGAGGCCATGAGTGTGGACGCCATTGAGACCTCCCTGAGCTATCAGTTCTTCCACTGGGGCATCGTCAACCAGGCGATGTACACCGTTATGGGCGTGGCCATCGCCTACGGGGTGTATATCCGCAAGCTACCCTCCTTCCAGACCAGCGCCGTCTGCTGCGCCATGCTGGGAGAAAAGGTGAAGCACAAAACCGCCATCGGGAAAATCATTGACTTTTTAGTGTTTTTTGGTATACTGGGAGCATTGAGTTCTTCCCTCGGCCTGGCGGTGCCTCTGGCTACCGGCGGCTTGGCGCAGCTGTTCCGTATTTCGCCTACGCCGCTGGTGCAGGTGGGTGTGGTGGTCTTTATCGCCATCGTGTACTCCATCACCTCCTTCCTGGGTCCCCGGAAAGGCATGCAGGCCATCAGCAACGCCGCCTCGGTGGTGTGTGTGTTCTTCCTGCTGTATGTGCTGTTCATGGGGCCCACCAGCTTTATCTTGAAGAATATTGTCAACTCCATCGGCCGGATGATTGAGTTCCTGCCCCGGATGGCCCTCTTTACCGACCCCATCAACGACACAGGGTTTGTGGAGGCGTGGACCATTTACTTCATTGCTTTCTATCTAAATTACGTGGCCATGATGGGCATCTTCATCGCCAAGGTCTCCAAGGGCCGGACGATCCGGGAGGTTGCCATCTACACCATGTTCATCATGACCGCCGGAGGCATCTGCATCTTCGGTATCAACGGCAGCTTCTCCATCTTTGTCCACCTGAACGGCATTGTGGATGTCATCGGACTCATCAAGAGCGGAGTGGGCGACGTGGCGATCTACAGCATTATGAAGGCTCTGCCCTTGGGCTCCACGCTTCTGCCCTTCCTGATGCTGGTGCTGATCGTGGGCTTTGTGGCCCCGTCCATGGATTCCGCCTCCCTGGCGCTGGCGGAGACCGTCACCAAGCGGGGTACGCCGCCCCTGGCCCTGCGGCTGTTCTTCTGCGTGCTGCTGGCGATTATTCCCATGTCCATCATTTTGGCTGGGGCGGAATTCACGGTGATCAAATACATCGCCATCATCATTTCCGCGCCGTTCCTGGTGATTCTGACAGGCACCATGGTGGGCCTCTTCAAATGGCTCCGGCATGACGAGGTCGCCGGCCTCCACGCGAGGAACATCGCCCGTCAGGAGGAGGAGCGCCGCCAGGAGTTTCTGGAAAATGAAGCGGTGGGAAGCGGCGCCGGGAGCGAGTAAACATAAGAACAACCGGGAGACCCGGTAAAATAAGCGCAAGCAGGTATGCGGAGACCCCGCATACCTATTTGCGGTTGAAGGAGAAACGGAAATATGGCAAGAGATCTCTACTACGGCGCGGAGGCGCGGAAAAAGCTCCAGGTGGGCGTGGACCATCTGGCGGACACGGTAAAAATCACGCTGGGCCCCAAGGGACGGAACGTCATGGCGGCCCAGTCCTCCGGCGCGCCCGTTATCACCAACGACGGCGCCGCCGTTACCAAGTGCTTTCAGCTCAGCGACATCGCGGAGGACATGGGGGCCCAGCTTTTGAAACAGGTGGCGAAGAACATCAGCGACGCGGTGGGCGACGGGGCTACCACAGCCGTCGTCCTGGCCCAAGCCATGGTCCGGGAGGGGATGAAAAGCGTGGCGGCGGGCGCCAGTCCGGTCCTGCTCCGCAAGGGCATCCAGGGAGCGGCGGCAGCGGCCCTGAACGCCATCGGCGAATCCTCCTATCAAATTGAGAAGCGGGAGGACATCGTCCGGGTAGCTTCCGCCTCCTGCGGGGACGAGGCCACCGGCGAGATGATCGCGAACGCGCTGGAGAAGGTGGGACAGAACGGTGTAATCACAGTGGGCGAGTCCGGAACTCTGGACACGACCCTGGAGGTGGTGACCGGCACTCAGTTTGACAAGGGCTATCTCTCCCCGGACCTGGTGAGCGACCAGGGGAAGATGGAGAGCGTGATGAAAAAGCCCTACATCCTGTTTACGGACAAGAAGATCGAGGCGCTGAAGGACGTGCTGCCGCTGATGGATCAGGCGGCCCAGCGGAAGGCTCCTCTGCTGATTGTGGCGGAGGACGTCACCGGCGAGGCGCTGAAAGCCCTCATCATTAACAAGCTCAAGGGCACGATGGATGTTATGGCGGTCCGGGCCCCGGGCTTTGGCGAGCGGAAAAAGGCCCTGATGGACGACATCGCCCTGCTGACCGGCGCGGTGGTCATCCGGGAGGAGGAGGGCTTTGAATTAAAGAGCGCCTCTCTGGAGCTGCTGGGCCGGGCGGAAAAGGTCACGGTCACCAAGGGCCGGACCTTGATCGAGGGCGGCGCGGGAGATCCGGCGGCCATCAAGGAGCGGACGGAGCAGCTCCGGCGGATGCTGGCCGCCGCCAAGGACGAGTTTGCCGTGGACCGGGCCAAGGAGCGCCTGGGCAAGCTGGCGGCCGGCGTGGCGGTTATCCGGGTAGGCGCGGCCACCGAGGTAGAGCTGAAAGAGGAAAAGCGCAAAGTGGAGGACGCGCTGAGCGCCATGCGGGCCGCAGTGGCGGAGGGTGTGGTTCCCGGCGGCGGAGCGGCCTACTGCGGTGTGATTCCCAGCGTGGACGCGTATATGGAAGGTCTTTCCGGCGAGGAAAAAACCGGTGCGCGGATTGTGCGGGAGGCGCTGAAAGCGCCGCTGATGCAGATCGCGGAAAACGCCGGAATTCACGGCGAGGTGGCCATTTCCGAGGTTTTGCGGCGGGAGAAAGGCGTGGGCCTGGACGTTCGGACGGGCGCGTACGTTTCCATGCTGGAAGCGGGGGTCATTGACTCGGCCAAGGTGACAAAGCTGGCGTTGGAAAACGCGGCGTCCATGGCGGCGGCTCTGCTGACCACGGAAGTGGATGTGATTGATCCCCACGACGAGGCGTGGCTGCGGGCGCAGGGCGGAGCGGGCTTGGCCTGATTCCGGCCGGGGCAAATATAAGAACCTGTATTCACAGCCGCCGAACGCTGTCTGGCCGGGCCTTTTGCCGTCCCGCCGCGTTAAAAAAACTTGAAATCCGCCAGGATTCCCGCGTTTTTTGCCTTGCGGGACAGCAAAATTCCTCGCCCAGCCACCATCCGCCGGTTATGAATACAGGTTCTAAAAAGCAGCCGTGCTTGGGAAAGCACGGCTCAGAGTGTCAAAAAACAGTAAAAACTCCATCAACGGGAAGGAAGAGAGTTACGAGAGGAACCCAGGAAGGGTTCCTTTCGTTTTCAATCAGAAGTTTTCAGAACTTTTTTAAAGTTCCGAAAACTTGCTCAGGCTGGCGAAAACACTTTTTCGCCAGCCTGAGACCGGGGACGAAAGTCCCCGGTCCTTGCTTTATAGAAAAGTCTCGATTTCCTTTGGCTCCCGGAAATTCTTCTCCAGCATAGCCACATGGGAAAGAAAGGCCGGGTCGTCGAAATATTTGGCATGGTGGGTGCATTTCCGCACACAGGACTGGCACTTGATGCAGGTCCCCGGCACCTCCGCCACGTTCGCTGGGTGAATGGCCCCCATGGGACAGGTCCGGGCACAGACGCCGCAGTTGCAGCACTTCCCAAGGTCCGTCCGGGGCTTGGCTTTCAGAAACTTTACCGGCTCCCCGTCCAGTCCCTTGGGGATGTAATAGGGGGCCTCCGGATCTCCGGGGACCTGTACCGGCGGCGGAGGATTTGCTTCCAGCTTCCGGAGCTTTCCGGCGATCTGTTTGGCAAACTGCTGAATGGTCCGCTTGTCGTCCCAGTCGGGGCGGCCCACTCCCAGCGCGTCGGTGAAGGCGTGGCGGCCCGGGAAAGCCCCCGCCGCCACGGTATGGAAGCCATTGGCCTCCAGCATGGCGCAGAGCTCCGCCAGGGAGTTGTCATACGCCCGGTTGCCGAAGGTCACCACCGCCACCGCCAGAGCTCCCTTCCCCTGGAGCCGGGCCTGGAAATCCGGGGCAATCTTGTTGGGCATCCGGCCCGCGTAGGTGGGAGAGCCCACGATGACAAGCTCCTCTTCGCCAAAGCGCATCGCCTCCGCCCGTTCCCCCGGCTTCGTAAAGCTCCGGCAGGTCAGGGGCAGGGACAGCTCTATCGCCAGAGCCTCCGCAAGCGTGCGGACCACCTTATCGGTCACACCGGTCGCGCTGTAATAGACAGCTGTGATTTGCCGCAGTTCCATGGAAAACCTCCTTTTCGGTCTCTGTGAAGCCGCCCCGGCGAACGCGTTCGCCGGGGCGGTGTGTATGGGTTCAGAGGGAAAAATCCTCTTCGCTGAGCTTCCTGGTGTCCAGCGCCGCCGGACGGGGCGGGACGCGCTTCAAGGGGTCGTAGCGAAATGCCCGGCAGGCGTGCTCCACCGGGACCACCCCCCGTTTCACGCAGGCCACCTCCCGCTCGTTTAGCTGCTGGCCCCGCTTGCAGTAGGCGCAGCGGGGATCAATGTCTTTTCGAAAAAGCATAGGGTCCTCCCTCTCCCGCCGGGCGGCGGAAAGTCCCCGGCTTTTTTAATCAGGAATCGCGGACGCGGCTCAGAGCGTCTGGAGGCAGACATGTTCGTTTTCGGCGGCGGCGTTGATGCCGATAATGGGTTCCTCGTAGCTGTTGATGATTTTTGTCGCCATGGGGTCCTCCAGCTCCTTCTGAATGGTCCGCCGGAGGTTCCGGGCCCCGTAGGTCCGGGAATAGGACTTCTTGGTCAGGAAGTCCACCAGGGTGGCGTCGTAGGTAAAGGTAATGCCCTTCTCCTTCAAGGAATCCCGCAGCTCGTCCAGCATAATCCGGGCGATGGACTGGAAATCCTTCTCAGAGAGGCGGTTGAAGGTGATCACCGCGTCCACCCGGTTGATGAACTCGGGGCGGAGGAACTGCTGGAGGGCCTTCATGGCCTTCTCGCTGTCCTGCTGGCTCAGGC
>ERZ779632.725-NODE-725-length-16631-cov-7.419583_pt1 | contig 16631 bp, 16 predicted proteins | sample MGYA00514194_ERZ779632 | MGnify/ENA primary metagenome ERZ779632 (study PRJEB29562, sample SAMEA4376704) | mouse gut metagenome | isolation source: Cecum | study: EMG produced TPA metagenomics assembly of the A DSS colitis mouse model was used to assess the...
TGATCCGTCTCTTCTTGCTTCCGCGCGCCGTCCTCCTGCGGTTTCTTTTCGGGATCGTCACTGTTATCCGCCGCATCTTTCTTGTCCTGCTTATTTGTTCCGTCCTGCTTATCTGTTTCGTTTTTGTTTTCTTCTTTCTTTGTCTGATCCGCTTCCGGTTTCTCAGGGTCATCCTGCTTTGGCGCTTCCGCAAAATCTGCGGAAATGGTATGATCTCCTCTGACATTTGTGAAATTAAAGGAGGCCGTCTTTCCTATCTCGATTCCATCCACATACACCGTGCGAATCGTATAACCCTTATCAGGCGTAATCGTATACATAACGCCTGACCCTTCCGTAACTGTGGTTTTCCCTTCCGGCGTAACAGTACCGTTGGTGGAAGATGCGGACGCCGTAATGGTATAGGTTTTCACTTCCTTCTTTTTAAATACGGCGGTAAAGGCTCTGTCCCCCGTAATATTCCCAACTTCCATCCGCCTGTCCCGGCTTACGGTATTTCCGTTCTCCGTCCAGCCGTCAAACTCATACCCCTCCTTCGGCGCCGCCTCCAGAACAATATTTTCCCCGTACTTCACTGTCCTGCTCTCAGTGGCCGTCCCGCCATCGGCGTTATTCACATTTATCGTAACCCGGCAGTCGACAGGCTTAAATTCCGCCACATAGGTGGCATCGCTGCGAATATTATCCACCACATACCGGGCGTCCTGAGAAACTCTGTTGTTATTAAGCAGCCATCCTTCGAAAGTAAAACCGTTATTCGGCGCCGCCGTAATCACAGCATAGCCACCCTCTTTGACCGCGCCGCTTCCAAATACGGATCCGCCGTTATCGGGAGATGCCTGCAACTGTATGTAATAGGTGGATGCCTGTATGGTCGCCAGAGCTGTCGCACTGTAATTGCTGTCCTGTTTTGAAACCGCCTTCACCACCAGAGAGGCAGCCGCCTCATCGGAAGCCACATTCAAAACGCCGTTTCCGTCGATAAACGTATTTCCGCTGGTTTGTCCGGAAACGCTCCATACGACTTCTTTGCTGTAATTATTTTCCCCGGTCACAGCAGCCGCAAACGCGCATGTGGCATTTTTGGAAACAACAGCGGTTCCGGGAGAAATACTGACCGACGTGACTCTGGGCCGTTCCTCTTCCACGGGAAGCGCACCCATACCGATCTGCGCGGCGCAGCATGGAAAAGTCAGAGAAAAGAACATCTGCACAACACATAGTAAAGCACCGATACCGTACATGGCTTTCCGTTTCATATTTTCCCTCCCGCAGCCGCGCTACTTCTTACGTTCCCGTTTATTTTCATACATTCTTTCGTCCGCCTCCCTCAGCGCCTCCTGATAACCGTCTTTTTCTTTCATCAGGCCAAAACCGAAGGAAAATTTAAGTGTAACGTTGACCTCATCGTTTAAGTCCGCCGTCTTTTTATCCTGTATTTCCTTAAAATCCTGTAATGCCGCTTCCAGCTCGCCCGCACTGGCATATCCATATAAAAACAGCACAAATTCATCGCCGCCCAATCTGGCAGCCACACATCCCCTTGTCCCCACGCCCGCGATAAGCTCCGCAATGGCCCGTAAATATACGTCTCCCGCGTCATGCCCGTAGGTATCGTTTATCACTTTTAAATTATCCGCATCAATCATGACAGCCGCACTGCTGCCAAGCTCCTCCGGCTTTTCAAACAATGCGGACAGCCTCTGTTCCAGTCCGCGGCGGTTATACAGGCCGGTGAGCAGGTCCATATCCCTCTCCGCCTCAATTTCCTTGCGTTTGTTGACGCTCTCCGTTACATCAATCACAACGCCGAATACTTCATGATGATCCCGGATCTCTTCCAGCTTCACATACCGATCTCTGACGCCAAAGGTTTCCGGCTCTCCCGCAACGGGATTTTTACGAACTTCGTCAATAAACCGTTGAAAGCTTCCCGCATCCAAACAAAGCTGTTTCGTTTCTCCTTCGTCCAGCGCAAGAATCCTGGGTATATATTCGGTAAACCGCACCCGTTTCACACGCTCATTGTATTCGTATACGCCGATATACATATTGGTCTTGCGAAGAACATAGGACATCTTCCGATTACTGTCCAGAATGCTCTGCTTCATGATGTTAATATAACTGCTCAGCTCCGCAAATTCTGCGCTGCTGTTGACAGCAATCACTTCATCGAGATAGCCCTCCGCTATTCTTCCCAGTTTTTCATTGATGCTCCGAATACCGTCCACCACATATCGGTCCATGTACCTAGTTACTGCAAGACTCAGTGCAAAGGCAATCACCGCCAGACATACCGCAAGAGCTGCTGTTGTCTCAGGAATCCGTTTATAAAGATCCCTGCCGGCAATCACCCGCCCAATATAATTATCTCCCGCCCTCTGAAATACACAGTAGGAAGTCCTGCCGTTTACACGCGCATGAAATCCCTTCTCGTATTCTGAGAAATATTTTTCATCCAGCCCGATTTCCGTCAGGTTTTTCCCTAAGCAATCCAGTTCCGTAGAACCGACTATCTGTCCGCTTGCTATGTCTACCGCATAATAGTGCGCTTCCAGATTAACCCGGAACTGTGAAAACAGATAGGATAACTCATTTTTCGCCGTAGCCTTCATAACGCTGACAGGCTCCATTCCCACCTGCACAATAAATTCTCCGTTCTCACTCCAGAGCGCAGAGTACTGCATCATCTTTTCTTCCGCCGTATTTGGTGTAATTTCCTGAACCAGTTTCAGCGAATGATCTTCCAGCATCGGTTTAAAGAACGCCATCTGTTCGCCGGAATCAAAAGTAAAATCATAATACTCCGGATGGGTTCCCGCATAAATACGACCTGTTTTATCAAAGAAATGTATCTCGTCCACGCCAACAAGCCGCGCAATATTCTTTAACTCTTCCACGCTTTCCAGCGCGGAAGGCTCATTCTGTATAATATAGGCAATGGCCTCTGCGCTGCGCAGGCAGGTTTCGCTGTACTCAGTTATAACCTCTTCAATTTCTTCCTGATTCCCGGCCAGCATCTGCTCAATCTGCTGGAAGGTTCTCATCGCATTGTCATACGCCTGCTGCTGTTCGTTCACCACCTGAATATAAACAATTATATTTAATATAAGCACTACAAGAATAACGGTAAGCAGTCTTATATACTGACTGATAATCTGTCTGAGCGTTTTCAGACCCGTTGTCTTCAATTCCGTCTGTTCGTTTAACATCATTTTACCATTTTGCCCCTCTGTGTGGCAAGCGTCTCCTCCCGAAAGTTGGTTTAAATACATCGCAATAAAAATTCCGTTCCGCTCAAAATCTGCCCGGAAATAAGTAAAATCCTGCTTTTTAAAAACGGCGAAAGCGCTTCCTTTGCCGCCTGATCGTTCAGAACCTTATTCTGTTCGCCCGTAAACGCCAGAATCACCTTGCTTCTGGCCTGAAATTTCTTTAAATAGGCAAATAGCTCTTCATAATATTTTTCACAGGGACAGCATCGGTATTCATCAAATGCGCCGCCCGTCATAAGCATGGCCATGGGCACCGCCTTCGACTCCATCTCCCGTCCCCAGAATACCAGATTCAGGCGGACGTTTCGAAATATATCGTTTTCCCGTTTCAGAGCCCGCGTTACGGCAGCCACCGCGCCCCTGAAATCTTCCGGCTCCAGAGAGGTGTCTATAACAACCGCCATCTCCAAAACGCCGCCCCTGTAATTTCCGGGAACATGTAAAATTGCATCCACCCGCTTTGCAATTTGCAATGCGCCTATCTCCGTCAGTTCCATAAAACGAGTCTTTCCTCCGCTCCTCTGGGCAAAACCACAATCAGCGTTCCTTCCTCAACCGCTATCTCGCTTCTTCTGCCGATAAATTCGTTACTTGTCCCGACAGGACAGGCGTTCGTCAGTAACGCGTTATGCAGTTCGTACTTTAACCCGTCAAGCGTCACCCCCTCGGCCCTTGTTGTATGGGAAAACACGGACAAATATCCCTTCGGAATTTCCGCAAAGGAAAGCCTGCCGTTAGTGACCGCCGTTATAACCATGTCCTTATGAAACAAAAATCCGCGCATCCCGCTTTGAGACAGCCAGGCCAGCGTCTGTATATTGGCAAGCGTATGATCAATACGTCCGCCCGTTCCACAATAAATATAAAAGTTTTTATACCCCGCCCTAATACCCTCGCGCAACGCCGCAAGCATATCCGTATCGTCCTTTTCCGCTTTCAGTCTAATCGTATTGGGATGCTTCGGTATCTCTTTGAGCGAATCAAAATCTCCTATGACAAGGTCCGCCAGAATGCCCCGCTTTTCCAGACAGGAAAATCCCCCGTCGGCCGCAATCACAAAATCGCCCTTATCCGGGCAAAAATCAAGACCATAATCCGTACCCGCTCCAATCACATAACAAATCCCGTTATTCATTTTCTTCTCCGATTCAGATTTTTAAGTCTATTCTATCACAAATCGGAAGAGTTGCAAAAAGGAAGACTGATATCAAGCAAAAAGAAAAAAGTCGCTGTCATTGATTCCAGCGACTTATACCGTAATGTAGGCTTAATTGATTCCCGTTATCCCAAGCTCTCCGTCTACAGACTTAAATATAATGTTAGGCGTCCCATCCCCCATAATGACACCCGCCATTGTATCCTCCAACGCAGATACGTCTACCGCTTCGATCACAGCGCATCGTTCCTCCGTAAAAATAACATCGGCGCCCAATTCCATAAACGCTTCCCGGGTTTCAATCACCTCGCCGTTCACCGCAAGCGGATAGGCGCACAGCTCTGCAAGAGCATCCATATCCTTATCCGCCACAGCCTCTTTAATCTGCTCGGCAAAAGCGGCGCTGTCTCCGCCCCCTGCAGCGGACTCTGTCTGCCGCGTTCCGCAGCCTGCACAGGCAAAAATCATAGCGCCTACTGCCAGCAGTATTTTCCATTTTTTCATAATTATCCCTCCTGCCTGTTTATTCTGTATCCAGCTTATCCTGCCCATATTTTATCGTCAATTTCTCTTTTTCGCATTTTGCCACCGATTCTTCGCAGCCGGGCGTGAACTTCATTAGATGAACCAATTGATAAACTTATTTAATCTCGGTATAATTTTAAGTGATATTTTCGCAGGATAACTGCTTTTTCAAAGTCTGCGATCAAACCGAAGGGAATTATGAAATACTTATGAAAATAACTGTTTGTGACGATAGCATCAAGGATTTACTGGACACGGAAAAATTACTGTTAAAATATAAAACCCAATATCCCGACAAAGATTTTGAAGTGGAAAAATACACCGATCCATCCAGATTATTTAAAAAAATAGCGGAAGGAAGGCTGACCGATATTTATATTCTCGATATGCTCATGCCCAAACGGACGGGTATCGACCTTGGCCGCCAGATCAGAATGAGCGGCAGTGAAAATATAATTATCTATATTACCTCTTCGGAGGATTATGCACTGGATGCCTATGAAGTCCGCGCGGTCAGATATCTCCTTAAACCGCTTGACGAGGTCCGGCTCTTTGAAGCGCTTGATTATGCGCTTTCCTATACCATGGCCAAAACGGGACCCACCTATATGATTCGGACGAAAAACGGATTACTGCCGAGAGCTTATTCAAAAATAGAATATATTGAAAGCGCCGCACGAAAACTGGAGCTGCATCTGGCTGACGGCGAGCTTTTGCAAAGCCTCTTTATTCGCACCTCCTTTGAAGAGGAAGTGCGGGAGCTTACAGAACACGGGAATTTTCTGCAAATCCACAAATCGTTCCTGGTCAATCTCGATTATGTGAAACAACTGACCGCCGACAGCGTAATTATGAATTCAGGCGCGCAGCTTCCCGTCAGCCGGGCAAAAGCTCCAAAAGTCAAACGGGAATATCTTCTTTTCGTTTCTGAAAAATGCAGGTAGGTGAACAAATGCTCTACGTTAAAAATATATCCTATATGTTTAGCCATGTCTTTTTTATGGCGTTTATTTACGTGTTCCTGGTTCATCGCTATTCCAGAAAAAAGACGCTCGGCATTTGTTTTCTCTCCTGCTTTGCCATGAATCTGCCGGATTACTTTAAATTAAATATATTTACAGACAATCCGCTGTTTTATTTTTGCACAACCATCATCCAGATTGCAATCGCGCAGCTTACGGGGCTTTTCATTTCCCGGACAAGAAATGCCAAAACACTTTTTATCGGTTTGAGCGCATCCAATTATGTTGTGGTAGGAAGCATAACGGCTTCCATACTGTACATTTTTACGGGCAATGTCAACATTGCATTAGCGGGAAACCTTTTGATGCATCTTGCTATTTTGCTGATTCTTTACCGTAAAATCGGAGACATTTTCCGCAGATTTTTAGAGCGCGAGCTGAAAACAAGCTGGTGGGGATTATGTCTGATTCCCGTTTTCTTTTTTTGCTGCTTTTCCTGCCTTGCTTTCTTCCCCTATACCCTTTATGAGCATCCCGAAAATATACTTGTCAGTATCTTTTTAATCATTACCATGCTTGTATCCTATATAGTCGTACTGCGTTATTTGGACGGTGAAATGAAAAATGTGGATTCTTACTGGAAAAATGTAATGTTCGAATCTTATATTAAGGGATTGGAAAGCCAAAACTATCTGGTGGAGCAGTCCGAACGGAATTTGAAAATATTGCGGCATGATATGCGGCACTATTCCATGATGATAGATTCCCTTTTAAACCAGAAGGAATATGACGAAATCAGAAACATAATCGGACACATCCATGAGGTGGTTGATGAAAACAAGGTCCCCCGGTATTGCGAAAACCTGATTATAAATACCGTTCTAGCAACCATGGCGGAGCATGCGCAGTCCCAGCAGATTGCCTTACATTCGGATATCATGATACCGCGGCAGATCCCTGTCAATGAATACGAATTTGCCATGGTTCTTGCAAATCTCCTGGAAAACGCCATACGCAGCGTCCAAAATCTGGCGCTGGAAAAGCGGTTCATCAATGCGAAGCTGATTTGCACATCCGAACATCTTTTGATAGACATGGAAAATGAATGCGAAAAGGAAATTCCTTTTGATTCCACAACGGGGCTTCCGAAAAGCAAAAGAGGAAAAGGCCACGGCCTGGGAATGCAGAGTATACAGGCTTTCTGCGACAAGTTGGGCGGTACAATTGACTGTTACTGTGAAAACAACCGTTTTCGCATTATTCTGTTTGTCAAATTCTGACCCGCATAACCCGACACATTATGTCATTTACCGACATATCATATTAACAAACGAATCTTTTAAATCGCTTATTTCCCAGGCGGTTTTCATGGGGTATCTCCCCTTTGACAGAGGAACGTCATGTCTAAAGAAGCTGAATGGAACAAACGCTTTAACATCGGAGTTGATTCCATCGACAATGCACATCGGAAGCTCTTTTCCATCGTACAAAAACTGATACATCTGAGCAGAGATGAAAATAACGGGCAATGGGCATGTGCCGAGGGTTTCAAATTTTTTAAAAATTACACCTCCGAGCATTTTACAGACGAGGAAGCCTACATGCAGTCAATCGGCTATAAGGGTTATGAAATACACAAACGTCTGCATGACGATATGCGGTATAAGACCCTGCCGGCGCTTGAAAAAGACCTTACGCGATCAAACTATTCTCAGGAATCTATTCAACATTTTCTTGGCATCTGTCTTGGGTGGCTTACCACCCATATTCTGATCGAAGACCGCGCCATTACAGGTAAAATTAGAAACAAGTGGAAAACAGACAATGTCGGCGCCGACATGAACGCTCTGGAAACCGCCCTGATTCTTACCTTGCAGGAAGTTTTCAGGTTACAGACGGAGATTGTAAGTGAACATTACAGCGGAGAATACTTTGGCGCCAGTCTGATTATCCGGCTGACATATGTCTCGACTGATGAAAAAAAAGTACGGATTTTCATGATTATGGAAAAAAGTCTGGTATTGCGTGTCGTCAGCGCCATGCTGGATATGCCGCTGACAAAAATGGATAGGCTTGTCATGAATGCTGGTAAAGAGCTTGCCCTGAGCATTGTGAAACATCTTGGCATATATTGCCGGCTGCCTGCGCACTATCAATTGGAAAGCAGCCATTTCATAACGCCGGAACAGTTTAGAAAAACATTTTATCTGGAAATTTTTGATTACAGCTTACTGCTCAATACCGGTTACGGCTATTTTGCTTTTTGCGTTAAATCAGAATAAAATCCCCCTAATAATATGTTTCACTTCCGAAAGATACATTCTCCCAAACATGTTCAGATGGTTCAGGAGATGGTATAGATTATACACATCACGCCGGTGTTCATATCCCGGATACAGCGGCGATACCTCCTTATAGGCATCATAAAAAACCGGCGGGAATCCCCCAAACAGTTCTGTCATTGCAAGATCTGCTTCAGCGTGTCCCACATAAACCGCCGGATCAATCAGCCATGCCGCGCCGTCATTTCCAGTAATGACATTTCCTGCCCACAAATCCCCATGCAGCAGAGACGGATATTCCGGTTCCACAAGAATTTCATCCACATGGTCAAGAAAGCGGACAATTCTTTTCCAATCCTCTTTGTCAAAATACCGGGCAGCCGCCTGAAACTGCGGTTCCAGACGACAGTCCCGAAAAAACTCCGTAAAACTGTCATGCCCCGTGTTAATCTGGCTGCGCCTGCCGATATAGTTGTCGCATGTAAATCCGTATTTTCCCTTTGAAACCAATCCGGCTGTTGGCGCCCGGTGCATGTTGGACAGACAGCGCGCAAATTCTTCCCAATAATTTCTGGCACGGCTTTTTCCGTAAATAAACTCAAGCAGTAAAAAGGAATACCCGCCCCTCGCCTCGTCCGTCCCGATGCCAAGGATTTTCGGCGTACCAATGGCTTTTGTCCGGGCAATGGCGCAAAGCCCCGCGGCTTCTGCGGTAAAGAGGGCGCGGTTTTCCTTTGTATTGGATTTCATGAAAATACAGCTGCCGTCTGTCAGCGTCAGACCGTATGCTTCGTTGATATCGCCGCCGGATATTCGGTTGGTTGTTTCAATTTGTGTTCCTTCTCCGAAAAGCGAGCTCAGGGCAGCTGACAGGGAAGGGAAATGTTGTGTTCCAATATTATCCATCATTTTACACAGCCGTTACGTTATCCCAAAACTCTTCCTGATAATACTCCAAGAGAAATAGGGGGACAGAATTCAAAATACACAACAAGTGTCCATTATTAATATAATTCTTCTTTTGGTAAAAATATAATTTGTCCTGATTCAAATTATGTATAAAATAGTCGTATGTACACAGAGAATTCTGTTTTGCCAATAAGCTAGCTCTCTTTCGGCTTGCATTACATGCAATGAACCAATGCACCTGATCCAGTCGGTTGTAATTATTAAAATCAGACCGAGAAAAGACGCTTTGCTTGTAATCGAGAATTTCATCCAACGCCAAATATAAGGTCCTGTAATCTTTTGTTTCCAAATCAATTTCTTTAATGGATTCGATCATCGGATATGACACATAGAGTTTCCCAAGTTCTGTCTCATTATTAAAAGTTTGTAACATTTCATCTAATATATCGTTTCCTCGAAATTGTTGGGGAATATTATTATTGTGTCCATCATAATCAAAAAAGAGATAAATTTCAGTAAAATCACTGGCTCTGAGATCACCCAGACGCTCCTTTGCTATTGCGCTCATTTCTTTAAGCACATCAACAACATTTGTCTCAAAATCATCTTTTTTCAACCTCGTCCACAACATATAAATATTGCCGTCAGCAGGACAGTTTATTACGGAAACGTCCACCTTTGAGGAAAAGAAAATTTTTATCATATTATTCAATAAATTTTCTTCCGCCTTCACTCCCTCATAAATAAAAAGAATTTTTTTCTTTTTATTGCTCATAGAACGCCCCCGCCTTATACATCTTTTGGAGATTATGCGCCTCCCTTAACGACTTATCCGTCAATTTACAAAATGGTTGAATCGTATTATCTTCCAAAATAAAATAGCAGTCCGGGCGCAATAATTCGTTTGAAATAATATCGGTATTATGGGAAGTAAAAACTATCTGAATATTCTCTTCCATCATCAATCTACGAATAACGGCAATTGACAAATCTGTATGATAAAAGGCGTCGAACTCGTCAATAAAGATAAACGCAAAATCTTCTTTCTGCATATACCATAAACACAGAAAAACCAGCGCTCTTGTTCCACTTGACATTAACGGTGCAAAAGCCACTTCTTTATCTCCCATTTTACAATAAATCGTCTTTCCCTCTCCCGCATCTCTTTCCACAAGTTTAAAGGGAAGGTTTGCCTCATGCAAAAAATCCTCCAGTCGTTCAACTCCATTCGGCAAATTACATATATCTTCCATCATATTACCGCCGGATGAATTCGCCCCTATAGCCATTAAGTTATCCGTACTGCTGAAAAAAAGCATCTGGTTCACAAACTTCATAAACTTTGCAAAAACCTGACAGTTTTTATCCTCCTTATCCAAAATAGTATTGGCATAAACATATTTAACCAATGAAATGGGGCTGTCCCAATTATCTAAATTCAAATTTTCGGAACCCTTTAAATGAACAAAACAGGTCTGTCCATCGTTTACAATAACCTTTTTTCCGTCGATTTTTACGCTCTCCCGCATTACCTGCACTTCATTCCTTTTCTCATAAGCATACTCTACGAAAGAAGAGTCAAATTTGAATTTATATGCAAAAGATACTATATTATCCTGATTATATAAATTGGAATAAAATAAATTTGATGTTTCGTTTATCTTTCTTTTATCTGTCAAATTTATTACAATATCCATGATCGCCCTGCCTAAATTTGTCTTACCGGACGCATTATATCCTACAACCACAGAATCTTTGATAATGCCATCACAAACTGCTTTATCATTAAATTCATAGTTTTTCCCCGATTCCAGTGAAAACTGTAATTTATCTCTGAACCCTCTGTAATTCCTAACTTCAAACTCCGCCAGCATTTTGTTTTCCTCCACACCAGTTAACAGCCCTTATATATTATTATACACAAATATTTTTGTATCACAACATGTGCCGTATTTTTTCTACGCTACATATGCATTTTTTCTACTTCTGTTAAGGCGGAGAGCTTCACATTCTCCGCCTTCAACCCATTTTTCACCTTACATATGTTTACGGCCTGCCCGCCGCTCGCACGCTTTTCCTCTCCGGTGCACCTCCCATATCCATCACGCCCATAACGGAGATATCAATTCCCGACGCATCCACCAGGTTTGACGTGTCCGCCAGCTGTTCCTCATCCGTAGCCGATATCGTACCATCAAGCTGCCCTTTGACGCTTTCCGCCCGCAGCATCACAGTCTGATACAGCATTTCCGCACCCGCCTCATATTCTTCGTAGGAGTAGAGCGCAGTCGGGTCAGTTTTCACCAGGGCATCTATGCGGCTGCGAATCCCCTGATAAACCTCCTGAAACCTTCCGCCCAGAACGTACTCCTGCGCCAACAGGTTCAAATACTCGTGATAACGGGAAATATACTCCTCATTCTCCAGCAGTGCGTCAAAGAATGTCGTCCCCGGAAACGGCGTATCCACCGCATCATTCACGACTTCTGACGCGCTGCTTTCCGGCCCTTGATTCATGCCGCCAAAAGCAAGATTGTAATCCCATGGCAGAATATTCAGCATACCGTTGTATTCATATAAATAATAGTTATGCGCCATATTTTCGGAAAGACTGTCCAGATTCACGGAAAATGCATGCACCGCCATATATTTTAATATATTGTCCACATCCAGATATCTGTCAGGATCAGTCCCCTCGCTAATATTCTTAAGAGCTGTAACCACCCTGCCGTGATCCGCTTTTCCCGTATCCGTCACCTCTCCGTCCCAGATATCAGCGTAACTGGAAAGCTCTTCATCCGTATAATTGAGGTTCGCGCCGTTTCCGCCGCCCATAGAGGGCCCGCCGTCTGGCATTTTTCCCATATCCGGCGGTTTTATTCCTTCACCCTTTACAAAATCGAAGTCTTCAATGTCAGGCCGCGCCCCGTTCTCCATCGGTCCGGGCGGTTGACCTCCAAAGCTTCCGCCTTTGGAGCCGCCGTTCATTTTCATACTGTCAGGCTTATATAATTTGCCGTCTTCGGTTCCGTAATTGCGCACAAGGAAGCTTTCTTCCACAGCCTCCAGCGCCAAATAGACGCCCAGATACTCCCCGTTCACCGATATCTCGGCATAGTTATACAAAGAGGCATCCACGCCAAGATACTGATACATGTCATAGACTATGGCCTCCTTCATACTGGTGGCGTCCGCATAATTATTATTTAAAACCAGTTTATCAAGGCCAAAGCAGGTCTGCCCTTCCACAAAATGGTCAAACTCCATTTTCAGACTGAATCTGTCCGTTTCGGGATCCATGGCAATCGAGGACAGACTGGTATTACCCTTCGTGCGGAGTCCCACATTGTAAAGCTTCTGATCGTTAATCAGCACATCACAGGCGTAGTATTCCTTTGCCGTAGCATTCTCCAGCATTTCTTTCCACTCGTCCTGTTCCATCTGAATATCAATCTTCATCACTTCATCCGTATCAAACAGCGCCTCTTCATATGCCATTGTCTCTCTGACAGGGCTCAATGTTTCTGCCACCTTCTGCGAAAAAGTCATCAGCCAGAAGCAGAAAACGACAGCCACAGTCATTGCCACGCCAATAATCTTTGTTATATGTTTATAGGAAATCATAAAATCACAGATCCCCCTTTGTTAAGACATATACTCGCCGTTATAGCTTACAAGCGTAACATGGTCCACACCCTCTATGCCCTGAATCCCATTAACGAAGGAAGTTGCCGCATCCTTCAAACGCACCTCCGCAGTCAGCTCGATGCCCCCGCCGCTTACCGTTTTTGATTTTACCAGAAACCGCTTCAATGCGGTCCGTGCCATTTCCAATGCCGCCTCTTCCGTCGCTTCATCCTTACAGTTCACAATAAGAATATAGGGGCTCTCATGAGTCTTTTGATTTGCAAAAATAATCAGAACAATACCTATCATCGCGGAACCGATCACCGCCAGCGGAATCATACCCGCTCCAATTACAATGCCTGCCGCAATCGACCAGAACAGATACACAATCTCTATTGGCTCCTTGATGGCCGCCCGGAAACGAACAATGGAAAGCGCACCCACCATGCCAAGAGAAAGTACCACATTGGATGTCACAGCCATAATTACAAGCGTAGTCACAAGAGAAAGCCCTACCAGCGTCAGGGCAAACCCGGACGAATCATCAGATAATGCATTTTGGCGTAAAGCTCCCGCATCAGCCGCGAAGAATGTTCCCGCATCCAGTTCGTTCTGCCATCCAGTAATTCCCTGCACTCCTCTTCAGTTATCCGTGCGTCAACCTTCATACAGAGGTCGTTATCCTTTATCTTCTTTTCCAGCGTAAGATAGGAAAAATCATCGTTGTAATATCTGATTCTGAATTTCTCCCGTCTGGGAACGCCATCCCTCTTTTCCCGCAACGCTTTATCCATATAATTATCAAAGTAGATGCTCCGTATCAGATATCTGCCGTCCGCGCCTGTATGTAAATCGCTTCGCATCACCGTCCGCAGACGATTTCTCAGCTCCATATACTGCGCATATCCAATCCGATATTTCATTTCATGCCGAAATTTTTCTGCCTGACTCACCCATCTTACTCCTTTCCGTGACTTTTCAGAATTGTTTCATGCCAACACGATTAAGATAACGATTTTCGTATTGTGTCAGAAGCATGGGTAAAGTATAAAAGGCTTTCCTAAAATGTACCTGAAATTAACTGTGTTTTTTTGATGAACAATTTTGTCAGACTTTCTTCACAGCACTACTTTGAAACATATCCTCTTCCCGTCAGCGCTTTGCACGGTCGCCTTTCCTCCATGGGTTTCCGCGATTGCCCGCACCATGGAAAGGCCGATGCCTGTACCGCCTGTCGTGACAGACCGGGATTCATCCATACGGTAAAATCGGTCAAACAGCCTGTCCAAATCCGTAATGTCCGGCAGATCGCAGGTGTTACACACTTCCACACAGATCCTGCCGCGCCTGTGGTAAAGCCGCATCTGAATCCTGCCGCCGTCATCGGAATATCTGACCGCGTTATCAAGCAGTATGGATATCATTCGTTGAATGGCATCCTTGTCTCCGTATAACGTCAAATTTTCCTCTATACTCTGACTGTAATTCTTCTCCTTAGCCTTAGCAAGAACCGCAAAGGGCTCGGCAGCTTCCCACGCCGCCTCACTCACGGAAAATCTGGCTTTCGCCGGAAACGGCGTGTCCTCATCCAGCCTCGACAGCGCGACCATATCCCCCACCAGCTTGGTAAGCCGCGCTGCCTGCCTGCGTATATTCTCAATCCATTCGTCCCCAGCATGTTCCATCGCCGCAATATCAGCGCTGGTTGCAATGGAAGTGATGGGCGTTTTCAGCTCGTGCCCCGCATCTGTAATAAATCGTTTTTGCTGCTCTATATTTTTCAGATAGGGCCTGATTGCACGCCCTGAAAAAAGAACAACGAGAAAAAATACGATCAGCAGACTGAAAATCCCTGTCGCCAAAGACACAAAAAGCAGAGTCCGCATGGACTGCAATTGAATCGCCGCATTCAAAAAAAGAACAGAAATCCCTTTTTCATTTCTGCTGACCAAATACCGATAATTCTCATAATATCCCTTTTCCCTGCCCCTTGAAAGAACGTCCTGTGCATAGGCTTTTGCCGTCTCTTCATCCACAGTGGAAATATACTCCCTTAAAACCTCCCTGACTTTACCGTCCGCGTCACAGTGCACCGTAAAAAAACGAGTCATAAACGCCGCCTCCGAATCTCTGCCCGGTATCTCCCCCATCAGAGGAGGCGGCGCAGGCTTTGCAGGATCCGTCTGTTCGTGCAAAAGGAGTTCCCCCACCAGATAATCCTGCATAGAGGTTGTCCTGCAATAGTTCGCCATATTAATTCCTGCGATGATCAGCAGCATAACCGTGCTAAACGCCGCCATCGCCGCCACAATAAATCTTCTTTGTATCTTTTTCAGCATCTGCTCTCCTCAAAAATCGGGCGCTTATGCGCCCGATCAAAAATTGCCCTGCATTCTCTTCCAACATTTTTACCTTTACGATTTTCTACAAATCAAGAAAATAGCCTGCGCCTCGTGCCGTCCGAATCTCAATATCCGCGTTAAGCTCCTTTAATTTTTTCCGAAGAAAGCCAACATAAGTCCAAACCACGCTGACATCCGCTTCCGAATCCTGTCCCCAGATCTTATCCATAAGATGCGCTGTAGAAAACACGAATCGGGGATTTCTCATAAAGAGCTCCATCACCTGAAATTCTTTATTGTTCAGACGCACCGCCCTGCCTTCGCAAGTCATTTGATATCGGTTACAGTCAAGCTCAACGCTTCCAAAGGACAGACACCGCTCAGAATATCCTGCATTTCTCCGTGAAAGGGCTTTGACTCTGGCAATAAACTCCGGGCTGGCAAAAGGCTTTGGCAGGTAATCATCCGCTCCCGCCTCCAGACCGGCCACCCGGTCTTCAATCTCCGCTTTCGCCGTAAGCATCAGCACCGGGACGCCTGAACCCGTCTCTCGAATCTGTTTCAATGCTTCCAGCCCGTTTACCTTCGGCATCATAATGTCCAGAATCACCACGTCATATTCCCTGCACCGAAAGTATGCAAGCGCCTCTTCGCCGTCGTGCACCATGTCTACGGTAAATTTATTCTTTTCCAGCAAAAATTTTAATCCCCCTGCCAGCTCCGTTTCATCCTCGGCAATTAAAATACGCATGACGCTTTCCTCCTCAGCTGTTTGTTCTTGAGAAAACCAAACCGTTTCATCCTCATTCAAGAGACAACTTTGTATCAGCTTATCATTTGCATCCGCTATTTTTATATTATTATATATGAACATTTCTGATTAATCAAAAAAATATGCAACCAGTCTTTTTGCTGTAGAATTAGAGTCCATATTTTCAGAATCTTCCGTTTCGCTTGAAAGTGTCGTTTCTGTATTTTCCTCCGATTGCTGCTTACCTGGTCCGGCAACAGGAATTTTCCTGATAATACGGATGGATTTCATTTTGAACCACTGCCGGGACAGTGTCCACCTGCGGCAAAAACTCAGTCAATTCCTCCACATACCAGTTTGACAGCCCAAACGGGCAGATAAAGCGATAATAGGCCATGGATACCGCTGCAAGGGTCATGCCATGGGTTGCATCCGTATGCGCCGCAACCGCCTGCCCAAGCATATGCACCATCCAGTCTGTAGATTTTCCTTTTGCCACCAGGGTATTTAACGCCCAAGTCGCAATCCACATGATGTTGCTCCTTGCCTCGTAATCCGTAGGATTCTTCACAGCGATCCTGCTGGAATGGATCAAAGACCGCAGTAAGCCTTCCATCAGATAATCAGAAGTATTGTCGTCCTCCCCGGAGAAATATTGCTCCGTAATATGGTTCATGATGTCATAGATTCCCGCAACCATCTGATACTGGGGCAGCGTGTAGGTATATACCGGGTTTAAGATGGAAAATTTCGGATACACCCTCTCATCAAATACATGGCCAATCTTCAATTTCTGCTCATG
>ERZ779632.726-NODE-726-length-16619-cov-8.290208_pt1 | contig 16619 bp, 15 predicted proteins | sample MGYA00514194_ERZ779632 | MGnify/ENA primary metagenome ERZ779632 (study PRJEB29562, sample SAMEA4376704) | mouse gut metagenome | isolation source: Cecum | study: EMG produced TPA metagenomics assembly of the A DSS colitis mouse model was used to assess the...
TCTGAATTTTACCGGAAGGATTTTCCTCCATAGACACAGAAAAATTTACAGCCTCCAATAAGGAGTTGGACGGCATGGAGATTTTAAAGACAATGCTTCCTATGGCGGCAGCCGTGATTGGTTTCTGCCTCTGCACCTGCCCCATCACAGCACCTTACATCAGCCTGGAGGGAAAATACCTGTGGATTTTGCGGGAATCCCCCATAGAGGAAAGCTCCCTGCTCTGGGTTAAAGTTGGCTTTCAACTTCTGCTGACCCTGCCCCGTACCGTAATTGCCAACATTTCGGTATCTATCGAACACGATCGAACAAAAAGAACTGGAACTGCCGCGGGTAGAAAAATGAAAGGATGGGCTGTCAATACCGAATGACCTGAACTATATATAGGATATTGACAGGAATAAGAAACAGAGATATATATGGAAACGATTAGGGAGCAGACTATGAATAAAGATTTGGGTAAAGAAAGTAAAATCGGGATTATGTGTGCAACGGCCAGAGAACTTGCCCCATACCTGTCCGTTATGCGGCTCAGGGAAACGGATGAATGTGCAATGCATTCGTTTCATAACGGTACAATAAAGGATATATACACAACGGCAGTTTATTCTGGCTGTGGAAAGATTAACGCATCCATTACGGCACAGCTTTTAATCGACAGATATGATGTGGATGCAATTATTTTTTCAGGAATAGCGGGCGGGATGAAAAAAGAGGTACAGGTCTTTGATACGGTAGTATGTACCGCATCTGCATTCCATGATACGGATAATGAGATATATACAGATTTTCCGGTGATGAAAGAGCCGGTATTTTATTCAGATGACGGATTGACTGCCCTGGCAAAGGAGGCAGCCGGAAGGATAGGGCGGAAAATACATTTTGGGGCTGCAACAACAGGAGACAGGTATATGGAACCGATTCATCCGGATGCATTGTGTATTGATATGGAAACTGCAGGCGTGGCCCATGCCTGTTATCTGAACAGGATTCCGTTTATTGCGATCCGTTCCATTTCCGATAATGATAAAGAGGCCGGGCAGGAGGCAATCAACAGAAATTATGATAAAGCAGTACAGCGGTCCTATCAATTTGTTTCAGAGATGCTTGAAAGAATTAGGTAGGAGATTATGAGAATCATACCGCTATGAGGTGGACGTAGGTGCTCTCAGGTGGAAATGAAAGGTTCAAAAATGTTGATTTTATTGGACTTGGAGATACCACAAGGATTAGGCTGAACCTGCGTGGAAACAGCCCTTTTAACTCCTAAGCGATAGGTCGGACGTTCAAGTTGTCTCGGGGACGCTGGAAAGCATTGAAAACACTGGATTTTCAATGCTTTTCTTTTTTGCCCCAGCAGGATAGGAGGAGAATAAGATGAGAAAGAAAGTGAAAAGCGCAGTTGTTATAATGTTGAGTTTTACTTTGGCAGGAGTGGTTTTGACGGGATGCGGCGAAAATCAGCAGTCTCAGCAGGATATGTGGTCGAGTGTCCCTTTGAGTGTATCGCAGGAAAATGGGCAGGATAATGCTGTGGGAAATGCGGAGTCAGAAACTGTAGAAAAACCAGAACAGTCGTCAGAAAGATATGAGGATAATTTCGCAGTTGACAACGAGGCAGCAAAGAAATTTGCTGAGAAAGTAAAGGATGCAGTTGCCCAAAAAGATCTGGAGGCGCTGGCAGAACTTGCTGTTAAAATATAAGGTTGGTATTCTTTGGTGGGGGTTATGGAAGTGTAGAGTTACTTCCGTATATTGATTACAATAGAATAAAAGAAACTCCGAAGCTTTTTTTGAGTTATGATCCATTTTTGTTGTCAGCCGGTGTGGACTGTGATAAAATAATACTGTAATGATTCTATAAATTTCTTGCATAGGAAATGATATATGACCAAGAAAGGCGCAGTATATTATGAAGCAAAAGTTAGATAGAACATTGGGAATGTATTCTTCACTTATGATCAGTATCGGAACAATGATAGGTTCCGCTATTTTTGTTTTGGCGGGCACAAGTTATGATACGGCTGGTCCGGGAGCTTCGCTGGCTATTTTTCTGGCGGGTATTGCCGCTGTCTTCACAGGCCTGTCCTTTGCGGAGCTGGTGACAGTGGTTCCCAAGGCAGGCGGCGGTTATGTCTATGTGAAAGAGGCCACAGGCAATAATATTATTGGATTTATCTGCGGATGGGGCTTCTGGCTGGGCTATGCCATGTCCTGCGGATTGTTTGCCCTGGGCTTTGGGAATTTTATCAATTACATTTTCCCCTTTATTCCGCAGATGGCGGCGGCATATGTGCTGGTTGTATATGTAATGTTCACAAACATCAGAGGAACAAAAAGTTCCGGCACACTGCAGAATATTATCACCACTGTTTTGATTGTACTTTTGATGCTGTATGTGGTGGTGGGTGTGTTCCATTTAGATATGGGTTATCAGAAGCCCTTTACGCCCCATGGAATGTTCGGCGTATTTAACGCAATGGGATTTCTGTATATGACCTATATCGGATATGGATTGATTACCACGGCCAGCGAGGAAGTCATTGAGCCGGAAAAGACGATTCCCAAGGCCATCCTGATCTCTATAGCGGCGGTTATTTTTATAAAGACCACAGTATTCTTTGTAGGATGCGGCATTCTTCCGTGGACACAGCTTATACCGGAGGTAACCAGTACACCCTTGATAGATACCGCCGTGCATATGGGAGGCGCTATCGGCGGCTATCTTTTTGCCTTTGCGGGAATATTGGCAACCCTGTCCTCCATCAATACGGCTGTTATGGCATCTTCCCGGACCTCCTTTGCCATGGCGAGAGATCAGCGCCTGCCAAGCCTGTTTAAGACAATCAACAGAACCACAAAGACCCCCATTTTTTCTATTGTGGTATCTTCCATTATTGTAGTGATTGCGGTGACAATCCGGGATCTGGAACATATCTCCACTGTGACCAGTATCTTTTCACTGACAGGTTACAGCCTTGTCAATGTGGCGCTGATCATTTTCCGCAGGAAGAAGCCGGAACTTGAAAGAAAATTTAAGGTTCCTCTTTTCCCCATCACACCCATACTTGGCATAGGATTAAACCTGTTTTTGATATGCAATCTTGCCATATCGGACCGTCCGGCATTGATTATTGCGATCTCCGTGATCGGAGTCGGAATATTGTATTACTATTTGGTTATGCCGAGGTTAAAATATGCTTCCAAGGGTATTTCCATCGTTGATATTCCTGAAATCAAAGAGCATAAAAAGGATAATAAAGAGAACGAGATTATTATTCCTGTATCTAATCCCCATACGGCGGATGGTCTGCTGAATTTTGGCAGAAAGATTGCCCTTGTAGAGCAGAATACCACGGTGGTTCCAATAAAGGTCAATGTCTTTCCGGATAATCTGCTGACAATCGCGGACTACGATGTAATGATGCAGACCATGAGCACCCAGGATGAGATCGTCCAGAAGCTGAAAGCATACGAGGAGGAGCCTTTTATGCGGCCCGTTCTCATCAACTCCAGAGAGGTGTTCCATGCGATTATGTCAGTGATAAAAAAGGAGAAGCATCCTCTGGTGATCATGGGATGGCACGGATCGGGCCTGGTGAAATATATGCATGGAGATATCACATACAGAATGCTTCAGGAGGCCCCTGCGGATGTGGGAGTTCTGCGGATGCATTCCGAGGAGACGGAATTTAAAAGAATCCTGTTTCCCTATGGCGGCGGCAAGTACTCCAAGATGACGGCGAAGGTAGTCAATCGGATTGCCAACGCATACGATGCGGAGATCGCGCTATTAAATGTGGTGGACCGGGACGAGGATATTGAGGAGACAAGGGAGTATCTGAAAAATTCCGCGGCCAAATTCGACCGGCCCACAGAGATTATGGTTTGCAGCGGCGCTCTGGTTGAGAGAGTGGTGGAGTTTTCGGAAAACTATGATCTGGTAATTATGGGCGCATCCCTGGATTGGGGAATCCAGGAGGTGGTCACAGGATTTCGCACCGATAGAATTATGGAGCAGGCAAAGTGTTCCGTGCTGATTATCAAGAGCTATGACATATTTTTGCAAAAAAGCAGAGTGCGGGGAATCCTTCATAGGACGAGAAAGGCGATTCATCAGTAGAAGAGTGTTTATACACAGGCTGCTATTGTTTTACAGTTTGCCCCCTCTGCCAGTGGAAGCACAGAGAGTACTCTTCCGGTAAGATCCGTTATCACTTTCAAGTCCGGACCCGTTTCAAGTACTTTTTTTCCATTGATATTATATTTCTATAAATTCTTTTCTATCATGACCGAACCTGGACCCGATTGCGGCGACAATATAAGTGAAAGCTTTCAAAAGTGGCAATAGGTCAGTCTTAGCCTGACTTATGCGGAAAAAAGGTAACTTATGGAGAAAATAGAAGACCAGATGGAATTTCTTCTGTCGGCTGCTCTGCGCAAATGTGGGAATCTGCAGGATGCGGAGGATTTGGCCCAGGAAACTGTCCTCGCCGCTTTGCAGTATGAGGCAAAAGGGAAGCATATTGACAATATCCGCCCGTGGCTGGCTGCGGTTTTAAACCGCAAATTCTGCGACATGCTGCGCAGACGTTACCGCCGGCCCTTTATCAGTTTGGGGGAGGATTTTGACATAGCCTGTGAATTTCCTTTTTCCGTAGATCTCGAATCCATGGACGAGGCGGGGCGCGCAAGGGGTGAAATTGCTTTTCTGACAGCCACATACCGAGAGGTTATGGTGCGCCATTATATGGAAGGGCAAAGTGTGGCGGAGATTGCCGCCGCGCTTGGTATTCCCCAAGGTACTGTGAAGAGCAGGCTGTCCGTCGGGAGAAGTCATGTGAAGAAAGGAATCGACAATATGGAATATTATGAGAGACAAAGCTATAAGCCGGTCAGACTTTCCGTCAGCAACAGCGGACGCGGCGGAGTGAACGGCGAACCCCGTTCCCTTGTGGAAGAGGATCTGATCGCGCAGAATCTCTTGTACCTGGCCTATGAAAAACCAGTATATGAGGCGGAACTCGCAAGAGCCATAGGGATTCCCATGGCCTATGTGGAACCGGTTATCCGAAAACTGTTGAATGGTGAACTGATGCGGCAAACCGGGGACAGGCTGTATACGGATTTCATTCTTTATACAGCTCAGGACAGGGAGCGGTATATTCCGGCACAGAAGGATTTTGCGGCGGAACATTTTAATGAGATATGGAAACTCTATGCAGTATTTTGGGACAAGCTGAGAGAGTGTGAATTATATCGCCGATTAAATGGCGAAAAGCAAAGGGCATTGGAATGGTTTTGCTTTTTTAATATATTTGATCATGGTTCATACCGTGCTTTTGCCCATGCCTTTGCGGTGGAACAGGTATTCCCTGACAGGGCTGACGGTGGAAATTGGATTGCGTTTGGACATATTCTTGAGGAAGATTCTGAGCAGGGTAAAATAACCGAATCTTGCAAATACAGCTATGGCGGACAAAATAATCTGTGGCTTGACAATTACCTGGGGGCCCGTCGTGTGCGCATGAGTCTGTATTATCCGGAAGGTTTTCCTATGCGTTTATTTTACAGGACTGAAAATGGCATATCGGAGGAAGATCTAATCAAACTGCTTTACATCATCGAGAGCGGTATAGATATCCGTGACAGTGGCTTTGACGAGCATAAGCTGAAAAGCATCCCATGGCTTGTCGAGTGCAATATTTTACACTATAAGGGCAGCAGGCCCGCACTGAGTGTCCCGGCGCTGTACAGAAGAGACGTGGAAACACTGGATTTTCTTCTGAATGAAGCACAGTCTGCACTTGCGGAAACACTTAGAGGCCCGCTCAAGGAATTTCTCAAGGGAAAAAAGAAACGGATTCCCGTACACTTGGGGAGCGTTCCTCTGCAAAAGCAGTATATGTACAGCGATCATGCCATGCTTATGGCTACGCTGCGGCTTGCGATGGGGGAAGGGCTTATCCGTGATGAAGGATATGATCAGGGAGTACAGCCTCCCTGTCCAATGATACTGGCGATAGATGAATGAGAAACGGAGGACAAACCAATGATGCGCGATCCACAGAAAACCATCGGCAACTTAATTGACAAGCAGAAAGTTTCCTTTATAGCTTCTATCTCTGAGGACGGCTTTCCCCACATGAAAGCCATGCTCTCACCCCGCAAGAGGGAGGGCATAAAAGAGTTTTGGTTTTCCACCAACACATCCTCCATGAGAGTGGCGCAGTATCGGAAGAATCCCAACGCCAGTATCTATTTTTGTGATAAACGCTTTTTCAGAGGCGTTATGTTGACTGGCACCATGGAAGTGCTGGAAGATGATGAGAGCAAGCAGATGATCTGGCAGCGGGGGGATACCATGTATTATCCCAAGGGAGTGACGGATCCCGATTACTGCGTATTGAAGTTCACGGCGCGGAAAGGGCGCTACTATGCCAATTTCCATTCGGAATCCTTTGAGATTGAATAGAGAATGTCGAAGGGGTGTCAATTTTCCGCTGCGGCCCCAGGATGAGGCATATATGGAAATATATTTAGAATAGAGGACCAGACCATGAGATATTATATCGCTGACCTGCATTTTTACCATGGGGCTATGAATGACCGCATGGACCGCCGGGGGTTTGCCAATGTGGAAGAAATGAACGAGTACATGATCAATAAATGGAACCAAAAAGTAAGGGAGAATGATGAGGTGGTTATCATCGGGGATCTGTCCTGGGGAAATGTGGAGGAGACCTGTGAACTTACACGGCAGTTGAATGGCAGGCTGTACCTGATCCAGGGCAACCATGATCGCTTTGTAACCAAGACCACCATGGATATGAGGCGTTTTGTATGGGCCAAACCCTATGAGGAGATGTATGATAACAAGCGCAAGGTGATACTCTGCCATTACCCCATCATGTGCTACAATGGGCAGTACCGTCTGGACGAGAACGGTAATCCCAGAACGTACATGCTCTACGGCCATGTGCATGATACCCAGGATCAAAGGCTAATCGAGCAATTTCAGGAAATAACCAGGGCCACGGTCACAACGGATGCTCAGGGAAACAAAAGGCCCATTCCCTGCAATATGATCAACTGCTTTTGCATGTATTCCGACTATGAACCTCTGACGCTGGATGAGTGGATTGTCTGTGATGAAAAGCGGCGAAGTAAAGATGCTGTAAACAGTATATTGTAATTGCTTATCAAAGGAATATGTGTTAGCCAAGGATGATTACATATTCAGATCTGGTTCAGACCGGGATATTCATTATTGCCCTGATTGGATTGTGTTATAAAATCTTCAGGGATAAACGGAAATAGCCGCCACTATTACCAATAGTGGCGGCTGACCTTGTAAAAGGTTAGTACTAAAGCTTATTCGGAGGGTTGCCGCTTCTAAGGCTTTCCCTTTTTCTGTTTATAATATAATCCTAGTTCCTTAAAGTTAATCCATAGGTCATCATAGACATTGACCTTACTTACAGTTTGTGTACCCGCAAAGCGCGTATGGCATTCAATACAGCAATCACGGTGACCCCCACATCCGCGAAAATCGCCAGCCACATATTGGCATAGCCTATGGCGCCCAGCAGGAGGCAGACAAATTTTACCGCCAGGGCAAAGGTGATATTCTGGTAGACGATAGCAAGGCATTTCCGGGAAATCTTGATGCCTTTAGCAATTTTCATGGGATCATCGTCCATCAGCACCACATCAGCAGCCTCGATGGCAGCATCTGATCCCATGGCGCCCATGGCGATGCCGATATCTGCCCGGCCCAGCACCGGCGCATCGTTGATTCCGTCGCCCACAAAGGCCAGCTTTGCTTTGGGAGACTTATCTGCCAATAGTTTTTCCACTTTATTCACTTTGTCACCAGGGAGCAGTTCACTGTGTACCTCATCCACACCCAGATCCGCAGCCACTTTTTCAGCCACGGCCCTGGCATCCCCGGTGAGCATGACAGTCCTGTTTACTCCCGCTTTTTTCAGCGCGGCAATGGCCGCTTTGGAACTCGGCTTTTCAATGTCGGAGATCACGATATGCCCGGCATAACTGTCGTCAATGGCAATATGGATGATGGTACCCAGGCTGTGACAGTCCGCATAGGCCATATCCAACTGCTTCATCAGCTTGGTGTTGCCCACCGCAACCGATCTTCCGTCTACCTTTGCCACCAGCCCCTGACCGCTGATCTCCCGGATATCCGTCACCCGGCTGCGGTCGATTTCCCTGCCGTAGGCCCGCTGCAGGCTTTTGCTGATGGGATGGGAGGAGGAACATTCCGCCAAAGCGGCATATTCCAGCAATTTGGCTTCCTCCATCTCATTGTGATGAATACCGCTGACTTCAAATACGCCTTGGGTCAATGTGCCGGTCTTGTCAAAAACCACCACCTTGGTCTGAGACAGGATTTCCATATAATTGGAGCCCTTGATCAGAATCCCTTCCTTGCTGGCGCCGCCGATACCTGCGAAAAAGCTTAAGGGTACACTGACTACCAGTGCGCAGGGGCAGCTGATTACCAAAAATGTCAAAGCGCTGTATATCCAGTTCTCCCAACCCGCCGGCCGGCCTGTGATCAGATTGAAAACCGGGGGCAGCACCGCCAGCAGCAGGGCGGCGATGCACACCGCAGGGGTATAGACTTTCGCAAAGCGGGAGATAAAATTCTCCGAGCGGGATTTGCGGGAACTGGACTCCTCCACAAGTTCCAGGATCTTGGACACTGTGGATTCTCCAAATTCTCTGGTAGTCCGGATTTTCAGAACCCCTGTCATATTGATGCAGCCGCTGATAATCTCGTCGCCCACGTGGGCCTCCCTGGGAAGGCTTTCACCGGTGAGGGCGCTGGTGTTCAGATCGGAATTTCCCTCCAGAATAACCCCGTCTATGGGAACCTTTTCTCCCGGCTGCACCACGATGACGCTGCCGATGGCCACCTCGTCAGGGTCAACCTGTTCCAGCCTGCCATCCTGTTCGATATTGGCGTAGTCGGGGCGGATATCCATCAGCGCGCTGATGTTCCGGCGGCTCTTTCCCACGGCATAACTCTGGAAAAATTCTCCCACTTGATAGAAGAGCATTACGGCGATGGCCTCATTGTAATCACCGCTTTTTGTATAGACCGCCAGGGCAATGGCGCCGATGGTGGCCACAGTCATTAGGAAATTCTCGTCGCATACCCGGCCGTTTAAGATGCCTTTTCCAGCCTTCTTCAGGATGTCTGCACCGATGATCAGATAGACCGCCAGATACAGGGCCATCCGGAGCAGCCCGCTGACAGGCAAAAAATTTAAGACAATCAACATTATTGTTGATACAATGATGCGGGCCAGCATTTTTTTCTGTTTCTTGCTCATACAAACTTACCTCTACATGCATATCGCAGGTAAGCCTGCGATACTGCGTTAATACGTATTTGAATGTTATACATTCAAACTTACCTCTTCGTGGATATTGCTGGCTGCGCCTGCAATATCCCTTAATGCGTATTTGGATGTGCAACATCCAAACTTACCTCTACCCTGCATGTTGTTAAAAGCAGGCTTATCAAAGTTCAATCTCACAATCGGGTTCTACCTTTTTGCAGGCTTTCAGCACGGCCTTCATAACCGTCTTCGGATCCTGCCCCTCCTCAAATTCCACATTCATCTTCTGGGTCATAAAATTCACGGTGGCGGAAGCTACGCCCGGGGTCTTGCGGGTGGCATCTTCCATCAGATTGGCACAGTTTGCGCAGTCAACTTCGATTTTGTAGGTTTTTTTCATGATTGATCATCCTCCTGATTTTGTTTTACAACTGCTCTGAGAACAGTTGCCAAGATTTTGCGGACAGCCATGTGTCCATAAATTTAATAATTAAACACTTGTTTAATCGAAGTATAATATGAATCCTATCAAATGTCAATAGTTTTTCTGAAATAAACAGGGATCAGTTTTAACAGGGATATGGATGAAAGAATTGACAGGCAGTTAAAATCTTCTATATAATGATATTGAGAGCCATGTTCAGGGAAATCAAATTCCGGACATAATATATGCGCTGAACCTGATCTTTATGGTGTATGCAATCATAAATGTGCTGATGCATTTGGGTATGTCTGATGTTGGATTACGGAAAGGAAGTATTGCGGATGGAAAAATTTATGCTTCCTCACCGTCACGGTGAGGGACAAACGGAGGAATATTTGCGGGAGCAGCTTGACAGGCCGGAGACATTTCAGAATGTGGCCGATACGTTTCGGCTGCTGGACGATACCAGCAGAGTGCGCATCTTCTGGCTGCTGTGTCACTGCGAGGAGTGCGTGATCAACATATCAGCCATGGTGGATATGTCCAGTCCCGCCGTATCCCATCACCTGCGGCAGCTCAAGGCAAACGGCCTGATTGTCAGCCGCCGGGAGGGCAAGGAAGTCTACTACAGGGCTGCGGATACGGAAGAAAGTCAGCTGCTGCATCAAGCTATTGAACAGATTATGGAGATATCGTGTCCTGTTAAGTAGACAACTTATGTATATAAAACGGGTTTTTGTGGAAGGGGATAAAACAGATATTCTAATGGGCATCCATTTTACAATAGTTTGTGTAGGTACGGTTCCCGACATCTTTATTCATCGGCTTCTGAGAAAATCAAATGATAAAATGGATTTACAATAGATGTTATGCAGCGGGGATATATTTTAAAAGGAAGCGATAGTTTTTATATAAAATATAAGCAGGGTGATAGCACAAAAATGTTTTCACCCTGCTTACATCACAACATTTATCCCTTTTTCACAGGGATCCAGAGTTCGCAGATCAGCCCTTGTTCCCCTGTTTCAAAATAAATCTCAAAGTCGGTATCATCGGTCTGTTCATACCCGGTCTGGGGGACAAACTCTTTATAAAACTTGCTCCATGTCTCACCGATGCAGTCACCGTTCGTTCCCATACACTTGAACACCGCATAATCCATGGGTTTCGTCTCCCAGATGGAATAGCCGTCGGCTAATAACTTATCCAGATCGGAAGTATTGGTCTCCTCATCCACAATTACGCCTATTCCGTAGTTGAAGTGTGTCTCATTTTTTACGGCGGGGCTGCACAGTCCGTACAAATCTTTTTTGCCCGCTGACCGGAGTGATAAGAGAGGATTCAGGAGGTTCTTTTTGTGGCACTCTTCCCAGAAATCCGGGATGCTATGATCATTGTCGTCATTAATAATTTCATTTGGAAATGCCCTGACCATAGCGATAAATTTTTTCCCGCTCCAACGATCAATTCTGTAGTTCATAATACTACCACCTTTCACTATTATTTTAATTACAAGGGGATTAAATAAATGCAGTTCTGTGCCTTTACGCTTGGCCTGTCTGGGGCTCACCCCGTGAAAGCGGGAGAAAGCTTTTGAGAAACTCTCAGGCGTATCATAGCCGTATTTGTAGGCGGCCTCAATCACGGAGATATCTGTGGACTGAAGTTCCTGACCCGCCAATGAAAGGCGCCTGTTCCGAATATACTCGTTGGCGGTCATATCTGCCATAAAACTGAATGTCCGGTGAAAATTGTAGCTGGACATATAGATGCTTTTGGCCACATCCTCATAATTGATATCTTCAAGAAGATGCTCCTCCATATAACAGATGGCCTGTTGTATAAGCTGTGCTGATTTCATCTGTAACCTCCCTTGTATAGAACAGTATAGTGGATTTGCAGCGGAAAATCCTGCCTTTGTTTGCCCGGATATGTCCGACTTTTTTATACTGTTTTACAGTTAAAATTTCCGAGTAACCTGACTACATAATGCCAGCCATATACGTTTAACCGGTGCAGTACGGTAAATTCTGGCGTTATGTAGTATAATTATACCAGAAACCCAGTAAGACAAGATAAAAATTTTCAGGGACGGGATTTCACTTTTATAAAAAGGCTTTTCAATTAAAACGGGATATGATACACTATAAAAAAGCGTCTCCTCTATTAATGAAATGATACCGGCATTTCAATTGTGGAAGGAGAGGGCTTTTATTATGTTACGGCAATTGCGAAATGTTCTCTGCAAGTGATGTGGCTGGCCAATATATACAAAAACAGGCTCTGACGCAGTGGCAAGTCGCCCTTACTTTGTATATATTGCCCGTCCACTGTTACCAGAAAGAGAGTTTCGCAATCGCCTGGGTGAAAGAAAAAGCGAAAAGGAGAGATGGGAAAGTGACCGGGAAAAGAGAGAACTCCCGCAGCCGGGAGATCAGACGGAGCCTTAATGGCAGAATATTGAGAAGTACAACTCTCAATATCTTGATATTGGTGATTGTATGTTGCGGGATAATGGCCAGATCCATGCAGGAACTGGCCAACAGCATTCTGCTGGACAGTCTGCAGCCTATGGTGCGGCAGTCAGCCAAGACTGTGGAGGCCAATGTACATATGTTGGCGGATCGGATGATGACGATAGCAGGAGACCCCCGCATGGGAGGAAAAGATTCGGAAGTGCAGGCCAATCGGGAGGAACTTTTGATAGAGGCTGCTGAAATCTATGAGTTTTATTCTATCGCCCTGTATGATTTGGAGGGGCAGTTGCTTCTGGAAAACAGTAATGCGCCGGAGAGCCTGGAAGAGAATTTTTTTACTCTGTTAAAAGAAACCGATAACCTTACCACATCCTCATCCACTATCTTAAATGATAGATTGGGAATCACCATGGGTATGCCGGTGAAAGAGGACGGAGAAACAGCTTTGTATGTGGTGGGAATCTATAAATATGACGCGCTTAATGATGTTATCAGCAGTATTAACCTGGGGAGACATTGTACGGCCTATATGGTAAACCGGGAGGGAATCGTGATGGGACACCCGGATCAGTCTAAGGTGCTGGAAGGCAACACCCTGGCTGGCTTAAGCGGCGGAAATGTGGAGGCGATCAGCCGCGTGACCGCCGGAGAGACTGGGTCTACGGAGTTTGTTGTGGAAGGGCAGACCATGTTGGTGGCATTTTCTCCCATCCGGGGCACCCAGTGGTCTATAGTGATCCAGGTTCCCAAGTCGGATTACGCCCAATTGATCAACGGGGCCATGATGGCGGCAATATTATGTACTCTGGCAGTGCTGGTTGTTTCCATATTGCTGGTTCTGCGCCTGGCCACATCCATATCCCGGCCGGTGAAAAGTGTGACGGGACGAATGGTAGCGCTCTCGGACGGCGATCTGCATACGGAGGTGGGCCTTGTACACAGCGGTGATGAACTGGAGGTACTGACCAAAACTCTGGATGCCACCGTTGACAGCGTCAATCGTTATATATCGGATATCCAACAGGTGCTGACCCATGTGGCGCAGGGAGATTTGTGCGTGGAGCCTCAGGTGGATTATAAGGGCGACTTTGCCTTGATTCGGGAGAGCCTGGGTACCATACTTCGGTCAATGAATGAGACCATCGCTGGGTTCAAAGCCGCTGCCGCCCGGCTTGCCAGTATGTCCGTGGAACTGAACGGGCAATCAGGCCAATTGCATCATGCCTCAATGGAGCAGAACCAGTCTACGGAGGCGCTGGTCCATGAGGTGACAAATGTGAAAGAAAGGCTATCCAGTGTTACAGAGAGCAGCGACCAGACTCGGATTAAGACGGAAGAAATTGCGCAATGCGTTCAGGAGGCCAATGTGAGGATGGCTTCCCTGTCAGGCGCAATGGACAATATCAACGCCAATGCACAAGAGATTTCCAAGATAGCCAAAGCCATTGAGGATATTGCCTTCCAGACCAGCATCCTGGCTCTCAATGCCTCTATAGAGGCGGCCCGGGCCGGAAGTGCCGGGAAGGGATTTGCCGTGGTGGCCAGCGAAGTCCAGCAGCTGGCTGCCAAGAGCGCCGAGGCGGCGAAAAATGCCACGGATATGATGGACGGTACCAGGGAAACCATTCAGGCAGGTGTGAAATTGACTGCCGATACGGCCAGTTCCCTTGAGGCTATTTCTGTTGTCTCTGACCAGATCAGTGCCATTTCCGATCATTTGGTGACAGCGGTACACGGCCAGGAGAGCGCCCTGGCGATCATGGAGGAACGTATCAGCGCCATCTCCACCATTGCCGACCAGAACCTGCAGAATGCCGGCGGTATGAAACAGTCCAGCGGAATGCTGGAGAAAGAGGCGGAAGCTCTCAGATCCCAAGTGGTAAAATTTAATTTGAAAGAGGTGCGCAGCAGATGAAAAAAATCGTAACCGTATTATTGCTTTTCGCGCTGCTTGCAGTGCCGCTGACGGCTTGCGGTACGGCGCAGGAGGGGCTTCAGGATGGCTATTACACAGCGCAGGCCGCTCAGTTCAATTTTGGCTGGAAAGAATATATAACCATTATTGTCAAGGGAGGAAGCATTGTCTCCGTGGAGTACAATGCCGAGAATGCCAGCGGTTTTATCAAGAGCTGGGATAATGCCTATATGCAGACCATGCTCCATACGAATGGCACCTATCCTAACGAGTATACCCGCTATTATGCAGGACAGCTTCTGGAGGGACAGGGGGAGATAAGCATTGATGCTATAACGGGGGCGTCTTCCTCCCATAGTTCTTTTCTAAAGCTGGCCGAAGCGGTACTGGAACAGGCCAGACGGGGAGACTCCAGCGTGGTGTATGTAAATACAACCGAATAAAGTGAATTTTAGTTGAAGACTGAAAATGGAGCATTCATTGATATATCTTTAGAAGATGTATTGATGGGTGCTCTTTTTTTGGAAATAAATCGTGAAAACTAGCTGCCTGATGATAACCGGGATTGGCTTTTTCTATCCCGGTTTACCCGGTGTATAATATTGTTTATATTCGTGGCTTATGGCAGTATTACAGTGGAAAATATCCTGTATGTTCTGCTCGGCAATATTTCTGCGTTGGGGCTGTGGGCGGCGGACGGGCTGCTGGCATTGGCGGCAGCCGCGAAGAGCGTGATGATAATGCGGACAGGTATGAGAAAGTGGCGTAAAACTTATTTGGATGCACAGGAATTGGAAAGCGCCAGTCGGCGCAGTCATCCTCGTACAATAAAGCCATGATGACTTTCCTGCCCGTAGTGATAACTTTTTGCTGCGGCATTCTGATTTATCTGCTGCCGGCTTAATCCTGCTGATCGGCATGGTGTTGATGCATCACGTACCGCTATCTACGGATTGCCGCGGCAGCAGGCATGAGGGCTGTCCGGATGTTATTTGCCGAGGGTATGGCCGCGGCCTACTGCGGGATGGCATTGGGGTAAATACGCTCCATCCTGGCATCGTCAAAATGGATATCCATAAATTGTTCCCACTGGTGCGCTGCTTCAAGTCCATTTGCCCGTGAATCGTACCGCATCAGTGCCAACACGGACACAAGTATATCGGCAGCCATGAATAATACAAGTCCCGCTGTCAGTATCCGCCCGGTCTTACGCAGTATCAGCGCTATCAGTTTTGCGATTCGGGGATACAGGAGACGAAACCACGCCACGGCGGCAATTCCCCAGAAAAAGCAGTACAGCAAATTGATTCTGCCGCCCAGATTAAAAGGGATGCCGCTGTAATCCCAGAAAACTTTTCCGAACACGATCTCCGTGAATACACTGCAGATGTACTCATATGCACCGCCCAGCAGGGTGCCCACCAGAAATAGGCGGGATTCCTTTTTATTGCGATCCCTGTAGAGCAGGGCTGTGACCAGGGCGATGGCCAGTCCCCAGACGACGCTGAAAGGTCCCCATACCAGGCTGCTCCTGCTCATCCATACGCCCATGGTGATACGGCAAAAGACAGTTTCCACAAGATCTCCCAGCAATGCCCCTATCAAAAAGAGCCAGAACAGATGCGTAAGGGTACAACTCTCCGTGTCCTCTTTCTCTTTGGGCGCTTCTTCCCGGGTTGTGGCCGGGTAAGCCCGCCGGATACGGTTCTCCATGCGCCAGGAGATCCTGGCGCCTAAGCGGAAGGTCCACTGCTGCATTTTCTGGCTCCACCGAAACAGACGGGGGAGCTTTTTTTCCATATGGTAGACAAACAAAAGAGAGCCTGTCAGATCCAGCAGGCCCACAGCCGTCAGGCCCCACACAATGATTTTACGGCCCAGGATGGGCAGGAGGTGGTACAGGCCCAGAATCATGCCGTTGGCATACTGCACCACCACATAGCCCAGCACACCCCAGAGCAGGGAGTATTGCAGGCAGATGTAGCCGTCCAGGTTCCACTTCTTATTGGAATAGTCCCACCATTTCTTTTGTTTCATTCTCTCCAGGATTTTTCCGGTGAACCATTCCACGGCAGTAGCCACCACCATGCATCCCAGAAAGAGAAAGAAAGTGTCATTTCTCAGATCCTGTAAAACAATGGTCAAAAAGGTTCCTGTAAAACCATAGATAAAGCAGAACGGTCCGGAGGCAAAGCCCCGGTTCCGGAAATCTTTTTCCTTGATAGTCGCCACTGTGGTCTCCGCCATCCATGCCAGAAACGAATATGTAAAAAAGAGCATGGTGATATCGTAAAATGTGTGATTCATATTATTTCTCCTGTCGTGAGTTATATATTAATACTAAACCATACCCTTACGGCATGGTCAATAGGCATTTTAACTAAACTCCCATGTCCTGCACACTTGACACCACCATAAATGAAACCTTTTGG
>ERZ779632.728-NODE-728-length-16597-cov-5.157599_pt1 | contig 16597 bp, 13 predicted proteins | sample MGYA00514194_ERZ779632 | MGnify/ENA primary metagenome ERZ779632 (study PRJEB29562, sample SAMEA4376704) | mouse gut metagenome | isolation source: Cecum | study: EMG produced TPA metagenomics assembly of the A DSS colitis mouse model was used to assess the...
GATGGAATAGCTCTGCTCGCTGACGTTGATCCGGTTGGCCCCCACGGCGGCCAGGAAGTCCAGGTTCGCCTTAAAGTCCTTCTCCTCCTCCTCAAAGGGGCGGGTCAGGATAAAGGAGGAATACCAGCGGCTGGCAATGCGCATGCCTCTGAGGCCCAGAGCCTTTTTCAGCTCGGCGGGGTCCTTGGGATACTTATTACCGATCTCACAGCCGGTGAAGCCCGCCAGCGCCATTTCGCTGACAATCTGCTGGAAGGTGTTCTCTCCACCCAGCTCGGGCATATCGTCGTTGCACCAGCCGATGGGGGCGATGCCCAAAGAAACAGTCTTAGAATCAAACACGGGAAACGACCTCCTTGAATAAAATGATCTTCGGGAGTCCGGGGACCCCTGATGTTAGAAGGGGAAAACCGGCGGGGGCGCAGCACCCCCGCAATCGTTTTCGCTATGAACAAATTAGCATTTCCTTAATAAAAAATCAACGGTTTTTCTCTGCGTTTCAGAAAATTTTCCGATTTCGCCAAAGCCCTTTGACCTTTTTTTACGCTTTGACGGAAGGCGGGCATCCATTTACGCAAACGTTCACATTTGAGCTTGGCATTACCAGCGGTCCACCCAGCCCACTGCGTCCCGCTCTGCTGTAAAGGGTTCCGGAAAGACGTCGGAGGCCAGCATTTCTGCCCGGATAGCGGCGGAGATATCCTGTATTGTGTCCGGGCCATAGCCGGTAAAAGCGGCTGTGTCCATCAGGATGGCTCCTGCCCTCTGCATGTCCTCCAGGTTCACTCTCTGAATTTCCTCCGTCTGGGAAGAACAGCAGTCCGTCAGTATGACGGTGTTGTACTCTAGGGAAATGGCATCATAGCAGGAGGTTCGGATGCAGTTGGGCGTTGTTGTTCCTGCCAGAATTACCGTCCTCACGTCAAGCCGCCGGAGAATCAAATCCAATTCCGTCTGAAAAAAGGCGCTCCATCGGGGCTTGATGATGGTGTAATCCCCCGGCTGAGGACGAAGGCTCTCTGGGGCCTGGGCACTGTTAGGCCCTTGTGAGGCAGGGGTGCAGGCATGGCCGCCGGCTTTCCAGGCGGCGTAGCGGGTCAGTTCCACGTCGCTGCCGTCGGCGCGGTAGATGCGTTTGACAAAGAAAACCGGAATACCTTTGCTCCGGGCCATGTCCAAAGCACGGGTGCAGGCGGGAATTGTGGCTTGGGCGCCCCGGATGCAGTGTCCTCCCCGGTGGTCAACAAAGCCGTTTTCCATGTCAATAAGGATCAAGGCGGAACGGGTGGGATTGGGTTTCACGGCAAACACTCCTTTTTCACAGTTTTTCAAATACATGGACCCGGAAGGAAATCCGGGTACTCAGCCGGTTCAGCGCAGACAGGCGCTCTGCTCCGGCTTTGGGAGTCTTCCAAAAATAAGGCGTCATGCGAAAGAGGTTTTGAATGTCCTCGCGGCATTCCAGCGAAATGGTTTCATTCACCGGAATAATTTCCCGATAGGCAAAGCCCTGGTATGGCGTTTCTTTTTCTTCGTTGGGATAAGGAGCGTCATAGAGAATTTTTTTCATTTCCCAGAGGTGCTCCGGGCCCGGAACCACATAGAGAAATGTCCCACCGGGTTTTAATATTCGGTGAAACTCCTCTAGAGCCAGAGGGGAAAAGCAGTTCAGCAGCAGGTCTGCGCTGCTGTCATCCAGAGGCAGGCGATAGGAAGAAGCTACGGCAAATTCCACATCATGAGTTCGCCTGGCTGCGGAGCGAAGCGCAACTTTAGCGATGTCTGTCCCTGCCATTCGAGGCCGCTTCCCAGCCTCCAGCAGGGCCTGGTGCACCCCGGCGGTGTACCAGGCCTCACCGCAGCCGGCGTCTAATACAGTGGGAAATTCCGCAGAAAGGGCCACGGACAAATTACAAATTGTATTTAAAAGCAATTTATAATACCCCTTGGAAAGAAAATCCCGCCTTGCACGCACCATTTCCCGGTCATCGCCGGGAAGGGCGGAATGTTTTTGGTTTGGGGGCAGCAGATGGACATAGCCCTCCCTGGCCAAGTCAAAGCTGTGGCGGAGCGGGCAGCGGTAAGCCGCCGCTGTCCGCTCCAAAGGAGCGGCGCAGAGGGGACAACGGAAGAGACTCATTTCTTCCCGCCTTCCGTTACATCATTGATCCATTTCCCACCCTGGACCCGCCAGAGGCAGAGAGGAAATTTTGCAATGCTCTCCAGTTGGATGGCAAAAGCAATGGGCCAGCAGCCCAGCTTCAATACCAGGGCGGCCAGCGCCGTGACAGGCAGACAGACCACCCACTGGGGAACGACATCCAAAGCTGTAGACCAAAAGACATCGCCCCCGCCCCGAAGAACGCCGGTAATGGCGGAAATAGCGCAGGCGTGGAGAGGAATGGAGGCGAAGCCCATGACCGCCAGGGCCGTGGCAATTTCGGCGGAGAGGCCGAAGAGCTTGAACATAGGAAAAATAATAGGGACAAAAACCAGCGGTACCAAGGTTAGAGAGAAAATTCCAAGAACCGTTCCCACCAGAACGGCGAACCACAGGAGGACCCGGCTCAGCCCCATAATCTGCTCCCGGTCTTGGCCCTCTCCAATCGCTTTGCCCACCATCACTGCTGTGGCGGCCCCCAGGCCAAAGCAGACCACCAGGAACAGCCGATTCAAATTTCCCATGACCGCGTTGGCCGCCAGCATTTCGACAGAGTTTTCAGTATAACCCAGAATGACGGTGAGCATAGAATTGCCAAGGCCCCAGACCGTCTCATTCAAAACCACCGGGGAAGCGTATTTGACAAAGCGCCGGGTCATATCCAGGCCGGGACGAAAAAACGCCCCCAGGTGCAGGGGAATCAATTTGCTCCGCAGGGCGCAAATCGTGCAGATGACAAACTCGCTGATCCGGGCCAGAAGCGTTGCAATGGCGGCTCCGGCCACGCCCATAGCGGGAAAGCCCCAATTGCCGAAGATCAGGAGGTAATTCAGCCCCGTGTTAAGAATGGTGGAAAATCCAAAGAGCTTCATGCCGAAGGACGGGTCTTCCACGCTGCGCCGCGCGCTGACATAAATAGAAGAGAGCATGTTAAAAACATAGGAGAAGCCGATAACCCGGAGATAAGGAGCCCCCAGCAGGGACAACTCGTGCTTGTTGGAGAGAAGATCCATCACTGTCACCGGAAAGGCAAAGAAAACCAGGGCCAGGGCAGAAGTGATAACAGTGCCTATGAGGGAGGCGACGCCCAGGGCCCGGCTGACGCTTCGTTCATCTCCCTTTCCCCAGTACTGACTTACCAGAATACCCAGGCCGCTTTGGAAGCCGAAAACAATACTGGTAAGAAGGAAGACGGGGACGTTGGCAGTGGTGACGGCGGCCATCTCGGCGTTCCCCAGGCGGGAAACCATAAATGTGTCAATCAGCCCCAGGGAAAAGGTAATGAGATTTTGCAGAATCATGGGCAGGGAAAGCTTAAAGAGCCGTTTATAAAAGCCTGGCTCACGGCGGAGAAAATTGAACATTGCACACCTTTTATTTATTTATCAGAAAGTATGTTACAGCATAGGCATCCGTGTATCGTGGTGCCTGCGCAGGGCTTCCGCGCAGGTGTCGATCTCTTCCTTTGTGGTCCGGGGGCCGAAACTGAGGCGGATGACGCCGGAGGCCACCCGTTTCGGCAGCTTCAGCGCCGCCACCACGTGGCTGGGCTTTCCCTGGTGGCAGGCGGATCCGGCGGAGATGCAGATTTCCTGGCTCCCCAGGTCGTTGACTATGTTCTGGCTGGGCCAGCCCGCCAGGGAAAGCGACAAAATGTGAGGCGCTGTGCCCCGGCCTACCGGAACCATATCCGGGATGGATAGAAGCCGTTCCTCCGCATAGGCCCGCAGCTTCGTCAGATGAGCCCGGTCCTGCTCAAGAGCTGCCGCCCGCAGCTCCGCCGCCTTGGCAAAGCCCGCAATCTGGGCTGTGGCCTCGGTGCCGGAGCGGAAGCCCCGCTCCTGCCCTCCGCCCGCCAGAAGGGGACGGGGATTCCGTACCCGGGGACCGGCATACAGCGCTCCAATTCCCTTGGGCCCGCCGATCTTGTGGGCGGAGACGGTTACAAAGTCCGCCCCCAGAAACCGGACGGAAAAGGTTCCAAGAGCCTGAACCGCATCGGTATGCAGCAGCGTTTTTGGATTTTTGGCGGGCAGGCCTTTGGCGATTTCTTCAACGGGGTACACCGTTCCAAGCTCGTTGTTCACCAGCATGACGGACACAGCCGCCGTATCCGGCCGAACGGCCTGTAATACCTGTCCGGCAGAGATGCCGCCGTCTTGGTCCGGGCTGAGATATGTAACATCAAAGCCCTCCTGCTCCAGCTGCTTGCAGGTTTCCAACACGGCGCTGTGTTCTATGGCCGTTGTAACAATGTGGCGGCCCAGGTGCCGGTTCTGCCATGCGGCGGCCCGGAGGGCCCAGTTGTCCCCCTCAGTGCCGCAGGAGGTGAAATACAGCCCTTCGGCCGGACAGTCCAAAAGGGCGGCAACGGTATGACGCCAGCTCTCCACCTGCTTCTTCATCCCGGCGCCGAAGGGATGCTGGGAACTAGGATTACCATACTGCTCTGTAAGGACTTTATACATAACATCCGCTGTTTCAGGGGAAAGCGGCGTGGTGGCGGCATGATCAAGATAAATCATGGGAGGACTCCTCTCCATTGGGGCTTGCCCAATGAAAAAAATCAAAGTATAATAAAGACACGCCAAATTATTATATAAGCAAATTTCAGAAAGCGCAAGGAGAATCTGAGCATCTATGAAAATCGCTATTTACACGCTGGGCTGCAAGGTAAATCAATACGAGACCCAGGCTATGGAGCAGGAGCTCCGGGCCAGAGGCCATGAGACCGTTCCCTTCAGCGATGAAGCGGACGCCTACATCATTAATACCTGTTCCGTTACCGCTGCCAGTGATCAAAAATCACGGCAGGTGATTCACCGGGTTCGCCGGGAGAGACCCGGCGCTATAGTGGCGGTCTGCGGCTGCTGGTCCCAAACTCACGCCGCCGAGGCCCATGCGCTGGGCGCCGATGTTCTGGCAGGGACCGGGGACCGAATGGGATTCCTGGGCCTTTTGGAGCAGGCGGTCCAGAAGCAGGGGATCTCCGCCGAACATAGGACTCCCTTGGAGGCCGTGGACCGGCCCTTTGAGCGGAGACGGTTCGAGTGGCTGCCTGCCGGGGGCTTGGAGGGGCGGACACGGGCGTTGCTGAAAGTGGAGGATGGCTGCTCTAATTTTTGTTCCTACTGCATTATTCCCTACGCGAGAGGGCCGGTGCGGTCTCTTCCCATGGGGGAAGCGGCGGTGCAGGCGGCAGGGTTAAAAGACCAGGGTTATCAGGAAATTGTTTTAACGGGAATCGAAATTTCCTCCTGGGGGCGGGATTTGAATCAGGGTTTGACCCTGATTGATCTGGTGGAGGCGATCAGTGCCGCCGCACCCGGAGTCCGCCTTCGCCTGGGCAGCTTGGAGCCCCGCACCATAACGGAGGAATTCTGCCAGCGGGCGGCGATACTGCCGGACCTGTGCCCCCAGTTTCACTTGTCTCTGCAGAGCGGCTGTGACGCGACTTTGAAGCGGATGCGCCGAAGATATGATACCGCCCGGTATTTCCGGTCCGTAGAGCTTTTGAACGAGACGTTCCATCACCCTGCCGTTACCGCGGATGTCATTACCGGCTTTCCGGGCGAAACGGAGGAGGAGTTTCAGCAGACTCTGGATTTTATTCAGAAGTGCGGCTTTGCCCGGATGCATGTCTTTCCCTATTCCGAGCGTCCGGGCACTCCGGCGGCGGAGATGGAGCAGCTCCCCAAAGCCGTCCGGGCGGAGCGGGCCCACCGGGCCGCAGAGATCGCCGCTTCTATGCGGCGGACATATTTGGAAGCCTGCCTTGGACAGACATACAACGTGCTTTTTGAACAGCCTGACGGGCGGCGTGACGGCTTTTTCCTGGGCCATGCCCCCAATTATGCGGAGGTACTGGTAAAAGAAGAGGGCCTGCATAATCGGGTTCTTCCGGTGAATATCACCGGGACGGACGGGGAAGTCCTCTTTGGTGAACTGGAGGAAGGGACATGAGGAGCCACTTTTTTGCCTACATCTCCCGGATGCGTTTTATTCAGCGCTGGGCGCTGATGCGAAATACCGCCCCGGAAAATGTCCAGGAACACAGCCACCAGGCAGCCGTCCTGGCCCACGCCCTGGCCGTGATCCGCAACGAAAAATTTAGCGGGACCGTGGACCCTGGCCTGGCGGCGGCGGCGGCCTTGTACCACGATGCCAGCGAGATTCTCACCGGAGATATGCCGACCCCCATTAAGTATGACAATCCTGCCATCCGCAGTGCCTATAAAGACATTGAAGCCGTAGCGGAACGGAAGCTGCTGGCTATGCTGCCGGAGGAACTCCGGGGGGCTTACGCCCCGGTGCTTACCGGCGTGGACCCGGAGATAAAACAGCTGGTAAAAGCGGCGGATAAGCTGTCGGCTTATATCAAGTGCGTGGAGGAGCTGAAGGCGGGCAATGCCGAATTCCGGGAGGCCGCCGCTCAGACCCGGAAGGCACTGGAGGCCTATGGCCTTCCGGAGGTGGGGTATTTCCTGGAGACGTTTATGGAGAGCTTTTCGTTGACATTGGACGAATTGAAGTAACCCGGCGGCTCCGAAGGGCGGATCATCCCCGGCAGCCCGGTTTCAAGGGGCTGCCATTCTTTTGAAATTTCATTCTCCGGACTGGGAACTTTTTTCAGCTGTCCGGCGTCTAAATGGAAAACAAACGATATGGAGGGATTACAATGAAACGTCTGCTTTCCTTGGCCCTTTCCGGCGCACTGCTGGCCGCGCTGACCCTGCCTGCCTCCGCCGCCGGGGCGCACGATGTTCGTCTCGCCCAGGTTACTCAGGCGGTGAAAACCGTTTTGGAGCTGGACACGGACGCCTATGAGACGTTCCGCGGCAATCTGTCAGAGGATCTGGTCCCCGTCTGGAACCTGAGCTGGGAGGGAGACCGGCGCTCCCTTTCTGTCACCGCCTTGGAGGACGGCACTGTCGCGAGCCTCTCACGCTGGGAGTATGACCCCTCCCCCGACAGCTCCCGGGATTCTTTTCCCGTTTTTCCCCAGAAGACAGGGGATACGGACCGGGCTGCCGCCGAAGCGTTTTTAGCCCGGGTTCTGCGGGAGGGAGAAGCGGCTGAGCTTCAGGACTCCGAGGGCAGCCTCTCCCTGCGGGGCTCTGGCGGCAGCTGGTCTGGGACCATTATTTTAAACGGCCTGCCGTCCCCCCTGCACTATTCCATCCAAGCAGAAAACGGCCTGGTGACGCATTTTGATCGAGACCTGCCGGAAGTCTCCGTTGTGGGCGGCGTGCCTGACCCGGATGCTTCCGCCGACGCCGCCAAGGCGCAAAAGGACCTGAATGAGACATTGAAGCTCCAGCTTCAATATGTTCGGGAGGAGGACGGTGGAAGCCGGGCTGTTCTCCGTTATGTGCCGGAGGCAGGAGCCCATGAATTTCTGGTTGATGCCAGGACCGGGGAGCTTTTGGACATGACAGAGCTGGAGGAACAGCAAGGCTACCGTTCTGCCGCCGGTGGCGGCAATGGCGCGGCTCCTGCCGCCACCAAGGCGGAGATGCCCGCTGATGAGGCGGGATTCACGCAAGCGGAGTTGGAAGGCGTCCAGGAACTGGAGGGCGTTCTTTCCAAGGAGGCCTTGGATGAGGCCCTCCGGGCAGAGAGTGTTTATGGTCTCCGGGGCTACGCCCTGATCCGGGCATCTTACGAGAACCTGATCGGAAAGGACGGAAAAGAGGACCAAATTCTTTGCACGCTGCGCTATGCCCGAACCGATGGCGGTGAGCGCCTGACCCGGAATCTCACAGTAAACGCCAAGACTGGAGCGGTGGAGAGCGTTCAATCCTCTGCCCCCTGGGGCCGGGAGCAGAAGATCACGCAGGAGACCGCACAAAAAAAGGCGGAAGTGTTTTTGAAAGCCCTCTGTCCGGACAGAAAACTGGCCCTCTGCGATGCCGGTGTTTCCGCTGTTCCCCTTGCCGGCCGGCAGGAAGCCGCCCCCTATTACCGCTTCCGCTTTGCCCGGACAGTGAACGGACTGCCCTTTCTGGAAAACTGCTACTGGGTTTCCATTGACGCTGCCGACGGGTCTGTCTATGGCCTCTCCAGCACTTGGGATGAGAAAGTGACATTTGACAATGCCGACGGCCTCGTGTCTATGGAGACGGCCCTCTCTGCCTGGGCAGGAGCATATGAGACCGTGCTGGCCTATCGGAATGTCCCCCGGAAGTTGGATGGGACCGACCCGGTCCAGGCCGGGCTGGTGGAGCAGGGAATGGAGTATTATTATGGCCTCCGTTTGACATACGGTCTGGAGTGTAAGGATTCTTACGAAGGAGTGGACGCCCGGACCGGCAAACCCGTCCGGGAAGAGAAAAGTGTCTGGAGAAGTTCCCTGGCTTACACGGACATCTCCGGCAGTTCTGCCAGAGCAGATATTGAGAAGCTGGCGAAATATGGCGTGGGATATAAATCCGACACGTTCCTCCCTGATAAGAGCATAACCCAGTGGGAGCTGGTGGCTCTGGCAAGCAGTCTCCGGGGAATGGCTGTGGACCCGGGGACTGTGGAAAAAGACGCCCGGGACAGCATGTACTATGATGTTTGCCGCATGGGGCTTCTTCGGGCCTCGGAGCGGGATGACGACGCCGTCCTCAGCCGGTCTGACGTTGTGCGGATGCTGCTGGACGCTGCGGGCTACGGCCCTGCTGCCCGGCTGGACAGTGGTATTTTTGCCTGCAATTACTCTGACCGGGGAAGTATCCCGGAGAAGGATATGGGATATGCCGCTATTGCGCAGGCATTGGATATGGCGGAGGGAGTCTATGCGGGAGAACGCCCGGCTGTTAGAGAAGAAGCCGCTTCCATGCTTTGCCGGGTATTGGAGCGGAAGAGCTGAAACTGCGAAAAAGGAAGAGGGGCCGCTTTTAGCGGCCCCTCTCAGATTTTTACGCTGTCTCCAAAATACCCGACAGGGTTTCCAGTGCTTCTGCGGCATCGCTGCCCTCGGCGTCAAGCTCTACAGGACCTCCGTCCTTCATCAGAGATAGAAAGCCAAGAAGGCTTTTTCCATTGACGCTGTGCTCCCCCCGCGTAATAGAGATATAGCAGGAAAAGCCGCTGGCCGCTTTGATAAAACTGGTAGCGGTGCGGTTCAGTTTGTCTTCCGGGATTTGTACAATTACCGTGCGTTTCATGTGCCCACTCCGTTTCCATGAAATAATTGGAGCTAGTATAACACGCTTCTCTGTCTATGCCAATTTTTATTAAAAAAGTTTTTAGAGGAAATCTGCATTTTTGTGTTCTCTGCGCAAAATATTAAGACCGCCATTTCAGAAATTGTTGGAAATTCCGAGAAATTTAAAATGTGAAAAAAATTGAAAAAAAGCTTGACTTTGAGAAATCCTTTGCTATAATAATGAATGTTCTTTTAGAGCAAGCATGCTAGTTATATGGTTTGCATTATTGAAAATGATGGAGAAGTCGCCTAGTTGGTCGAGGGCGCATGATTGGAAATCATGTAGGCCCCTAAAGGGTCTCGAGGGTTCGAATCCCTCCTTCTCCGCCACGCAGCAGAACCATTGACAGCAGGGAAATCCCTGTTCTGTCAATGGTTCTGTTTTTATTTCCGGCATGTCAATTCCCAGCGGTTCCGTGCCGTCTTCCTGCGTCCTCTAAACGCGGCCCGGGCACGGTCCAAAGCTTCTCCCGGGCATTTGACTTTTTTCGAATAAGCCTTCCAATTTCCTTGAGGGCGGTTTAAAATGGTAACCGGAAGCATAAATGCGGCAGGCCGCCGGGTGTTGCGACCACCCGGCGGCCCTGTACGAGTGACGACAGCACTCGGCACAGCAGTTTGAAACTGCACCACGGGCTTATTATACCAATTTCACCGCTTTTTTGCAAGGGCGGCGGAATGGGTTTCTAGGCGTGTGTTCGCATGACTTTATGCGGTGCTGGGTTTTTGAAACTCGGCACCGCTTTTATGTTTCCGGCGGACGCCCGTCCGGCGGGGTACCCTTTCCCCAACCTCCTCCCCTGCCGGGCGGGAGCGCCGTCCGCTGGAAATTTTGAAGAAAAGAGGAAAAACAGCATGAAAAAGAAACTCCTGTCCCTGGCATTGGCTCTGGCGGTATGCCTTGGCCTCTCCGTCCCCGCTTATGCGGCCCCTGTAACCATAAAGGCCCCATCGGGGGATATGACCGTCACGCTTTCCGACGCCGCATTGGCAGGAACCGGCACGGTTTATGGGGAATCCTGCAAAGTATACGCAATGCCCACAGGGAGCACGCTCTCCGCCGTGGGTGATGTGGAGCATGTGACGCATTGGTATTTCCCGGCCCAGCAGATTTCAGAAAAGGAGTATACCTATGACGACTCGTGGTATCAGCCAATCCCCTCCAAGGGCATCAAGCTGCCTATCGACGGATACGACATGCTGGCCGTGACAATCGGAGCGGATGTGGAAGAAACCTTCATCATCAAGTACGCAGACAATGCCGCTCCCACGGCCCCCGCCGGCTTCCCCGATGTGGCGGCCTCCTCCGCCTTCGCCTCCACCATCAATTGGGCGGTGGAGCAGAACATCGCCGCCGGATATGCCGACGGCACCTTCCGCCCCGGCAACACCTGCATCCGGGGTCAGTTTGTGACATTCCTGTACCGGCAGAAGACGTAAGGCGGTTTTTGAAAGGAGCGTCCTTATGAGCATCCGGCTTTTCCGGCGTCCGGCGGCGCTGATCTGCTCCCTGGCGCTGCTGCCGGCCCTCTCCCCCGCCGCCCTCGCGGCGGGGGCTCCCGCTGTGTCCGACAAAAAATCTGCCCTAATCCGGCATTCCGCCAATTTTCAAACAAGGCCTAAGCTAAGGGAAAATTGTGAACGAGTTGTAAAAAATAAGAGTAGCTATATATTGGTTTGTGCCAGGCTTTGCCATGTGACCGGTGCTCAGTGGGGCAACCAAAAGCACATAAATATAAAGTACTCAGGGGCGGCCCTGAAAGACAATTCTGTTATTGGCTGTCATCAATTTGGCACCGCCTGCATCCTATTTTGTTCCGAACTTTTGACAATAATTTTTCTTGTGCTGCGTTATTCGGACCGGGGGTCGAGGGCGGGTGTGTGCTCCACGGAAAAAGCCTTGTGCCGCAAGGGCACAAGGCTTTTTGCTGTTTGTTTTCAAACAAGGCCTGGACCGGACAAACTCCAGTGCCTTTTTGGGGAGACCGCCATAGCGGTTTCGGGTTTGCGCTGCGTTTGCCGTGATTTGATATATAGCCAACGCAGTTGAAAAAAGCATTTCCCTCTTTTTAACCCGCGGATCAAAGTTCTGCCGGGGCACGGAGCGCCCGTGCGTTTCCCATGAAGTCAAGCACAGAGACGCTGATGCGGCTTGCGGCGTTGCAGACACCGCACTGAAAAAACCTTTGGATTTTTTCAGCTGTGCTGACTAAAAGCTACGGACATTTCCTTGTGACAGGGGGATTAGATGCCACCCCTGTCCACTGCGCGGGAGGCGCCGGAATGCCCGGGCATACGCGGGCAGGCGCTTTTTGCCGCCAGAGTCAGGCCCCCAAGAAAAATGGATATGTCGGCCAGATTAAAAACGTAACGGTGCAGGGGACCGGGAGCTTTTGGAAACTGAATATAATCATAGACCCTTCCGCACCGGAGTCTCTCCCACAAATTGCTCATCCCGCCGCCCAGAATCAGGCCTATTCCAACAGGGGACTGCCGGCGGCGGCGCCAGAGCAGCGCCAGAAGCGCGGAAGATGCCAAAGGCAGCGCCTCCGCAGGAACCGGCAGGCTGAAAGCAGCTCCCGCATTCCAAACGGCGGTTGTTTGGATTCTGCCTCCGAGGAGCTCTCTTTTCCGGCGGCTGGAACGGTTCAAATACCAGCGGGCGGTTGTACAACCGCCGAAAATGCCCAACGCGGTGAATGCAGTCAGCATGACGGTTTCCCCTTTTCTTCCACAGCCTTTTCCATGGCGGTCCGCAGCGCCGCAGCGCTTCGGTTTTGGTGGTTGTTTTCTGCCAACAGATTGGCAATCTGGCCTTGGATCCGCTCAATTTCTTCCCGAAATCCAGAGGCGGAGAGGCGCAGGGCCCCATGGCCCAGGATGATAAGCTGCTCCGGCCCGTCGGAGGTGGCCACCTTTACTCTGTGGCGTCTGCCAAGCTCATAGGTGGCCCGCTCAATATAGGAGTCCGCTGTTTCCGCCTCTTTGGTGTAGACAATGTGAATGTTATGGTACTTTTCCACAGAGCCCTGACCGCCCCGAACCTTATAGGCGTCGAAAACGGCGATGACTTCGCATTTTTGATATCCCTGATAATTGCAGAGAAGATCGCAGAGCATTTTTCGAGCGGCATCCAGATTTTCCTGAGCGACAGCCTTCAGCTCGTCCCAGGCAAAAATAATGTTATACCCATCCACCAGAAGATATTCCGGGCCTGAGGGCTGGGGGCGGACGGGGCGAGCAGCCTGTTCAGCTGCCCGTGCGGGACGCTTTGGCTCCTTGGGAGGGAGGAAGTCCCGCCGCTTCACCGGACCGTAGGTTCGTTCGAAGATGCTTTGCAGCTCCTTGTCCTGTTCAATGGTTCCTGTGTAAGAGGCGGCAGGACCGGAACGCTGGGGAACTTCCTCCGTCTCCGGCATATTCAAGCGGAGTCCGCTGTCCACGTGGGCCTGAGCGGGAACATGGTTCCATTTCACAGTGTACCCTGCGCCGTGGGCACAGAAGATGGAATCCGGCGGATTTTCCATATCCCGCTCCGGGTTGTAGCCAACGGCTTCCATCACGCTTTCCGAATCGGCACAGGGGCGGTAGCCGGAAGGGCGGAGGGTCAGGCGGCCCTGTCCCCGTGTGTAGGCGGCAATCTCTCTTGCATAGCCGCCCATGGCGGCCACCGGAGCCTCGCCAGTGAGGGCGGCCTCATCTCCCAGGGCCTCCGGCGGCTCCGTCTCGCCGCCCATCTGCTGAATGTCATTCAGCGCCCTGCCCAACTGGGCGTTTGGAAGCTCCAGGCGAAAGGCATACCAGGGCTCTAAAAGAATACTTTTTGCGCTCATCAGCCCCTGGCGCACGGCCCGATAAGTGGCCTGACGAAAGTCGCCGCCCTCCGTATGCTTCTCATGCGCCCGGCCTGCCGTCAGGGTCATCTTTATATCCGTAATGGGAGCTCCGGTGAGAACACCGAGATGAGGCTTTTCCCGCAGGTGGGTGAGAATCAGCCGCTGCCAGCGGCCGTCCAGCTGGTCCTCCGGGCAGGCGGCGGTAAAGCGGAGGCCCGTTCCTCTGGGCAGCGGCTCCAGGAGCAGGTGAACCTCGGCGTAATGCCGCAGAGGCTCGAAGTGGCCAACGCCCTCTACAGGAGCCGCAATGGTCTCCCGGTAGACAACGTGTCCCGTGTCGAAATTTGCCTGAATGCCAAAGCGTTCCACCAGGAGGCGGCGGAGAATCTCAATCTGAACTTCCCCCATCAAGTGGACTCGTATCTCTCGAGCGGCTTCATTCCATGCGACGCGGAGCTGCGGGTCCTCTTCTTCCAGAAGCCTGAGGGCCCGAAGAGAGGCGGAGGGATCGGCGTCCGTCTCGAATCGATAGGCGAGTACCGGCTCCAGTACCGGCACGGTCCACGGAGTTTCGAAACCAAGGCCCTGGCCGGGAACGGTACGGCTCAATCCTGTCACGGCGACAATTGTACCGGCAGGGGCTTCGTCTGCGGGGCGGAATTTGGTTCCGGAATAAATCCGGAGCTGGTCTGCCTTTTCTTCCCAGATATCCTCCTCCGGGACATCAGAGCAGCGGACGGCCTCCGGCCGGCGGTTCGTAAGGATGCCCTTGGGTTTCAATACGCCGCCGGTGATCTTCATCCATGTGAGGCGGTTTCCCCGGTCATCACGGGAGACTTTAAAGACCCGCGCGCCGAAGTCTTCGGGATAAGTCCGCAGGGGCGCGTACTGCCGGATAGCCTCCAGCAAATTTTCTACTCCCTCCAATTTCAAGGCGGAACCGAAGAGGCAGGGAAACAGCTTCCGCCCCTGAATCAGGTCAATCAGGTCCGTTTTCAAAACTTCCCCGGTTTCCAGATAGCGCTCCAGCAGGGCCTCGTCGCAGACGGCGGCCTCCTCCGCCAGCCTTTCCGGCGGGAGGGAGACATCTACGCAGCCGCTGTCCAGCCGGGTTTTCAGTTCCCCTAAAAGCGTTTCCCGGTCCGTCCCTGCCAGGTCCATCTTGTTGACGAACAGAAACGTGGGAACGGCATAGCGCTCCAGCAGCTGCCAGAGAGTCCGGGTGTGGGCCTGGATTCCATCAGAGCCGCTGATGACTAAAACGGCGCAGTCCAGCACTTGGAGGACCCGCTCCGCCTCTGCGGAGAAGTCCGCATGGCCTGGGGTGTCCAGCAGTGTGACATTCATATCTCCCAAGGAAAACCCTGCCTGTTTGGAGAAAATGGTGATGCCGCGTTCACGTTCCATTGCGTCGGTATCGAGAAAGGCGTCTCGGTGGTCCACCCGGCCCAGGCGGCGGATAGCTCCGCTTTGGTACAGCAAGGCCTCGGACAAAGTGGTTTTTCCGGCATCCACGTGAGCCAGGATGCCCATGACGAGATTTTTCATGGAGACACCTCCGCTGAAAGGATTTTGCGAAATGAGGGCGCGCCCTTCCGGCGTCCCGCAGGGGACATCCTCCGGCGGTTTTGTTTTCCGGAGAGTTTGGAAGGCCGGGGGATCAATTTTTGCACACTGCCAGCAGGAGAGCGTAAATCACTGGCTGATGGAGCATGTAGATCAAAAGGGAATGCCGCCCCATGACTGTGAGGACAGGAACAGCCCGGTCTTCCCGTTCTTCCTGGGGCCGTAGGCGGAAGAGAAAGTACCCCGTCAAAAAGAGGAAAAACCAGGGCAGGAAGGAGAAATAATCCGTGGAGAAAAAGTCCGCCGGGGGAAAGCCGGCAAAGGCAGTGCCTAGGTTCCTGGCCCCATCCCAAAAATGAAAAATCCGGGTTCCCTCAAAGCCAAGATATCCGGCATTTACATCCCGGAACACCAAAAACAGGAGTAAGCATCCTTCCAGCCCTGACCCGGCGGAAAGGAGACGGAGCAGCGGTTCAAACTCACACAGCAGAATGGAAGAGGAGCCCAGCAGGGTCAGCACGCCGAACAGCACCAAATTTTCAGGCATAAAAATCCAAGTGACGGCGGTAATTGCTGCCCCGCAGAGGAACACAGTCAGTCCCCGGCGAAACTGGTGACGGCCCAGCGGCCAGCAGTAGCCGGAGAGGAGGATAAACGTCCAGCAGATGCTCTGCTGCCAGACGTGGGCGGCAAAGCCATGGTACCAAGGCCAGTTTACACCGAACATATAAACCAGGTCCCAGCTGGCGTGATAAAGGATCATACTAACCAGGGCGCAGCCCCGGACGGTGTCCAGAGTCTGATAACGGCGGTATTTCATGGCAGGGCCTCCTTTTCAAGGGGGTGCGGAGGAGTATGAAAACGGGGGAGCGTCTGCTCCCCCGAGCCCGCCGCAAAAGAAGTTTTTAACGGGCCCAGGAAGTTTTCCGGACTTCTTTGAAGTTAAAAAACTTCCTGGTTAAAATAGTGCGGAAAATCTTTCCGGGGTTCCCCGCACATACTGTTCTCTCCAGTTAAAGCAACCTTTGCGTTTTTCAGCAGATTGGGGCAGGAGCTGCACTCCCCCGTTGGGTCTTTAATAGGCTACACCCCAGTAGATATCCGTGAGGCATTTTTTGCCGCACACGGGGCAGACGCCTTCTGTGCCGCTCTGCTTCAGGGGCATGCAGCGGGAGCTGACCCCTGCCCGCTCCTTCATGGCAAGCTCGCACTCCAAAGAGCCGCACCACTTGGAGCGCAGGAAGCCGCCCTTGCCCTCGGCGATGGCTTTGGCCTCCTCAGGGGTGGAAATGTCGAAGGTGTTGTCCTCGCGGTTCCGAAGGGCCATGGCGTACATGTTGTCGTGGACTGCGTCCAGGAGCTTTTTCACCGTCTCCTCCAGATTGGCCAGGGGAACGGTTACCTTTTCTCCGGTGTCCCGGCGGGCGATGACGCACTGATCTTTTTCCATGTCTTTGGGGCCGATCTCCACCCGCAGGGGCACGCCCTTCATCTCATACTCGGCGAACTTCCAGCCGGGGGAGTTATCGCTGTCATCCATTTTGGAGCGGATACCGGCGGTTTTCAGCCGGTCCCGGAGGGCCGCGGCGGCGTCCAGAACACCGGGCTTGTGCGCCGCCACGGGGATAACCACCGCCTGAACGGGAGCTACCCGGGGGGGGAGCACCAGGCCGTTGTCGTCGCCGTGGGTCATGATGATGCCGCCGATCATCCGGGTGGAGACGCCCCAGCTGGTCTGGTGGGGATGGTGGAGCTGATTGTCCTTCCCAGTGTAGGTGATGTCAAAGGCCTTGGCGAAGCCGTCGCCGAAATAGTGGCTGGTTCCGGCCTGGAGGGCCT
>ERZ779632.729-NODE-729-length-16580-cov-4.246172_pt1 | contig 16580 bp, 15 predicted proteins | sample MGYA00514194_ERZ779632 | MGnify/ENA primary metagenome ERZ779632 (study PRJEB29562, sample SAMEA4376704) | mouse gut metagenome | isolation source: Cecum | study: EMG produced TPA metagenomics assembly of the A DSS colitis mouse model was used to assess the...
GCCCCGGCTTTTTCGGCTTCCAGAGAAACATTGTCCACAAGGTCATGGACATGACGCACGTTTCCGCAGGCAAAAATCCCCCGCCCCGTGGTTTCCAGCCGCCCGTTCACCACTGGCCCCTGAGTTGCCGCGTCCATCTGCGCCCCGGCGCTGCGGCTTAACTCGTTTTCGGGAATCAGGCCGCAGGACAAAAGAACCGTATCGCATTTTACGAACTCCTCCGTTCCCGGAATCGGCGTAAGATTCTCGTCCACTCTGGCAACCGTCACGCCCTCCACTCTCTCTTTTCCATGAATTTCCGTAACCGTATGGCTCAGTTTAAGAGGAATGCCGAAATCGTCCAGGCACTGCACGATATTCCTCTTAAGGCCGCCCGAATAGGGCATGATTTCCGCGACCATTTTCACTTTTGCTCCCTGCAGCGTCATACGTCTTGCCATAATCAGGCCAATATCGCCGGAGCCCAACACTATGATTTCCTTTCCCGGCATTCTTCCCTCGATATTCACATACCGCTGAGCCGTCCCGGCTGAATAGATGCCCGCCGGCCGGAATCCCGGTATATTCATGGCTCCTCTGGAACGCTCCCGGCACCCCATGGCCAGGACCACCGCTTTGGCCTGTATCCGAAACATGCCCTGTTCCCTGTTCATGGCAGTCACCACACAGGGCTCGCCTCCCTGCACGTCTACCACCATGGTATGAAGCAGCGACGGGATTTGCCGTTCCCTGACCATCTCCACATAGCGGGCCGCATATTCCGGCCCCGTAAGCTCCTCCTTAAAGGTGTGGAGACCGAAGCCGTTGTGTATGCACTGGTTTAAAATACCGCCCAGCTCTTTGTCTCTTTCCAGAATCAGAATATCGCTTATTCCCTTTTCCCTGGCGGATAAGGCCGCCGCCATTCCGGCCGGGCCGCCGCCTATTACCACTAAATCCACATTTTTCATCCTCTGTCCTCCGATGGCAGAAAACTGCCTGCAGTTTCAAGCAGATACCAGGAATTCCCGCCTGCTTTCCTTATGGCGCCCTCGTCAACGTTGAGCTCCCGGGCGAGAATTTCCACCACTTTGGGGTTGCAGAATCCGGACTGGCATCGTCCCATTCCGGCTCTTGTTCTTCTTTTAACACCGTCTGTAGTCTTTGCCCCGAGAGGTCTTCTTATGGCCTCTAAAATTTCCCCCTCCGTCACCATCTCACAGCGGCAAATAACGTTGCCGTAAGCGGGATTTTCTTTTATCAGTCTCTGTCTCTCCTCGTCTGAGGCTGATTCCATGCATGGAATCCCCTTTCGGGTGCTTACAAAGTCCTTTTTTTCCCGGGGCTTTAAAATAGCCCTTACCATTTCCGCCACGTACTCGCCCACAGCGGGCGCACAGGAAAGTCCCGGCGATTCCATCCCGGCCACGTCGATAAAGCCCGGCGCGCCCGCCGCTTCCCCGATAACGAAATCTTCCTCCATTACCGGTACAGCCCCTGCCGCATGCGGCGGAACCGTGACGTGGGCCCGCAGTCCCGCAAAGGAAGTAATCACTTCCCTTCCGGGAATATTTTTTACGCTGAGCGCCGCCTTTGCCCCCACCTGCTTCATGCCGTCCGCCGAAGTCTGCGTCCCTTCCTTATCGGGAATGTCAAGCGCCGTCGGCCCGGTAAGAAGATTTCCGTGAACGGTGGGCGTTACAAGTATGCCCTTGCCAAGGGCTGTGGGGAGCTGGAATAAGGTATGGCTCACCAGATTTCCCACTTTTTTGTCGTAAAGAAGATACTCTCCCTTTCGGGGAACAATCTCCATTTTGGAATCGCTTACCATATTGTGGAGCTTATCCGCATAAACGCCGGCGGCGTTCACCACCACCTTCGTCTCGTACCCGCCGTTCCCTGTGCGGATAAGATATCCCTGCTCTTTTCTTTCAATGGCTTCCACTTCCTCGCCGAAGCAAAATTCAACGCCGTTTACCGCCGCGTTTTCCGCCAGCGCTATGGTCAGCCCGAAAGGACACACGATTCCGCCCGTGGGCGCGTAAAGCGCAGCCACCGCGTCGTCCCCCACATTCGGCTCCAGCGCAAGAAGTTCTTCCCGGTTTAAAATGGAAAGTTCTTCCACCCCGTTCGCCTCTCCTCTTGCCTTCAGCTCCTCCAGCCTTCCAATGTCCTTTTCGTCAAAGCAAAGCACAATCGAACCGTTTTTCTTATAGGAAAAATCAAGCTCTTTGGAAAGCGCCTCCATCTTCCGGCTTCCCGCCAGATTGAGCCTGGCCTTTAAGGTTCCCGGAACGGCGTCGTAACCGGCATGCACAATTCCGCTGTTTGCCTTGGACGTTCCTTCACAGACGTCGGATGCTTTTTCAAGCACCGCAATTTTCATCTCCGTCCGGGCCAGTTCCCTTGCAACGGCGCACCCGCTGACGCCGGCCCCGATTATAATCACATCATACATAGTTTTTTACCTCTGATTTTTTAAAAGGCCATACAAAATTTATAGCTTATTTTTTGTATGACCGCTTAATTTTTCTGAAAATAACAAGTATTCATTTGTTACCATGTGAGAACCTCGTAACCGTCCTTTGTGACCGCTACGGTGATTTCCCACTGTGCCGAGGGCTTGCCGTCCGCTGTATAGACCGTCCACCCGTCGCTATCGTCCACATAAATTTCGCTGGTTCCCATATTCACCATGGGCTCAATGGTAAACACCATTCCCGGCACCATCAGCATTTCTGTGCCCGCGCTTGTCACATAGCTGACAAAAGGCTCCTCGTGAAATTCCAGTCCGATTCCGTGGCCGCCGATGTCAACCACCACGCTGTAACCGTTTTTCCTGGCATGGTCGTTCACCGCCTGCGCCATGTCGCCCAGGAAGTTCCAGGGTTTCACCATGGAAAGCCCCAACTCCATGCACTCCTTTGTAACCTCCACAAGCTTCCGCTTTTCCCCGCTCACCTGGCCGATGCAGTACATTCTGGAAGAGTCGGAATAATAACCCTTATACAGGGTGGACACGTCCACATTGACAATATCCCCATCCTTCAGAATTACGTCCTTTGACGGGATTCCGTGGCAGACCACCTCGTTTATGGAAGTACACACGCTTTTGGGAAAGCCCTCATAGTTAAGGGGGGCTGCAATTCCGCCCATCCTGGCGGTTACCTCCGTTACCACATCGTCAATCTGCTGGGTGCTGACGCCCGGCCCTATCATTTCTCCCACGGCGTCCAGTACGGCCATATTGATGACGCTGCTTTCCCTGATTCCCTGTATCTGCTTTTCTGTTTTCAGAATATTCCCCGGCGGTACGATATGTCCCTCCAGCTCATAACGATGAATCTTTTCGTCCATAGCCATATGGCAGGCTTTATATTTTCTGCCGCTGCCGCACCAACAGGAATCGTTTCTACCTAACTTTATCATCTCTTCATGTCTTCTTTACCAAGTCTTTTTATTCAAGTCTTTCTTTATGAAGCGCTTCCTTTTCCCGGAAAGCTTTCATAAACTGCGAAATATTTTCGCTGATGCTGCGCTTTTTGAATACCGCAGACCCGGCCACGCACACGTCCGCGCCGGCTTCAATGACGTCCCGCACGTTTTTCTTGCCCAGTCCGCCGTCCACCTCGATTTTGACAGGCAGTCCCTTTTCGTCTAAAAAGCTCCGAAGCTGTCTGATTCTGTCATAGGCTTCCGGCATAAAAGGCTGGCCCCCGAAACCCGGCTCCACGCTCATAATAAGAACCATTTCCACCTCGGAAAGGTAGGGATATACCGCTTCCACCGGCGTTGCGGGTTTAATGGAAATACCGGCCTTAAGCCCCGCCTTATGGATATTTTCTATCACCTTACGTGCATCCTCTACGGCCTCTAAATGGAAAGTAACGCCGTCCGCCCCGCAGGCTGCAAATTCCTCAATATACCTCCCCGGGTCCGTTATCATAATATGCTCGTGTATTTACTGACGGCTGGTGTTTGTGATGGATGTGATATGGGGCATTCCAAAAGAAATGCTGGGTACAAATATACCGTCGATCACATCAATATGAAGATATTCCGCCCCCGCTTCTTCCGTTTCCCTGATTTGCTGTCCCAGTATGTTAAAGTCTGCCGCAAGAAGAGACGGCGCCAAAATATATCTCATGTCATCTCCAACTTTCTATTTCAGAAAATCTTTAATCTGCCCGTAAATACCTTTGCCGTCCAATTTATATTTCTCAACCAGAGCCGCAGCGGAACCTGACTCTCCAAACACGTCCTGCATTCCGATTTTCATAACGGGAACCGGATAAGACTTACAGAGGGCGTCGCACACCGCGCTGCCCAGTCCGCCGATTACGGAATGTTCCTCCGCCGTCACCACTTTCCCGGTTTTTCTTGCGGAGTTTACAATAATCTCCTCGTCAAGGGGTTTGATGGTACAGATGTTAATCACCTCGGCGCTGATGCCCTCCTCAGAAAGCATTTCCGCCGCTTCAAGAGCGCTGCCCACACAGATGCCTGTGGCTATAATGGTAACGTCCTCTCCCTCCCGGACCACCGTTCCCTTCCCTATTTCAAATTTGTAATCCGGCCTGTCGTTAATCACAGGGCAGGCAGCCCGCCCGAACCGCATGTAAACAGGGCCTTCATAGGCTGCAGCCGCTTTCACCGCCGCTTTTGCCTCCACGTCGTCCGCCGGACACATTACCACCATACCAGGAATCGTTCTCATAAGGGCAATGTCCTCGTTGCACTGGTGGGACGCGCCGTCCTCGCCTACGGTGATTCCCGCATGAGTGGCGCCGATTTTTACATTCAAATGGGGATATCCCACGGAATTTCTCACCTGCTCAAAAGCCCGGCCCGCCGCAAACATGGCAAAGCTGCTGACAAAAGGTATCTTGCCGGTGGTTGCAAGCCCGGCCGCAATTCCCACCATATTGCATTCCGCAATACCGCAGTCAATATGCCGCTCAGGATAAGCTTTTTTGAACACGCCCGTCTTGGTGGCCGCCGCCAAATCCGCGTCCAGCACCACCACGTCGGGATTTTCGGCTCCCAGCTCAAGCAGCGCGTTTCCATAGCTTTCTCTGGTTGCAATCTTCTTAACTTCTTTTTTATTTACATCCGCCATTACGCTTCTCCTTCCTTCGCCAGTTCTTCGCCAATCTTCTCAAGGTCCGCCATTGCCACCGCGTACTGCTCGTCGCCGGGCGCCTTGCCGTGCCAGTCAACGCTTCCCTCCATGAAGGAAACCCCCTTGCCCTTTAAACTGTGGGCGATAATTGCCGTGGGCAGCCCTTTTTTCTCCCTTGCTTCCTTAAAAGCCGCCCGGATTGCGTCAAAATCATGGGCGTCCACATTTATTACATGAAAATTAAAAGCTTCAAATTTTTTATCTATCGGATAAGGGGAGCAGACCTCCGCCACAGGCCCGTCTATCTGCAGCCCGTTATTATCCACAATCACTACCAGATTATCCAGCTTGCGGTGTCCCGCAAACATGGAAGCCTCCCAGACCTGCCCTTCTTCTAACTCGCCGTCGCCTAAGAGCGTATAAACTCGGAAATCCTTTCCGTCCATCTTGGCGGAAAGCGCCATGCCTACCGCCGCGGAAATTCCCTGTCCCAGAGAACCGCTGGACATATCAACGCCGGGAACATGCTGCAGGCAGGGATGCCCCTGAAGATAAGAGCCCAGCTTACGCAACGTAGTCAAATCCTCCACCGGGAAAAATCCTCTGTGCGCCAAAGCGGAATAAAGCCCCGGAGCCGTGTGTCCCTTGGACAGCACAAAACGGTCTCTGCTCTCCATTTTGGGATTTTTCGGGTCAACATTCATCTCTTCAAAATAGAGATATGTATAAATGTCAGCCGCAGATAACGAACCGCCCGGATGTCCCGCTTTTGCGCTGTGGACTGCCGTAACGATACCCTTGCGCACTTCATTTGCCGTTTTTTTCAGTTCCAGATTATTCATGCTTTCCTCCATTTCCGTCAACCACGTTTTTGTAAACAAGTAATATTTTATCACAACTGCTTCATATAATCAAACGAATAGTCAGACGAGGTGACAACTTTGCCCTCCGGAAAAAAAATTACCCGAAAACAGAAAATATTATGCCTGGCCGTACTGATTTTGTCCGGCCTGTTTCTTCTATATTATTATCTTTTCAGCGACAGCCGTAAATTCACGGTTCTTACCAGAGAACTGTTTTATTCCGAGCTTTCGGAAAACGCCTTAAGCCTCCACTATACGCTGGCTTATCCCGAAAAATGGGGCTTTACCGGAGAAGCCGTACTTTCCTCCTATGAAACGGATAATACCGGTAAGGGCGGGGACGGAACGGGAGCGGACACACCGGACGGGAATCTGTCCCCGGCTGATGAAAACAGCGACTATGCGGATATTGCCGAAACCCTGAACCGCCTTTCCAGAATTTCCCGAAGCCGCCTCAACGATAGTGACGCCTACACCTATGATTTGCTGGAACGCTATCTGACCCTCCGCCTTAAAGGGGCGTCATACCCTTACTACAGCGAACCCCTCTCGCCCTCCTCGGGAATGCAGTCCGGCCTGCCCGTTCTCCTTGCCGACTATACCTTCCGCTCCGAAAAGGACGTGACGGACTACCTGCACCTGTTAGACCAGACAGATACTTACTTTGAGGGACTCATTCAATATGAAAGGGAAAAATCCGCAAACGGGCTTTTCATGTCTGAGACCTCCGCCGAAAAAATCATAACGCAATGCGTGGATATTATGGACAAAAAAGCGCTTTCCTCCGGCACCCATTTCCTGCACGACACTTTTAAAGAACGGCTGGATTTACTTGCCCAAAACGGCGTCATCACAGATGTTCAGAAAGAACACTGGATTTCCGAAAACGACCGGCTTTTGACCACCGTTGTCGCTCCGGCTTACGAGGACGTGGCGGACGCCTTTACGGTTCTTTCGGGAACCGGCGTCAACACCATGGGGCTTAGCTATTTCCCCGACGGCCGCGCTTATTACGAATATCTGCTCGCCTCCACTACCGGCTCTTCCCGGAGCATTCCCGAAATCAAGGCTATGCTCTGGAATGATTTTCAGCAGAATATTGTTGCGCTGGTGAACCTGTACAATTCATACCCGGAGCTTACGTCCATAAACGGCAGCTCCCGCGATACCTTCCCCCTTTCTTCCCCGGAAGAAATGCTGGAGGATTTGCGAAACCGGATTACGGATGATTTCCCGGATTTTCCGTCAGCCGAAAAAACCGGCGAATCGAAGTCCTCCCTTTTTCCCTCTGTCAGGAAAGCATCCGGCCAGGCCGACTCGACTTTAATTACAAACCGGGAAGGTTTCGTACCCGGTTACACCGTTAAAAGCGTATCTCCTTCCATGGAAAACTATACCAGCCCCGCTTACTATCTCACGCCGCCCATCGACGATATGACCAACAATGTTATTTATATTAACCACAAAAACTCTCCCGACGCCCTTACCCTTTATACCACGCTGGCCCACGAAGGCTACCCGGGGCATCTTTACCAGACGGTTTACAGCCAGATATATATGAACGGCAAGAACGTTTCCCCCATCCGTTATCTTCTCCATTACGGCGGGTATGTGGAAGGCTGGGCCCTTTATGTGGAAAATCTTTCCTATGCTTATGCCGGTCAGCTTCTGGGAAAAGACCGCTCTCTGGAGGCTCTGTGGTACGAAGCCTGCAGGCTCGACAGGAATCTTCAGTTATGCCTTTATTCTCTGCTGGATATCGCCATTCATTATGAAGGGGCGACGCCGAAACAGGTTCGGGCAATCCTTGGCAAAATGGGGATTACAAACGCGGAAACCGCATCCTCCATCTATCAGTATATCGTGGAGGAGCCTGTGAATTATCCGAAGTATTATCTTGGTTTTCTGGAATTTCTCAGCTTAAGGGACGTGGCGCGCCAATTATGGGGAGAGGAATTTACCCTGCGGCGTTTCCATCAGTTTGTGCTGGAAAACGGGCCGTCTGATTTTCAGGGATTGCGGGAGAGGCTGGGGGTATCATGAACATATGGCAGGCGGCAGTCCATTTGCCGCTTGCCATATCTGTCAGTCCTCCTCCATCATACTCTCCACATAACCGCCGTCCCAAAGCAATATTTTCAGTTTTTTCGCCGCCTCCACTGCCGGAGCGGTAAAATACTGATTGGTCATTACGGCTCCCACCATCCTGTCATAATAGTCCCTGCCCGCGTAGGCTTCCTGAATCGCTTTGACCCCTACCGGCGCCGTGTAGCGTTTGCACTGAACGGCATATGTCACACCGTCCTTTTCCGCCAGAATATCTATTCCATAGTCTCCGCTGCCCAGTGTCACTTCTACCTCCACAAATCCCCTCTGCTCAAGCAAATCCGCGCAGAAATATTCAAATTCATGGCCGTCCATATCCTCAAAGGCGTCTGTATATCTGCGGCGTCTTAAGAAAAACCAGACTGTAATTGCCGCAAAAATAACTATAAGTATAATAATTGCCACTATTTTAAACACAGAGACTATTTCCATCATAGGTATTATCCTGCACTTTCCTCATATGTCAGATTTTTAACAATATCGTTGTATACGGAACTCCCGTCAAGCGTGGTTCCGAAGGTGTCAATCCAAAAGGGTTTATAACCGCACCTGTACGCCGTCATTTGCGAAGCGATATTCGTAACGGAAGCCGAGTAAAAGGGAACAATCCCCCGTGCCAGCAGTTCTCCCGTCAGGCCGCGCACCAGATATGTCCCAAGACCGGCGTTTCTGTAATCTTCCGCCACATCCACGCCGACTTCCCAGACATCTTCCACGGATGATTCTGCCGCACCGGCGACTCCGATAATCCGGTTATCCCTCTTTGCAATAAAAACCGCTTTCGTGGGTGTTAAGCCCTTATCGTCAAAGGCCAGAGAATTTTCAAACCCTTTCAGACCGTTTAATTGCAGAATATCTTTGCCTTCAATATACCTGCAGACGTAACCGCGGGCCATAGACCCATTTCCCGCATAACCACCGTCGGAAATATCCGGAATATAATGTATTGTCTGCCCATACACAAACGGTAATTCAAAAATTTCATCCTTGCTCCTGTTTAGCAACAGTGTTTTGACTTTTGTATACCAGTCCTTAGATGTGCAGACCAATACACAATTTTTATATGCCAGTATTTTAATGTAAGGACGTTCCGCATCCGGCTTAATGGAATAGACGGTTCCGCTCTTTTTTAATTCTTCCGGACTGCAATGGTATTCTTTGGACAATAATTGCTCGATTTTATTTTGAATTGTTTTTTTCATATTTATAAAATGCCCCCTGTATCTACCATACACAAAAACCCCGTTTTTTACAACCCAAATCAAAAAAACCAAAACAGGCCGGCGTTTTCCCTCTTTCCCCAAACGCCGGCCTGTCTGAATCCGATATGGCTGCATAACAATTCTACCTGTAATCCGAATAGGAATGATACAGTCTCTTCACTACATCATAGGAAAGCTTGCGCCTCCTGTACTCGTCCACAATCCCCTTATTATTCATGGTGCGGGGTCTTGTGCTGAACCACTCGAAGCTGATTCTCACATCGCAGAACTGCCAGATAAAAATCCCGCTGCAGCCTTCCTGCTCAAGCACGCCCGTAATCTGGTCCTCCAGCGCTTTGGCCTGATATTCCTCCGACCACTTGCACATGGTGGGCGTTCTGTAACCGTAAATAGCTCCCGCACCGATTTCCGTCACAAGGAAAGGCTTCCCGCTTCCCTCCCTGTCTGTCTGAACCCAGTCATAGATGTCCTTCACATATTCCGCCGCCGGCGTGTCGTGATACCATTCCGGATACAGGTTATAGGAAACGATTTCCGGCAGTCCAAAGCAGATATCCGTCTTGAACTTACAGCTTGAAGACGACCTTGGCCTTGACGTATCCATACTGCGGATTAAGTCATACTGCTTCTTATAGCACTCATATCCGTATTCCGTCTCGCTGGCGCACTCGTTTAAAATCCCCCAGATAATAACAGAAGGATGGTTGATGTGTGCCGTAATCATCTCCCTGATGCAGTCCTCCGCCTGCCTCTCAAAATTGGGGTTCTGCATCTGTTCAAGGGATAACCCTCTCGCATGGTTTTCTTCCCACACCAGAATCCCCTGCTCGTCGCACAAATCAAGAAACAGCTCGTCGTTGGGATAATGGGAGGTACGCATGGCGTTGGCTCCCAGGTCCTTTGCAATCTGTAAATCCTGCTCTATTGCCGCAAAAGGAAGGGCGCAGCCGAACATGGGGTGGTCCTCATGGCGGCAGAAGCCCTTGATTCGGAGCTTCTTTCCGTTTAAAAGGATGTCCTTACCCTCTGTTTTAATTTCACGGAAGCCCAGCCGTTCTGTTAAATCGTCGCAGACTACGCCCTCCGCCGCGTCTTTCAGGCAGCTCTGCGCTCCCCAAGCGGAATTTCCGGCATCCACTCCATTTGACAAATCAGGTAAAAGTAATGAAAGCTCCGCTGAAATCTCATAAAGTCTGGTTACTTCCATGCTCCACTCTTCCACGTCGCCGGCAAATATCTTCTTTTCAACAACGGTGCTTTCCCCGGCCTTTAAAGTCAGATTTTCCACTGCCGCCTCGCAGCCCACCAGCTTCAGCTTAAGGCTTCCTGTCAAATCTTTATCAGAAAGAGAATTTACCTTAACAGCCGTCTTAACACTCCAGCCCTCTTCCTCCCTGACCGGAACCGCGTGAAGGTACTCGATATAGGCTTCCCCTAATTCCTCCAAAACTACGCCTCTGGAAATGCCGCCGTAGCTCATGTAATCGTTGGGAACGTGAAGGGCGCTTTCCTCGCTGAAACGGTTGTCCGCATATACCTCCAGTCTGTGAATCCCATTCTCCAGCCCTCTGATTTCAACGGAAAAGGACGTGTAGGCATTGTAATGGGTTCCCACTTCCTTTCCGTCTACGCAGATTCTCGCGGTGTGGCTCACGCCCTTGAATACCAGACGCACATTTCCTTTCGCCTGAAATTCCTTTGTAAATACTCCGACGCCCCGGTACGCGGCAAAATCCGGCAGACTTTCCCAGCAGCAGGGTACCGTAACCGGATAAATCTTTCCCGCAAACTCGCCGTCACAGGGCGAAAACCGCCACAGGCTGTCGCTGAGTTCCGTTACTTTTCTGATTTTGTTTGTTTTAAATGTTCTAATCATATTTAATCTCCATTTCAGTTTCACTGATGCCTTTTCGGTTCTTCTGTTTTCCATGAAAGAAAAATGCCCTGACCGGGCATTTTTCTATGTAATATATTTACTTTAACCTTTAAGTCCGGATGTTGCAACACCTTCAACAAAGTATCTCTGCAGGAATACGAACAGGATAAGAACCGGAATAAGAGCAACCGTGGCCGCCGCCATAATAAGCGCGTAGTTCGATGAATACTGGGTGTTGAACATTCTCAGCATTACCTGTAAGGTTTTCTTCTCGGTAGTTGAAAGATAAATCAACGGGCCCATGAAGTCGTTCCACTCGAAAGTGAAGGAGGTAAGACAGAGGGTCGCGATAACAGGCTTTGAAAGCGGAAGCATCAGCTTCGCCCATATACCATATTCGCTTAAGCCGTCGATTCTGGCCGCCTCCAGAAGCTCCGTGGGAATCCCCATAAAGAACTGCCTCATAAGGAAAACACCCGTAGCCGTAAATGCATGCATCAGGATAATGCCAAGGTGGCTGTCTGTCAGTCCCCAGTCGTTCCATGCCCGGATAAACCGTCCCGCCAGATTAAAGCGTCCCGCCAGATTGTTCGCCGCAATAACCGCACGGTTATAGGAGTTTTCGTTTTGGGAAACCCGATAATTTGCCACCGCGGTAGGCAGCCACTTAAAGCCGTTGTCATGGTCAAGCCCCGCCGCGTTCATCAGAACCGCGTCCAGCTTTTTCTCCAGCGACTCCGCTTTCATCCGGTACATCTCGTCCTTTGTCAGGCAGTACATCTGCCACATCATCCCTCCCCAGAAGCCGTTCGTCCACCAGCTGATGTCCTCGCTGCCGGAACGGTCGTCGAACACGCCGTCCTTTGTGGTGTAAGGTACCTTATCCCCGCATCGCTCCGCCACCGTATGCATTTTGGCTCTGATTTTTTCAACCGTCTGCTCCGCCCATTTCCTGTCCTGCTGTGTCAAATTCAACCTTGCCGCCCTCTATCCTGTAGAAACTGCTTTTTCCCATAATAAAAGAAGCTAATTCTCTTCTGAATAATCTTCCATGCCCGGTGCATAGTTCTCGTCCATAATTTCTGTTAATTATTTGTTATAGTTTCAGACTAATTTGCATATCAAAAATTCTGATATCTGCAATATTTCACAAAAATGTAAATAACAGACAGCGCGCTTTACAAACTATCCTTTATATTAATTAATAAGAAAACAGCACCTGGGGAACAACGCCCGGTGCTGCATCTCCATAAACATATTTTCTTTTACTTACAAACTACTCTGCCGTACACCTCTATCTGACTAAGCGCCGGAAACGGCGACGGGTCGTCCGCCTTAATCAGATTGCTCAGCTTAACCCATGTAACATTCTTCTTTTCCATCGGCAGCACATGAGGTAGACTGCTCTTTTCAAGCTCCCAGTCAATACTGGTTCCGTCGGAAAAGGTAAGCGTCACCTGCCGCCACCAGTTGTCGTGGGGGAAATCCGCACGCGTATACAACACAATTTTATCCGCTTCCACCTCACGCCCGAAATCCACCGTCATTTCCGCATCATCCTGCCTGTTAATCCCCCAGGATTCGTATGGCCATTCCCCATGGGAACGGTTTTCGCACACGCCGTCAATGGCATTGCGGGCGGCAAACACAGCCTCGCCTCTTGTTTCAACATTGGCAAAAGCGTGAGGATAACAGCGGGTGTCGCCGTGCTGGTCGTTCACGTTTAACGCAAGGTTTCTGTATGCGGAAACCTCGTCCTCCCTGGCGACCCTTGCATATAAGTAGTGCCTGTTTCCGGAAAACGCCTTCGGTGAATAGCTGATTCTCTTTTCCCCGAATGGAATCTTAAATAACACATTATCTGTGATGAAACAAAATGCCGGTCCCATGGCGTCGTCCGCCTGCCACTGAACATGGATATTCTTAACGGAGGATTCCAGAATAATCATATCTCCCTCCTGATACTCCGCAGTACAGACAAGACTGACGTAATCCTCCCCTCTGCTGACGCAGATTGTTCTCCCTTCCCTGTTTAAAACCTTAAGCGATAATGTAGCCATTGCAATACCCTTTTTAACCTTTCTCATTTTCAATTATTCTCAGTTTCTTCCCTTAAAATATATACTAAAGCAGAATTACAGAGGCGTCAACCAATCTACAGCCTATTCTCCTCCGCATCCTTCAGCGACTGAAGCATTCCCCGAAAAGTTGCAAAAATATATTCCGATAAAACCTCCTTGCGATAGTGGGAAGGCTTTGATATTTCGCGAACCATGCTTCCGGCAATTCCCTCTGTATAAAAATCAATTAAAAACGCCGTGTATTCTTCTGACACCCGACAGTCCGTTATTTTTGCCGCCTCCCCGACCACTGACTCTATGAGCTCACGAAAGCTTTCAAAAAAGAACCTGTGCAGCTGATTCCGTCCCACTGAATTGTATATATTATATAGCATGGAGTGATTTTTTTCGATATAATCTCCTATGATTTCTATCACAGTTTCATAGTCCCTGAATAAATCATACTGCCGGATGATTTTAATCGTCTCCTGCTCCATCGTCCATTTAAGCAATGCAAAAATATCTTCAAAGTGGTAATAAAAAGTCTTTCTGTTAATCCCGCACTGTCGAATCAGTTCACTGACTGAAATCTTTGACAGCGATTTTGTCCGGAGCATTTCCTTGAATTTAGAAGCAATCATTTCCTTCCGCTGATTTGATGCATTCTCATACGCCATAAGCTTTCCTTTCCCGTGCCAGGAATCGGTCACGTGTCCGAATTATACCCAATTTTCAACAATTGTCCGTTTTTGATTGAAAATTACACAATTGTTGAAATTTATCCATATCGTATTGATTTTCCTCATGATACCATAAACGCATAAAAAGGAAAGGGTGAAAAACAATGTTGTATTTAATTTATGTAATTGCCGGCTTAGGCGCCGGCGTCGTAACCGGACTTGCGGGTCTTTCCGCTGCAGTAGTCATTACCCCATTGCTCGTCGGCATGTGCGGCTGGCATGGTTATGAAGCCGTTACTGTTGCGCTGGCTGCCGACGTGCTCGCGAGTCTGTTTTCTTCTTACACATACTACAAAAACGGAAATATCGATATCAGGCGCGGGATGGCCGTTACCCTGGCTGCTTTTACCGATTCCGTTCTGGGCAGTTATTTAGGGTATCTGTTCAGCCTCACCTCGGAAAACGGCCTGGGCTATCTGGTAATTGTGTTAAATATCTTTCTCGGATTCAGATTCATATTTAAGCCCATAACCGGAGGAACACAGGAAACTGTCTCTGCTCAAAGCACCATAAAAAACAAAAAAACTCTGCTGGCAATGATTCTTGGCTTTCTTATCGGCATTGAATGCGGCTTTATGGGGAGCGGCGGCGGTATTCTGATGCTGAGCGTATTTACCATGGTTCTGGGCTATAACTTGAAAGTTGCCGTCGGCACCAGCACCATGGTCATGACGCTGGTTGCTCTTACAGGCGCGGCCAGCCATGTTGCTCTCGGCGCAGGCTTTGAATTTTTCCCGGGTCTGACGATTATCATAACCTGCCTGCTTGGCGCTGTTGTTTCTGCCCGGTATGCGAACGGGTGTAACATCAAAAAGCTCAATCATATCGTTGGAATAACGCTGATTTTACTCAGCATCATTTCACTTATATTTAATTTTACAGGAGGACAGCTATGAAATTTCACACAGAAGTCGGAGACCAGACACAATATCTCGCCCATGAATTCAATGACAATACCATTCGTTTCGTGGTAAAATATCCTGTTCCTATCGACCCCCGGAAACTAGCCGATGCTGTAAAAATACTGGTTCAGCGCCTTGATATTCTGCACAGCTCCTTCAATGTCGGAATTCTGGGAACAAAATGGATTGTAAATAAGACCTGTAAAACAGACAGCCTTACGATTGCATCCGAAGTTTCAGGAGATGTTCTTTCGGCCGCCAGACAGGCCGCTCTCCATCCGATAGATTTTTCCGGTGAAGTTCAGATACGGTGCTGCCTGTTTTACAACGAAGTGGAAAGCGCCCTGACCTTCCTTGTCGGGCACATGTGCGCCGACGGCCGGGACGCCGCATATTTATTGAAAAAATTAACGGAAATCTATAACTCGCTGTCTGCCGGTGAATCGGGCTGCAACGTTATGCTGAAATCCGGCAGCCGCTCCATAAATCAGTGCTACGCCGGTAATCCTGAAATACTTTCTTTTGATATTAACAAGATTGTATCGGAAAAGTCGCATGAGATAAAAAGCGCTTACCGCTTTTTGAACGAAGATGCCGGAACTCCCTGTATGGCCGAATGCACAGTTTCAGGAGAAAGCGTTGCCAGATGCAGAACGCTGGTGGAAAATGCCACTGTAAACGACGTGATTCTTGCCGCATATTACCGCGCATACGTCCGGCAAATGGAATTATCCTTTGACACTCCTGTGGGTATCGCGTCCATGATGGACTTAAGGCGATATATTCCCGAAGGAGACTCCGCTGGCGTGGCTAACCTTTCCGGGCCTGTCAGCACCAGCCTCCCTGACGGCATCGGCCCTGACTTTCAGGATACCTTATCCGAAGTGTCACGACAGACTACCGTTCTCAAAGATGACAAAAAAGCCGGGCTCGACATCGTCCTTGCCATACAAAAGTTATATAAAATGCTGCCTTTCCCTCTCACAGTAGCTGCCGGTGAAAAAATATACAGCAATATGTCCATCGGCCTTACAAATCTCGGGAATCTGAAAAGCAGCGACCTGAAATTAGAAAATGTCCCTGCCGACAAGCTGATTTTTGCCGGCCCCATAAAAAGGAAACCGGCCTTGCAGCTTTCTGTCAGCGGTCTGGACGGAGAGATAAACCTGTGCATTGTCTCCCAATGCACTCCCGGGGAACGGGCGCAACTGGAAAACTTACTTCAGATAATCGTATCTGAGATTCAGAATGCTTAACGGCGGCGGCACACTTTATAAGCCTGCTTATTTTAAAAACAGCACCTGGCCAAAAGCGCCCGGTGCTGTATCTCCATAAACATATTTTCATTTACTCATACTTTTCGAATTTACAGATTATTTTCTTCTGCATCTTTAATCGACCTTAAAATCCTCCCCCGAAACCCGTCAAAGCCCCTGCCCGGTGCAAGGTATACAATAAGCGTTCTTTATTCCTGCCCTGTCTGCAAAATCATTCCGTTTTTCCATAATTTCATTCTGCTTTTCTCCCGGCAGGCTTCTGAAGATATCTACATACGACATCTCCTCCATCGGCGTATCTCTTGCCAGTATGAGAAGCTGCGTTTCCACCCATTCTTCCCACAAGTCGTCAAACAGGCTCTGACTGTCCACAAAAGTGGTTATCTCATCAAAGCCAAACGGAATCCTGTAGGACTGCAATTTCACAAACCC
>ERZ779632.733-NODE-733-length-16477-cov-7.539155_pt1 | contig 16477 bp, 16 predicted proteins | sample MGYA00514194_ERZ779632 | MGnify/ENA primary metagenome ERZ779632 (study PRJEB29562, sample SAMEA4376704) | mouse gut metagenome | isolation source: Cecum | study: EMG produced TPA metagenomics assembly of the A DSS colitis mouse model was used to assess the...
ATCATGGGCTTTGATGGAGGATGTACCAAAGCTGTATGGCATTAAAGTCTCATCCGTAAGCTCCACTGTAAATAATATGAGAGCAGTGCTTGATAATGGCGGAATCATTATATGTGCTATGGGAAAAGGGGATTTCACAACATCTGGTCACTATATTGTCATATATGGATATGATAACGAGGGATTTATGGTAAATGATCCTAACTGTGCGGCAAGGAGTGGCAGGAGATGGACTTTCAGCGAGATTGAAAATCAGATTAAAAGTATTTGGGTATATGATAAAGAGAAATAAGCCTTGAGTTGAATAGAATAAGAAGCAATAAGGGAAAAAGCCTTCAAAGACCAACCGCCGCTATGGGAAAAACGCCTCATATGCGGCGGTCTGCCATTTCTCCTGCACTTATCCACATAGCGGGCTTTCCAATTACATTACTGTGAATTGCGGTGCAATGTTGACAACACGTCTTTAAGCAGGCAGACTATATTTTGATATTAAAGAAAGGTACATTCAAGGAATAAGAATTAAACAAAAACAGTATGAACCAGCTAGATTTGGATGGGTTCAAGCTGTTTTTATTTGTTTTAAGTAATTAAATATAGTAGGAATATTATTGTATGAATCCTTTAATAACCTAAATTCCACAAAAAATTATAACTAGTATACTGACACATTTACTTTCGGCCAAATGACGCAGAATGGATTTTTACTCTGCAAGGCGGCAGAATGAGGCGATGCGGTGGCTACGGCGATTGACGACAACGCAGTAGATGGAAATATTTATAAGGGGTTGAAGTCATTGTTATAATTCGATGTGGAATTTGGATTAATAAGTAAAGGGAAAAATGACATATACCTTCGGAATAATTACGAGCATCGAAAATGTTGTCAAATCTTGTATATAATAATCTCATCAAGTTCAGAAAGGGATGAGGTAAAGTAAATGGATAGAAATAATGACATTATCAGTAAATTTCATAAATTAGTTCCAGATGAAAATTACGGTCGGTTGGGTACTACATTTGAAACAGAAAGTCGAAAATATTTCTTTGATACAGGCACAGGAAAAGTGTTTGAATGTGATGAAGATGAATATAAAGTTCTGTCTTATCTTTTCAAATATAATAAGCTCGCATCTGAGACGGATCTGGATGATTTAGGAAAGAGTGTCTTTGAGGTATATGAGGGCATATTGGAACTTTCTGAAAAAGAGCATATTTTGCAGGCTCCAAAATATAAGGAATTTGTGCAAGTATCAGATGAAAGACTTAAAAACCTTGTGGGGCAGAATTTGCAGCAGGTGATTTTAGAATTAACCGAAAAGTGCAATTTGAGATGTAAATATTGTGTTTATCATGAATACAACCCGGCGTACAGAAATTTTGAAACTAGGGATATGGAATGGGATACGGCGAAAAGGGCAATAGATTATACTTGTTCCCATAGTGGAGAGAAAGTAGCTGTTACTTTTTATGGCGGTGAACCATTAGTGAAGTTTGAATTAATGAAAAAGTGTATAGAATATAGCCGTTCCATTATGGGCGATAGAGAATTATCATTTTCATTTTCTACAAACCTCACATTAATGACAAGAGAAATTGCTAAATATATAGCTTCTGTTGATGGGTGTAGTGTTTTATGCAGCTTGGATGGTCCAAAGGTTATTCATGATTCATACAGAGTCAAAGTAGATGGGACAGGTTCATTTGAACAAGCAATCAGAGGCTTGCGGTATTTAGTGGAAGAAATGGGTGAAGCTGCAAAAGAAAGGATTATTATAAACACGGTTGTTTGCCCGCCTTATTCTAAAGAAAAATTGGACATGATCCAAAAGTTTTTTGACGATTTAGATTGGTTGCCAAAAGAACTGGATAAAAAATGTGATTATGTTGAAGGCGGAACATTACGGGATGAGGATATTGCCGTTGACTTTTTAGATAAAAAAGACATAACTGATAGATATCAGACAAGGGAACTGGATTCAATAAAATCATGGGCATTGGACAATGTATTAAGTGGCAGCGATCAAAAAGGATATGCAGAAGGGCTTCACACATCTAATTTAGTAAAAATACATAATAGGACGCTGACGGATATTCCGCAGACAAGGTTATGGAGAAATGGATGTTGCATTCCCGGAAATCGAAGAATATATGTTCAGGTAGATGGAAATTTCCTTGTCTGTGAAAAAGTTGGAAATTCGCCAAGCATTGGAAATGTATTTACAGGGATAGATATTGATAGAGTAAAAAAGTTTTATTTGCAGGAGTATGATGAACAGTCTATTGATAAATGCAGTAACTGTTGGGCGGTAAATCTTTGCGGTATATGTTATGCTACATGCTATTGCGAAAATGGATTAGATATCTCTGTAAAAAATAATGCTTGCGATTATCATAGAGAACATGCAAAGGGAGAATTAATGGCATATTATCAACTTTTGGAGGAAAAGCCGGAAGTAATTGAGAAAATAAAAGATATTCCGATTATTTAAAGGTTTAAACACATCTGTGTTTAAATAAATAACAAGCATTTACTTAGTAAATGTGTGCTGAAGGAGGTGAGAATATGAAATTAGTTAATCCTATGGGAAGACAGGCGGAAACAGGTGCGAACTACGATGGGAATGTGGCTCGTGGAGGTTGTGTATGCTCAGGTACAGTTGAGATCGCCAATTCGCATGATCAGGGACCTTCTATCTGTAATCCGTACTGTGCTGGCGGTACTGTTAACCACAACGCCAATGAGGAGCTTGCTAAAAAGAAGTAACCGCACATGAGGGGTGCCATCTTGCTGATTTCAGTAGGATGGCATTTCCTTTATATATAAAAATAGAACAATCGGTATTTATTAATGGTGAATCCAATGAAAGAAATAGAAGAATTTATAATAAAGAATGATAGCAGATTTTATATCTATAATCTGGAAATGCTTAAGAATCAAGTCAGCATAGCATTAGTTATTAAGTGTGGCTCTATGAGGGAAAAAGAAGATCAAAGAGGATTCAGTCACTTATTGGAACACATGAATATTAGTTTTGATAAGTATTTTTATAATGGAAAAATAAAATGTTTGGGCTATACGGATTATTTTTATACATATTATTTATTTTGCACAGATAAATCATACCTTCCGGAGTGTATGGAGCGAGTAAATGAAATTATTTCTGGTATATACATTACAGATGAAATTATGAAAAAAATTAAACCAGATGTCATTGAAGAATACTATAAAATAATAATGGATGAAAGTAATAATGAATACAGGTATTTATTAGAAGGAACAGAATATTCAAAGCATCTTGCTATTGGAGATATTAATGTAATTAAGGAATGTCAATATAGTGAACTTGTAAAGTTTTATAAAAAATATTATATTTCCGGTAATATAGATATAATTTTCATGGGAAATAGAGAATTTGTTGAAGAATATGTTCCTCAAAATTGCAAACAAAGCAGACCAAGAGAGTTAATTTGTAGGCAGAAATATTGTATTCGAGATTTTGAATGGAAAAAGTTAGGAAACAAAAAAATAGTTAAAATATATTACCTAAAAAGATGCAGCAATAAAGACAAAAGAGAATTATTGTATGATGGCATCTTTCTGTCGTTAATAAAAAAAGTGATTTATGATGTTTATGGAGAAGAAAATATTGAGGTGGGAAAAATAGTTCTTTCAAATTTAGAAGAATTTATATACATAGATGCAAAAAAAATGTTATTAAGAAATTTTTCAGAAGTAAAAAAATTTTTGGAAAATATAGTTTTCATAGTAGATGAGAATTATATTATAAGTTTCATATCGGAATATAAAATGTCATATTTTAACATGTTAAGTGGCGGATATGGTATTAATACGGTTCATGAAATGAGACAATGCATTAATAGTTTGATTTTTGATGGTGAAATAATTGGAAGTAGAGAATTGATCAATATCATGCAACAAGGATTTGAAGATTTAGAAATAAGTAAAATAGCAGATATGGTTAGCAAATTGATAAATAATGATGAGAGTTTTTTCTTATATAAAATTATTGAACAATAATGCAAGTATTAAAGGTTAAGTAGCGGAATGGAGATTTATATGATAAAAAATATTAAAAATATGGTAGATGTCTTTATTAATGTTTTCAAACTTTTGTGGAAAAGTTCGAGATTTTATTTTATAGGTATGTTAATAGTTAATATTTTTTCTGGATTAACTTTGTCACTGAATATGATAATTTGGAAAAACATCATTAATACTATTCAGAAAGCATTTGAAACAGGTTCAACAAAATTAGCATTGTATTGGTTAATTGGATTTATGTTTTTAGAATTTTTTCAGAATATAATGGATGAGGCAAATCAATATTTTAAGAATATTTTAGCAAGTTGTACAAATAAGTATATAACGAAAGCAATCCTTGAAAAAACAAAAGAAATAAGCATGACTCATTATGCAGAGGCATCAATGCATGACAAAATAAAAAAGGCAAGTGAAGAATCTGTTGGAAGGACAATGAATTTGCTTTATTCTACAGGATTACTAATCAAAGGAATTAGCGTTTTTATATCTACAGCCATTATTTTGGTTAGATTCAATCCTCCAACTATGATTATATGCTTAGTTACAAGTATACCAATGCTATTAATTAGTATGAAAATTGCAATTAAGCAATTTGCAATATACAATGAAAGATTTGAAAATATTAGATTTATCGAATATATAAAGGCACTATTGACAAAGCATGAAAATGTTAAAGAAATAAAAATTTATGGTGTTACAGATTTTTTTATTGAGTACATAGATAAATTGTACAAAAGATATATACATGAAGATAAAAAAATACGAAAAAAATTTTCCTTTAACTCTATGGGTGCCAAATTTGCAGAAAATATAGTTGTTTACATTATCAAAGCAATGGTATGTATAAAAGTTATTATATTGAAAATCTCCATTGGTGATCTGACATTATACATTAGTGCAATTGATAATTTTAAAAGTGCAATAGCCAATATATTATCTGTTATAACGACTATATATGAAGATGGATTATATGTTAATAATTTTTTTGAACTGATTAGTCTGGAAGAAGAAAAAAGTTCCAAAAGAGAACTTTTCTTTAATGGAAAGTTTGAAAGAATTATATTTTCTAATGTATGGTTTAAGTATCCAGGAGCTAGTGATTATATTTTGAAAGGTGTTAATCTGGAAATAGAAAGTGGAAATACATATGCAATTGTCGGATTGAATGGTTCTGGGAAAACAACCATTCTAAAATTGTTATTACGTTTATATTTACCAAATAAAGGACATATTTATATTGATAATAAGGATATAGCAGATATGAACATAGAGAGTTATTATAAATATATTGCAGCAGTCTTTCAGGATTTTATCAAGTATCCTTTGTCTTTTAAACAGAATATAGGGCTTGGAGATGTCGAACGAATGGATATTGAAGAAGAAATTATTGATGCAGCAGAGAAAAGTGGAATATATGATTATATAAATAGTTTGCCAGCAGGGATTGATACAAAGTTGCAAATGGAATGGACGAATGCAACAGAGTTGTCATTAGGACAGTGGCAAAAACTGGCAATAAGCAGGGCATTTTTTAAAAAAGCGCAAATCCTGATTTTAGATGAACCTACAGCCTCGTTAGATCCAGTTGCAGAGTCTGATATTAGTTCTAAGATAAGGGAGCTTATTGGTGGAAAAACTTGCATTTTAATCGCACATAGATTTTCTACAGTCAAATTGGTAAATAGAATATATGTATTAAAAGCAGGTGCCATAGAAGAAAGCGGTTCTCATTCTGAACTAATGCTTAAAGGAGGAGAGTATTCAAAATTATATAGTATGCAGGCGCAGGGATATATTGATTGAGATTATTTTAACGTTATAAGAAATGGTTGTGGACAAGCTGTTATATATTTTTGTATTGATATTAGAAATACAGTCTGAAATAATATTAGATTTCAGACTGTGTTTTCTATTTTTCATCAGGGGGATTATATTCCAGTAGATCAGCAATGGAACAATTTAATGTCCTGCATATTCGTACTAGTACTTCCGTATCTAATCGTGTAATGGTATTATTGATATATCCATTTAGCTGAGAACGTTGAATTTCTGCTTTTTGACAGAATTTGTTTTTGCTTAAACCAGATTCTTTAAGTAGTTCGCCTAAGTGAATTTTGATACTTCCGTTTTGACTCAATATTGTACCTCCTGTCGAAAAGTGTCATAATAAGTAGACACAAACTGTTTGACTAGTTAAGTATACATTAGTTAAAATTGATATATCAGTTATAAGAAATTATAGATAAGAAGTTATAGTACCTGAAAGGAGAAAGAAAATGAGTGAGAGAACTGCTAAAGATGCAATTAAAAAAATTGCCAAAAGAGAAGGAAAAAGTGAAAGTGAAATAAGGCAGGAAATGGAGAAAGCTATTATGATAGGTTTTTTGAACAAGGGGACAAGAAATATGTGGGATAATCTGTTTGGAGTAGGGAAGTTGCCAAGCCCGGAGGAATTTATTACAGTATTATCAATGAACGTAGGAAAAAAGAAGAAGTGGGATAAAAAGGCGTATTTTTAAAAAACAGTTTGATTATTCAATGTGGTAAAATCGTTTGTGTCCGTTTTCTGCAATAAAGTGCCACTTTCTGCAACCTCTATTGTAAGTGAATTGATTGTTTGATATATTTGCCCTAGGGAGGTTAATATATGGTGCTGAATGTGTTGATAAATAGTTTGTGAGGTATAAGATTTTTCATTTGATAAGGAATAATTTATCTGCATTCAAATTTAAAAACCATAGGATTGAAGCGTATGACATTTCGTTTATAAGGAGGTTTTTATATGGGTAAAAAATTATTTTCAGTAATCTTATCAATAGTTTTATGCTTATCATTATCAATAAGTGCATTTGCTCAGGAAGCAGGAACAACAACAACATTTGCAATGGAGGGCAAAGAATATACATTATATGTTAGGGATAATGTAAGTGTTGTTACAGAAGTAGAAACTGGAGTTAGAGCGTCATTTGATAATTCAACATACATACTGACAATCTACGAGAATGCAGATGCACAGCCTATAGTAATACAATTGCCGAAAACTGCAACTTACGCATCTAATGCAACAAAGGATAATGAATATGCTTATTCTACGTCTATTAAGAGATACAACAATAAGCCATATACATTCTGGCAGATTCAAATACCGGACAACATCAAATACACATATGAAACTAATAACTCATCGGCTTTGATTGGTTTTCGAAATGCTGTGGATACTATAAAAAGTGGTGAAGACTCTATATCTTCTGCATGGGGAACTACAGTGCTTGCGCTGGTTTTGGGGGTTATTGCAGTCACTCCGGTTGGTGCTTTGGCAACAGCTATAGCAACTGTTTTAGCAGGTATTGTTGGTGCTGATGGAATTGCAGGTATTGTTGGCAATGCTAAAACAATTAAGACAGCAAAAGAAAGTGCTGATTCATACTTTCATCAGGTAGTGCCTGTTTCAATACCATATTAAAACGAGGAGAATAAAATATGAAAAAAAAGTTTTCAAAATTAATTTATGCTTCTATGTTAAGCATTTGTATGCTCGCATCTTCGCTGAATGTAATGGCGGCACCGGCTGAATGTGAGGTGGAAGATTATAAAGCATCTGAATATTCGGGAGAATTTGAGAGTGAAGAAAGTTACAAAGAGTATGATTTGAGTGAAATTCCAAATGCTAATGAAGTGGATGAAATTATTGATTTTCTTCAATTAGGTAACAAGGAATTTGTTCAACAATCATCTGTTTTGAATATTGAAGACATCATAGCAGATGCGGATATTTCTACTTTTAGCAGCGATGTTTCAGGTTCTTTTACATCAGCCACATTTGATACAGGAACTCCTGGTGTAACATGGTATTATGATGTTGATTATACTGTTTCCCCTCTGTCAAATGGAATTGGTTGGTACTTTAAGAGTGTAGATGTTACTTGTCATTATAAGAAAGGACTTTCATTATGGACATGGGCAAATACATGTAGCATTACTTGGAAAAAGGCAACCTATACTTTGTCACCATCTACAAAACCTACTTCGCTGACTGTAGACATTACTTTGGATTTTTCAATTACAACGAATGCTACAGGTACAAAGCCTGTAACATATTCAGAAAACCATTCGCACACAACTAAAGTAGAAAACATTCCTTTATAAAATATGAGGTGGCTTTATGGAGAAGATAAAAATAATATCAAAATTTACAGTGGTTTTTAGCGCATTAATCATGGTAATATCTTTTGGAATAGTAGTATTTAATGCCGATTACGGTATTCCATTAATCATTGGGGAAATTGGTGGTATTATTTTTATTATTTCAGCGATAATTATAGCTATTGATGCAATCACTCAAATGGTGAACAAAAAAGAATAGTAAATACCAGCTAACTTTGGAGCTTATAAGTTAGCTGGTATTTTTAAATTATGCTATGTATGTAATGTTATAAACAAATTATCGAAGTAGATGTTTAAAATCAATCTTATATGATATTCGTCATTGTAGCTTTCTCTTGGAAATAGTGAATAATGATTAAAAAAGATTCAGTTCTTATTTATGGAGGACTGATTTTTTCAATTTTCAAGGTGGTATATATCAGCTATAAATAGTGCAATCTGGCACTCTGAAAACAACTCCCTTTCAGTTATGATAGTTGCAGGCTTGAAAAAGCCAAAACAATTTTATAGGACACGCATACACCTGATTTTATTTTCGCCTTTTTATCCGTCTATGCTTGCATGGGGATAAAGGGGTGGCAGAATCCCATTTCGTGCGAAGATGTGCCTGCAATGGATAACATTGTTGCCCGTGAAGGTATGGAGCAGAGGGTTGTGCCTACTGGTATGGCAACCAGAGGTAATGAGATAGAACGGCACCGGAATTTCAGCGAAAGCATTTTTCGGGAGTGGCTGCCTGCGGACTCTGTCTGGTTGGGCAAGACAGAGGCGCAGTGTGGGATCGCCGTCCCAGTGTATGTTACCCGGTTCGGGGACAAGCGAGAGCCAGTCTGATATTTTCAGATTGAACAGAGGGGTAATGTGGCGGAAACGCCACGTTATCCTCTGATACAGGCGAGCCTTGCAGTTATCAGATAACAGCAGACAAGGCTTTCCTGTATGAGAGGATAATGCCGGCAAAAAACTTCTCTTTTGTTTCAGTCAATGAGAATAGAAGAAAGAACAGGTGATTATCATGTGCAGTAATGTGAAAAGTTTTGAGGTCGGCTTGCTTGTGCATCCGGCAGTCATGTTTATGAACTCCAACAAGTCAGAAAGCAATATCCGCCAGATCATTCAGCAGAACCGTCAGAAGTGCAGCTTGGCAGGGATAGCACTGATGAATGAAACCATCGTCAATAAGGGACCGAACAGGGATATTGACCGTGATGCGGTAAATATGCTGATTAACCATCTGATTACCGGGCAGTATGATACGGTTGTCGTGGAAAACATGGATGATATAACAGCGGACGAGTCCGATCTGGAAGAATTTATGTATGATGCTGCAAACATTGGTGTCGGATTTTTTGAGCTTTCTACCATGCAGTACCATATGTACGATACAACAAAGTGTCCTGCCGACAGGGAAAGACCGATATGGGGAGGGAGTAAGTGCTGTTGATGAAGATAAGGAGAGGCGACATTCTGTATGTCGATTTGGGCATACAGTATCAGGGAAGTACGCAGGGCGGTATGCGCCCTGTGGTGGTGGTCAGTAACAATATGGCAAACAGGCACAGCACAGTCTTAACGGTAGTTCCGCTGTCTACAAAGATATATAAAAAACGGAATCTGCCCACGCATGTATTCATATCGTTGTATAAGACGGAGGGGCTGGATCAGCACAGCATCGCATTATGCGAACAGGTAACAGCGCTGAACTTTGACCGTATCATAGAATACATGGGAAAGGTCGATGAAGAAACGCTCGGCAGGATCACGGAGGGCGTACAGGTGCAGGTAGGCGTGTTTGACAGATACAACAAATAGGGAAAAGGTGGTAAATATGATTAAGGTAAGACATTTTGCAGCAGCAGGCGTGTTTTTGGCTTTATCGGTACTTGCCGTTTCAGGACTGGCTGTTTCCGCAAAGAGAAAGACATACGGACGTATGCGCTGGAACGATAACGATGACAGAAGATGGTAAATTTAAGAAACAGGGTAAATCATTACAAAGCCGGGCAGATGTCCGGCTGTTTACATATTTGTCCGTTTTGGGGCAGCGTATGTCATTCAGATAAATTGCTGGATGGAGGATTGCAGGACGAAAGGAGCATGTAAAGATGGGCTTTACAAAATTGGAACTGGTTCAGTTCTTTGACGGGCTGACAGAGCTTGTCAGTGAGGAAAACAGGGGAAAAGCCAGAGTCCAGATACGGAAATTTTTACTTGAATTTGAAAAGAGTTACCAGTATGAGGATGCAGTAACGCAGAGGAATGTGCCGTACATTCCGCCTTACTACATACCCGCAATGCCGCAGGCTGTACAGGAGGAAATCAGGGAAAAGCTGTCTGCAAAGCTGACAGGGCAGGGGGAAAATGCCACTGAACGGATAGAACAGTTCATGCGTTCACAGATCTATGACCTGAAAGGACTGATTGACATTAAGGAGTATGTGGCGTGGGTAGACAAAGAGATATACAGGAATTTCCAAAAAAGGCTTGAAGCAAGCAGGGAATAGGGAACCTTCCATGACCGGATGCGTCCGGTTTTTACATAGCCGTCCGCATAACAGCAGGTGGCAATTTTTTTCATGGAGGTTTGTTGAATGACAGCAGAAGATCATAGAAAGTTTCTTGAGATGGATTTTTCAGACGCAAAACTGGAGGAACTGGCTGATATAGGGAAAATCCGCATAGACAGGAAGAAAAGCGTGGAGGAAAAAAAGCGCCAGTATCTCAATCAGGTAAAAAATCCTTATCTGGTTAAGGTGGGGGACACAATGGTAAAGATACGGTTTGCCAATAACGGCGTGTCATTTGAGGATGCGTTTGAAAACCTCTTACTGATGGCGTAGAAAAAATAAAAAAAGTCGTGGAAAATCCTATGAAAGTGTGTTATGATGTAATCCAGAGAAAGGGCAGGCTGCAAGGAAACTGTGAGAAAGGCTCCTTGCAGCCCGGCTTGGACATATCTATATTACTGGGATTTGTTCCGACTTAAAAATCATTTAAGGAGGAACAGGTTATGGGTAATATCCAGAAAATCAGAAAAATATTTCATGCAGCTATTTATGTGAGGCTGTCAAAAGAGGATGGCGATGTTGCGGATGCAGGCAAAAAGGAAAGCAACAGCATATCCAATCAGAAATCCCTTATCAGAGATTTTTTAAGAGACAAGGAAGATATTGAAATCGTGTCGGAGCGGGTGGACGACGGGTATTCCGGTTCCAATTTTGAGCGTCCCCAGTTTAAGTTGATGATGGAAGATATAAAAAGGGGCATTGTTGACTGTGTGGTAGTAAAGGACTTATCCCGTTTTGGACGTGAGTATATTGATTCGGGCAAGTATATCGAAAGGCTGTTCCCGGCTCTTGGAGTGCGCTTTATTGCAGTGAATGACCATATAGACAGCCTTGAGGACGGACGTGACGACATCGTGGTTCCGTTCAAGAACCTGATGAATGATGCGTACTGCCGTGACATTTCCATAAAGATCAGGAGCCATCTGGAAGTCAAAAGAAAAAATGGCGATTACATAGGGGCATTTACCCCGTATGGTTATTTAAAGGATGAACAGGATAAGAACAGGCTTGTGCCGGATACCTATGCGGCAGGGATTGTAAAAGAAATCTTCCGCATGAAGCTCGGCGGCATGAGCCAGACTGCCATTGCAGATTACCTAAATGACCATGACGTATTATCCCCTATGGAATATAAGCACAGTCTTGGAATCCGCATACAGGACAATTTCAAGACACATGAACAGGCGGAATGGAGCGCCATGTCCGTCCGAAGAATCCTTGAAAATGAGGTCTACAAAGGGACGCTGGTGCAGGGAAAGCACACCACGCCGAACCACAAGGTAAAAAAGCTGGTGGATAAGCCGGAAGAAGAATGGGTGCGCATTGAGAAAAACCATACACCCATTATCGGGGAAAGGGACTTTGCACTTGTACAGAAACTGCTTGGCATGGATACACGCACGTCCCCTTATGAGACAGAGGTATATGTGCTGTCAGGGATTGCAGTGTGCGGGGACTGCGGTGCGCCCATGATCAAGAGGGATGTCCCGGCAGGCGGAAAGGTATACTCCTATTATATCTGTTCACGGAACAATGCAACAAAGGAGTGCAGCACACACCGTATTCCGAGGGAAAAACTGGAGTCCCTTGTGCTTGGGGTATTGCAGGCGCATATCCAGAACATTCTTGACATGAAGCGTATCCTTGCATATGTCGATACGGTGCCTTTTCAGGAGCTTGACATTCAGGAACTTGAAAACCGCAGGGAGGCAAAGGAGCAGGAAATACAGCGCTGCAAGGAAATGAGGAACCTCCTTTATGAAGATTTGAAGGAAGGGGTTGTATCAAAAGAGGACTATGCGGAACTGTATGAGGGATACAATGCAAAACGGAGAAAAGCGGAAGAGGCAGTGCGGGCAATCCAGCGTGAGATCAGGGACATTCTGGAATCAAAGACGGAAAAGTACCAGTGGCTTGATTATTTCACGGAACACCAGAACATAGACCGACTGACAAGGACGGCGGTTGTGGAGCTGGTTGACAGGGTAAAGGTTTTTGACAAGAAGCATATCGAGGTAGTGTTCCAGTTTGATGACTGTTACCAGTCCATGATGAAACAGATAGAAACAACGGGATGCGCTGTTTCCGTGGAGACGGCAGGAAGGAAGGAGGTCGTATAGCATGGCAAGGAAATCAAGGAAAACGGATTTTGTAAATGCAGGGACGACAGCCGCCGATGCTGCCAGTGTGAAAGCGGAGCATGAAGCAGAGGCAAAGCGTCCGGTTTACAGGGCAGGGCTGTATGCACGTCTTTCGTTTGAGAGTGGCGCAAACAGGGAGCGCAATACGATTGAGACACAGATGGAGTTTTTAAAGAAGTTTGTTGACCAGACCACGGACATTGTGGTGGAAAAGGAATACTTCGACATTTCAAAAACAGGAACGGACTTTGAGCGGTCAGGATTTGACGAGATGATGCAGGACGTCCGCAGCAGCCGTATCAACTGTATCATAGTAAAAGACCTGTCAAGGCTTGGCAGGAATTACGTTGAGGCAGGAAACTACATTGAAAGGGTGTTCCCGTTTTTTGAGGTGCGGTTTATTGCAGTTACGGACGGGTACGACTCCGAACAGGGGGAAGCCGGGCTTGCGGTCTGCATGTCAAACATCTTTAATGAGTATTATTCAAGGGATCTTGGGAAAAAAATCAAGGCGGCAGCCCGGAGCAACTGGGCAAAGGGAAGATGCGTGGCAGGCAACCTTGCCTACGGTCTGAAAAGGAACCCGGCTGACAGGTATCAGATCATCCATGACGAAGAAACAGCCCCTAATGTGGTGCGTATGTTTGAGATGTTCCTTGACGGTGCGACGTATGCAGAGATAGCGGCAGCGTTTAACAGGGAAGGGCTGCTGAATCCGAGGGCTTACAAACGGTTCAAGAGTACAGGACAGATACCGGACACATTTGACATCAGGTGGCAGACAAACAGCATCCCTAAATTTCTCAGCAACCGTTATTATGCGGGGGACAGCGTGCATGGGCAGCACACCAACGATTCCTTCAGGGAAAAACACCAGCAGAGGGAGCCGGAGGAAAACTGGATCATTGTTGAGAACACGCATGAGCCGATAGTGTCAAAAGAAATTTTTGAGAAGGCACAGCAGGAAATGGAAAGGCGGAAGGCAGCGCATAAAGCCGCAAAGTCTCCGGGGAAATACAGTGTGTCAGACCGTAATTTCTTCGGGAAAAAGATAGTCTGTGCAGACTGCGGAAAGACCATGTACCTTCAGCGGAGCGGGACAGACAAGGCAGCTTTCAACTGCGGCACACATTTTTTAAAGAAAAAGTGCTTTTCACACAGGATTTATGATACGGATGTTTATGAAAAAGTGCTGAAACTGATCCATACGCACATGAATGTGTACCTTGACAAAGTGGCAATGATACGGAGGCTGAACGCAAGGCAGGAAAGCATTGAAAGGTATGATGTCATCGGAAAGGAAATACGCAAGTGCCATAAGGAGCTGGACAGTCTTGCAGCGAATAAGGAAAGGCTCTATGAGGACTATGTGAGCCATATCATTGATGCGGAGCAGTATGAAGCCTTTAAGGAACAGGACGGGGTAAAGGAAAGGAGCCTGCAGGCGAGGATTGTGGAACTATCCGAATACAGGGCGGGATATTCCATAAACTTCCAGACCGATAAGGAATGGGAGAAAGTGATTGACACCTACCGTGACAAGCGGAAACTGACAAAGAAGATGGTGGACGCCTTTGTGGAGAAGATAGAAGTCGGGGCAGACCGCAGACTTACCGTTCACCTGTATTATGATGACATGCTGGAAAAGCTGGCTGCTTATGCAAAGGAAAGGGAGGCATGAAATGGGAAATAGAAAAGCAATCGCAATGTATATCCGCCTCTCTGACGAGGACGGGAACGTGGACGGCTGTGCAAAGACGGAGAGCAACAGCATAACCGCACAGCGTAACCTGATTGAATCCTATATCAGAAGCAGGGAAGAATTCAAGGGCTGTCCGGTCATGGAATATGTGGACGACGGATGGAGCGGCACCAATTTCCAAAGACCGCAGTTTAAAATGATGATGGAAGATGCCAGGCAGGGCAGTTTCAGTATCATTATCGTAAAGGATTTTTCAAGGTTTGGGCGTGACCATCTGGAAGTCGGGAATTTCCTTGAAAGGATACTGCCCGTATTGCAGATACGTTTTATCTCCGTAAATGACAGCTTTGACAGCATGGAGTGCCGTGGAATGACAGGCGGCATGAGCGTTGCACTGAAAAATATACTCAATTCCATGTACAGCAGGGACCTGTCCGTAAAAGTGAGGACGGCGATGGATACGAGGGCGGCAAGAGGGGAATATGTGTCATCTTTTGCCGCATACGGATACTGCAAGAACCCGGAGGACAAACACCAGCTTGTGCCTGATCCGGAGGCGGCGGAGATTGTAAGGCTCATATTCACAATGGCAGCGGAGGGTAAGACAAAATCAGAGATTACCCGCTACCTGAATGAGAACCATGTCACGACACCCATAGAGCATATCAGGAAAAACGGCGTGAACAAAACGGCATACCACGAAAAAGGCATCAAGCTGTGGACCACCACAAGCATCGGGGACATGCTCAAGAATGAGGTTTATCTTGGAAAAACCATATGGAATAAAACCAGCCGCCCGCACGTCGGCGCCAGACGGAAGATAAAAAATGACCGTTCGGAATGGCAGATTGTGGAGGGGACACATGAACCTCTCGTGTCACAGGAACTGTTTGACAGGGCAAACGAAAAGGCATTTACGCATATTCCAAAGAAAATCGTAAAAAGCAGGAAACCTTCCCCTTTGCTGTTCTGTCCATACTGTGACAGATACATGAGTTTCGGGGGCGGCAGACACCTGAATTACCGCTGCTCGCAGGCAAGCAAGACCGGAATAAAGGAATGTGCGGAAAGCAAAATCAACCGTGAGCTTTTGGAAAATCTCATTCTTACCTGTACGAAGGAAATGGCAAATCTCCTGTCGGCAGACATGGAACGCAGGAAAAAGCAGTGGTCGGAAAGCCAGAGGTTAGCGGACGAAGCAGAGACGCTCCAAAACGAGAAGGCAAGACTTTCCGCAAGGAAGTTTACCATCTATGATGATTACCGCAGCGGGAACAGCAGCAGGGAGAAATATTTGCATGACCTTGAACAGATACGGGTACGGCTTGCAGAGATTGAAACACTGATCCCCGGCTTGGAACAGCAGATAAAAGAAGCGGATAAGAAAATGGAAGGCGTGAACGAGACAGAGAACAATCTTGCGGACATAGTGGCGTTACAGTCTTTTGACAAGGAAATATTGTCAAAGGTCATTGAAAGGGTATACGTCTATGGAGCGGACAGGGTAGAGATTATCTGGAAAACAGACGACATTTTCTTTTCAGATGAAATGCCGGAGAAACGGAAAGTAATCAATCCGGCAGAAATGCCGCTGATGAATGAAACACCAGCAGGGGCATAGCAGAGCAGGAAAGTAACAGGCAGTTGGAAAGCATCACGAAAGGTCAGGCTTTTGGTGGTGCTTTTCCTTTGCAGAAAAAGAATATTTTTTTTAGTTTTTACTTGACAAAAGCAGAACTTCTTGCCTTAACGCCTGCTGATATTGATTTTGAGAAGCAGACGGTCACAATCAGCAAGACTTTCCACCGTTCCAAAGGGCGTGACATTATCACAAGCC
>ERZ779632.740-NODE-740-length-16348-cov-5.294544_pt1 | contig 16348 bp, 15 predicted proteins | sample MGYA00514194_ERZ779632 | MGnify/ENA primary metagenome ERZ779632 (study PRJEB29562, sample SAMEA4376704) | mouse gut metagenome | isolation source: Cecum | study: EMG produced TPA metagenomics assembly of the A DSS colitis mouse model was used to assess the...
ACGCCGCCGGATGAATAGGGGTAGCACCCCTCCGAAACTATACATACTCTCATAAGCGCACCGTCCACTTCCGCCCCTGCTGGCAAGGGATCAATTTGTCAAGTTAATTTGTACCTCGTCCTCGGAAACCGTAATCAGGTAGGCGTCCTTCTCCAGCTTGAAAAAGCTGCCGCCGGACACGGACCGCACGTCCTTGTCATGAATCCGGAGCAGGAAGCTCGCCGGTCCCCGGCGGTTTTCCACCCGCAGGCGGATGGACTCGTTCTCCCGAAAAGCCGTAAAGTCCAGCGCCAGGAAGTTCCGCACCCGGGCGTCGGCCTCCGTGGCGGTGGTCTTGTCGAAGCAGTCGTAGAGCTTCCACCAGGTGCCAATGTTTCCCGAGGCGGCTTGGGAATAACGCTCCCACCGTTCCTCCTCCGTCTCCGGCCAGAAGACGCTCCCCATATCCATGAGGATGTTGGTATACCCCAGGGCCGTCTGCAAGCTCCGGTTCCGAAGATCATCCGAGTAGCAATAGCGCTCCGCCCGGTGGGTGATCCCCTGAAAGGTGACCCCCTCCGACAGGAAGGACAGCAGCGCCTCCCCCTCCGCCGCCTCGCCCGTTATGGTGCGCAGCTCGGGAATCTCCTTCGCGGCCGCCGCCAGGGACTCCGCCGCGCCCTCCGGCGCGAAAGCGGCGGTGTAGGTGTAGGCGCTCTCCGCCTGGGTGAAAAACTCCTGATCCCGGCGCCACTTCTCCCCGGGTGAAAGCTCGCTCTTTCCCCCCGCGGACCAGCCCGCCTCGCCCTGACTGTCCTTAATCTGTTTCAGGTAGAAGGAGAGGCCGTCCGCCTCGGGCTCCGTCCCGTCCTCGTACAAGAACTGGGGGGTCAGGAAGCAGGTGGGCTTGAAGGCGCTCTGCTTCGACATGGAAAGCAGGCTGGGCCAGATGATGTTCTGGGACACCATCTTGAGGCCGCTGCTGTAAATGCGCTGGAGATTCTCCTGGTTTTCCTGGGCAAAGCTGGGATAATCCGCCACAGACAAGCTCTGGGCGTTCACCACCGGATAGAGCTCGAAGGAGCTGCTTTCCGCCATCATGCCCTCCAGAATCCCCAGGCCGGTCTCGTCCTCCATATAGCCGCCAAGCACGGCGAACACCCGGGCCCTTCCCGCCGTATTCCGCCAGATAAGGGGAGGTCTTCTCTCCTGCCCGGTGTCCTCCCCCTCCAAAAGCCCGGCCAAATAGACCTTCGCCTGGCTGTTCAGCCGGTACCAGGGGACGTTCAATTCCAAATCCTGCCGCTGGGCCTCCTCCGGCGTCCCGGCGCGGTACACGGCGTCCCCGCCGATCAGGAAGCCGCTGTAAAGGTAAATTCCCTCCAGCTCCACGCCTCCCGGCTCCCGGACGCCCTCAATCCCCAGGAGCGTCCGGAGCTCCCCGCAGTTCAGAAGCTCCTCCTCCTCCGGCAGTCCTCCAAAAATCACCGTCAGGTTCCGGTCCGTCAGCTCCAGCAGCCGCGCCCCGCCGGTCTTCCAGTCCAGGGCCTTGGGGTCCAGGCACAGAATGTCCGCCTGAACGGTCTCCTGGGCCAGATACTCCTCCAGGGCGGGAAACCACGCCAGGGCCCGTTTGGAGTATGTACACCACTGCGACACCACATTCCCCATGCCGGAGGCGGGCTGCCCGATGAAGACGACCTGCCTGCCCCCCTCCCCGCCGGCCCGGCCGGAGGCCGCCAGGGGATTGAAGGCCTCGGAACTTTGAACGTCCACCGCCTTCGAGGCATAGGAGTTGGTATCATAGTCGTTCACGCTGGCCCGGTAAATCTGGGTGAACATAAACAGCGCGAACAGCACGCCCATCATGAGAGTCATGCTGAACAGTTTTCTGTGAGATAGCATACCTGCCCCCATTCGCGCGGCCTTCCGCGCTCAGAAATTTTTCCGGTCCCGGAGACGTTACAGAAATACCCGGAACGTCTCCAGCGTCCCGCTGTCGATGGGGATATCCGAGACCCGCAGCTCCTCCAGAATGCGGAAAAACTGCTCCCGTTCCCCTGTGGAATAATAGAGCTTCAGCTGGCAGGCATAGGGCTCCAGCGCATTCGGGTGCCGCTCATAGGCCTGGAGGCACCGCTCCCGGCACCGGTCATAGGCCCCCGTCCGCAGGAGCTCCATGCACACGGCCTCGAAACGCCCGGCCGTCAGCCGCTCCGCGTCCTCCCGGAGCAGCAGGCCGCAGAGCTCATCCATCAAAAGGGCGTACCGCGCCCGCTCCCGTTCCGGCAGCAGCCGTTGGTCCATAAACTCCGCCATGTAGTCAATCAGCCTGGCGGCGGCGTCCAGGCGCGCCGCCCGCTCCTCCTCCGTCTCGCCGTCTTTCACGGCGCCGGCCCGCTCATACTCCCGCTTCACGGTGGAGTGAAAATCGTTTAATACGCTCTGAAGCGCCGCGGCGGCGTAGTGGGACACCTCCGAGTCGCTGCTTTTCAGCGCCAGGGAAACGGCGGCCAGAGAGGACTTGTCGTTCCCCTTCACCACGTTCAGCATCACGTTCCGGAGGTTCTCCTTATCCGTCACGGCCAGCGCCTCTTCCATGGGCACCATATTGCTCTCCCGCTCCTCTTCGGCGGGCATGGCGGGATCAACCCGGTCCTTGCTGAACACCACGTCATCCAGGTCCACGGACACGAAGAACATCAGCCGGTAAATCAAATACCCCAGAAGGTAAAAGCCGATTCCCACCACCGGGCACAGAAGCATCACCAGCGCCTTTACCCAAAGGCTCTTGGTGTTCCTGCGCAAGACCAGCTTCAGGAAAAAGCACCAGAGCAGGTAGAGCGCCACCGCGATCACGTTCAGTAAAAGCAGGAACAGGAACTCCCTCTCTCCCCATGCTGTCATAGCCTGCTGTCCTCCCTGATCCGGCACCGGCAGCCTTTCTCCTCGAAGCGGCTGATCACAATCGCCGCCTGTTCCGGCGTCGTGTTGGTCAGCAGCGCGCATACCTTCTTTCCGTCCAGCGTGCCGGTATAGTCGTTGGCCCGCAGGCCGGACCGGACGGCGCGGCCCAGCTCCGCCGTTGTCTCTCCCTTGGCGCTGACCTCCAGGAGCGTACACTCCGTCAGCCCGTCCGCCTTGGCCCGCAGGAAGGAGCCCGCCAGGGCGCGGAACGCCTCCTGGCTCAGCAGCTCCCCGTCCTCCACATAGCGGGAATCCCGCAGGGAGGCGAGATAGCGGTTGGCGTGGACCACCGCGTTTTGAATCAGATAGCCGCATACCACCAGGTAATCCGCCTGGCCCAAGGTCATGCGCTCCCAGGGCAGGCTCCAGATCATCACGATGGTCTGGAGCTCGTCGTCGCTGTAGATGGCGCTGGCCATCATCGGATACCGCTCGTCCAGCTCCCGGTTGATGAAGACCTTCTGGTCCTCCAGAGCCTCCGACAGCTTCCCCATCTCCCGGTAGCGGATGGAGCCGCCGGCCTTCTTCGCCAGGGGGGAGGTGTAGGAAAACAGGCGGGCGTAGTCGCGGTTGGACACCGTGTACACCGCCACGTCCCGGCTGTCCATCAGCTCGCCAAGCATCTGGGCCGCCCGGAACAGCACCTCCTCCGGCATCACCTGGTTCAGGGTCGAGGTCACATAGTACACCTTGCCGATGCTGTCGTTCTGGTTCAAAATCTGGGTGGTCAGGGCGTCTTTTACCCGGACATTGCTGTCGTTGATGCTCCGGATATCCGTAAGCTGGTCCGACAGATACTCCTGCTCGTCCGCCGCCTCTTCCTTCAGGCTCAAAATCTGGTCCCGCAGATAGCCCACCAGCAGTCCGACAATGAACAGCTGGGCGATCCACACATAGGTGTTGTAGTCCACCGCCACCTCAAAGCCGCTCCGGGCCGCGGACTGCTGGAGGAAATATCCCAGCGTGGCCAGCAGGGCGGAGAACAAGGCCTGCTGCTGGCCGTGGACGATGGAGAACAGCAGCACGTACAAAAGGTAGATGTCCAGCCGGGAGAAATACCCGCTGCCCGCCGCCCAGCCGTTCAGCCAGTAGACGGGAATAAAGCAGAGCAGGGTTTCCAAAAAGGGAATCAACGCGCCGGCGAACCATCCCGCCTTCCTCCGGATTCTCTCCCAGAGGGTGGGCTTCCGCTCCATCTCCGTCAGGAAGACATCCTGATGCTCCTTCATATAGGCGGCGATCTTTTCGACGTTCCCCTTGGTATCCCCCCGCAGCGAGGCGTGGAACTCCTGCATGAAGCGCTGGTTGGACAGCACGCACCGGCGGCCCGGCGGATTCCGGACGGCCTGGGGGGCCTCCTTCGCATCCATGGCCGCGCCGGCCCAGGCGGCCAGCTCCAGCTCGTTGGTCTCCGCCGAGGAAGAGAGGTTATAGAGCCAGCTTTTATGTCCCTGACAGGACGCCATCTGGTATATGTACTCCACCGCGTCCGACTCAAACAAAAGCGCCTGCTTCTGCCCCTCGTCCCCGGAGAGGGGATTTCCCCGCAGCGCCTCCAGGCAGAGCCAGGCGACGCTCTCGCCGCAGTCCGCCCGTTTGGCGGGAATTCCGTACAAATGCTGGCAGCGGAGCACGACGATGTCCCGTCCCAGCATTTTTCCGAAGGACTCGCACAGTTTCTCCCCCTGGGCCAGGGTCACGCCCCGCAGCGTCTCCGGCCGGACCTCCTCCCGTTCCGAGATGTCCTGGGGATAATCCCCGCCGTAGACCTCCTCGGAGGACAGGTAGATAAACCGCCCCTTCCCCAGGCTGTGAAAGGCCATGAGCAGGTTGATCATTCCCGCCATGAACCGGGAAGGCATGTTCTTCGGGTCGTCGTTCCAGGCGAAATTCGGGTCGTACGCCCCCAGGAAAACCGTCACATCGGGGGCCGCGCTCTCAAACACCCTGCCCAGGGACTCGCTGTCATAGGAAAACCGGTAGGACTCAAACACCCGGTCATAGGAGCTGTCCTTGAACCGGTTGCCGGTCAGCAGGCAAACCCTGTGCCCTTCCTTTTTCATTTTCTGTATCAAGCGGTTCATAAAAGCCGACGAACCGCCCACAAGTAAAACGTTCATTTGACAACCTCCAGAATATCACACGTTTCCGCTGGCCCCTTCCGGAATGTTACACATTTCCGTAAGGGTTTCTTTTTGCCCCAAAAACAAAAAATTTCACGATGAAAGCTCAAAAAATATTGCAGCAATTGCCCTACTTACAACACTCCGGAACTTTGCAAAAAAGTGTACTTTTTTGCTAATGATGTGTTTCGGCTATTTTACAAAACCATACCACAAAAGCCTCGGGAATTCAAGCCTTTCCATGGAGAATTTCTACCCGGCCCGGCTTTGCTAAAAAGTACATTTTGTTGCAAACAAACACTTTAATTAAAGAACTGAGCCCATTTTCTACACAGAATCCTTTCTAAAGTTCATGAGTTTGGGGAGGATGGAATGAAAATCAAGGATTTACCGGGAGCTTTGACACCCGAATCAGAAAGGGGCCCGGACCGCGCCCCGCCAACGCGGCGCAGGCGGGCATATTTTCTGGCGAAGCGAATCCAAGACATTCTCTTATCCGTGTTTGCCCTGGCGGCGCTCGCTCCGGTTCTGCTGGCGATTGCCCTGGCGGTGGTCATCGACGATCCCAAGGGCGGCCCCATCTTCTCCCAAGTCCGCTGCGGCCGGAGGGGAAAGCCCTTCCGGCTCTATAAATTCCGCTCTATGTGCGTTGACGCGGAAAAACGGCTGGAGGAGCTGCTGCCTTACAACGAAATGTCCGGACCGGCATTCAAGATTCAGCATGACCCAAGAATCACCCGCCTGGGCCGCTTTTTGCGTTCTACGGGGTTGGATGAACTGCCCCAGCTGGTCAACATATTAAAGGGAGACATGTCTATTGTCGGCCCCCGGCCCCCGCTGCCGCGGGAGGTGGAGGAGTACACCGCGCACCAGAGGCAACGGTTGACGGTCACTCCAGGGCTCACCTGTTTCTGGCAGGTGAGTCCCAACCGCAACAGCCTGAGCTTTGATACCTGGGTGGAAATGGACCTGCGCTACATACGGGAGCAGCCTCGTCAACCACGGCGTCACGGAAAAGCGCTGTACGGTGCTCCCCGTCCTGGACCAGATCTGCGAGGACGCCGCCATCCATTTTCCGGAGGCGGAGGCCTGCTTCCGGCAGGTGGCGCTGGACACCGCCGCCCGTCTGGCCATGCAGGTGGTGGAAGACGGCGCGGAGGGGGACCCCCGGGACTTTCTGCGGCGGTTCCGGGACAGCGCCCGCCGCCATTTCAGCCGGGAGGCGCTGGCTCTCCGCCCGGACCGGAAAAGCGCCGCGGCGCAGACGGCTCTCCGGGCCGGCGTGCCGGTATTTGGGGCGCTGGCCGCCGTCTACCGGCGGATCAAGCCCACGCGGAAAAACAGGACGGAGTGACGGGCCCCCATGGACAGAGCGGAACCGATCAAGAAAAATTTAATCTGCGCCGTGGCCGGGGAGCTGCTGCTGGCCGCGCTGAAATTTCTGTCCCGCCGGGTGTTCGTCCTCCTGCTGGGGAGGGAGTACCTGGGGCTCAACGGGCTTTTTACCGACGTGCTCTCCATGCTCTGCGGAGCTGGGATTCAGCGTCTCCATCACCTACAGTCTCTACCGCCCGGTGGCCCAGGGGGACACGGAGACGATCAAGTCCCTCATCCGGCTGTACCGCCGGGTTTACCGGGCCGTGGGCCTGACGGTCCTGACACTGGGATTGTGTCTAACGCCCTTCCTGAGCTTTTTCATGAAGGAGATTCCCAAGGATATCCCCCACATTCCCCTGATCTATGTGCTGAACCTGGTCAACGCCAGCATATCTTATTTCTTCTCCTACAAGTCCACCCTGCTCTTTGTCCACCAGCAAAAGTACGTGGAAACGGCCATCCGCGCCGCCGTCTCCCTGGCGGCGGTCGGGGCCCAGATCGGGGTGCTGCTGCTGACCCGGAACTACCTGTATTACCTTTTCCTCGCCATCGCGGCCACCGTCGTGCAGAACGCCGCCGTCTCCCTCCAGGCGGACCGGCTCTACCCCTACCTGCGGGAAAAGGATATCCGCCCCCTGCCGGAGGAAGCCCTGGGGGAAATCCGCCGCAACGTGCGGGCCATGCTCCTGCACCGCATAGGGGCCGTGGCGGTTTTCAACACGGACAACCTGCTGATCTCCAAGTTCGCCGGCGTGGCGTCCGCCGGGCTGTACTCCAATTACACGATGATCCGGGGCTTTCTCAACATCCTGGTCAGCGCGCTGTTCGACGCCATCACCCCCGCCCTGGGGAACCTGACCGCCACGGAGCCGGAGGAGAGCAAACGGACGGCCTTCCGCCGCCTGTCCTTTTTCTCCGCGTGGCTGTTCGGGTGGATGAGCATCTGTCTCTTCTGCCTCTATGACCCGTTTATCGACCTCTGGCTGGGCGAGGGCTATCTGCTGTCCAAACCGGCGGTGCTGCTGATCGCCGTGAATTTCTATGTCAACGGCATGCGCACCCCGGTGAACAACACCAAAAGCGTCCTGGGCCTCTTTTGGGACGACCGCTACAAGTCGATTGTGGAGGCGGCCTGCAATCTGGCGGTCTCCGTGCTGCTGGCCCGGCGCTGGGGCATGGCGGGCATCATGGCCGGGACGCTGACCTATCTGCTGTGCGGCATGACGGGGAGCGGATGGACCGGGTTCCTGGGAAAGGGCCTGCTTTGCGCGGCGGCGCCGAACGCGGTCTATCTGGCCGCCTACCGAAAGACGGAGGAGTTCCGCTTTTTAAAGGGCACGGCGGGGAGGCTGATGAAAAGAGCGCGGTAGGCCCTGCCCGAAACCCATCAAAGCTCCCGCCGCGCCCCCGAGGAGAGGACGCGGCGGGAGCTTTCGGCTTCGCTCCGGGATTTTTAAGAACCTGTGCTCTTAGGCCTTGTTCTGAAACATGGCCTAACCGGGGACGGCGGGCAGAAATTTTTCCCGTCAGGCCAGGAGATTTTCCGGGGCAATCCCGGCGGATGGCAGAGGAACGCAGCGCGGTATGGCGGGAAGCAGACCGTCCGGACAGTCCTCAACGGTCAGGACTACAGGTTCAGCGGTTCTTCCCGCCCCGCCAGGGGGCGAACAGCCGGGGGGCGATGTCCCGGACCTCCGGCCACATGAAAAAGGCGGCGGCGAAGCCCATGCCCGCCCCCAGGCGGAGTTTTTGGTTCAGGGTGTCCGCGTCGTCGAAGAGGACGAAATGGGCCTCCCCATCCCGGGTGTAGGTGAAGTACCGGGCGCAGAGGTCCTGGGAGAAGAAGACGGCGGGGCTCTCCCGCCCCATCAGCTCCTCCAAAGCCTCTCCGGTGAGGGGCTCCCCCTCCCCGGACCGGGCGGGGAGGCGGAAATCCATGCGGAGCCGCTGTACGTCCAGGGCCAGCCGTCCGGCTCCCCCCGCCTGGGTGACGGCCTCCTGGAGGTATTGGGAAAAGCTGCCGCCGGAAACGGCGGTACAAAGAAGCAGCACCGCCCCCGGCGCGCCGGCCGCGTAAGCCTCCGGCAGGTACAGCGTCCGGCGGGAGGCGGACAGGGCCGGGGCCAGGACCGACACAAAGGCCGTCCGGTCCCGCCGGGGAGCCTCCTCAAAATCCAGCAGCACGCCGGTGTAGCTCCGCCGCCCGCACTCCCGGAGAACCGCGTCCCGCAGCTCCTCCGGGCTGTCGATGAAGGGGGCGTCCCGGTCGCTGACGGACAGGAGCCCCCCCTTGGTCTGAAGCAGTAGGCTCTGCCGCAGCAGCGCCGAGCCGGGGCCGATCCGGTAGGCCACATGGGCCAGATTCCGGCAGCAGCCCTGGGCTTCCTGAGACGCCTCCGGCGTCACGGCCAGATAGATCTGCAAATCGCTCTCCCCCTTGCGCCCTGGTTTAAAAACTGATATACTGGAAAGGACTTCAAAAGACTGTATGCGAGGAGGCCGCCGTCTATGCCCCTTTCCCTGATTCCCAGCCGCCTGTTTGCGCACTACCGGGAGGTGACGCCGGAGCTTCTCCGCCAGGCGGGGATCACGCTGCTGCTCAGCGACCTGGACTTCACCCTGGCTCCCAAGTCCGTCCGCAGGCCGGACCCCGCCCTCCGGGCCTGGATAGACGGCATGCGGACGGCGGGCATTTCGGTGATGATCGTCTCCAACAACCGCTCCGGAACCCGGGTAACGGAGTTCTGCGCGGACCTGGGCATCCCCTATCAGGGCCACGCCGGAAAGCCCTCCACCCGCGGGCTGGAGGCCGCCATGGCCCGGGCGGGCGCGGACCGGGCCCATACCGCCATGCTGGGGGACAAGCTGCTGACGGACATGCTGGCGGCCAACCGGGCCGGGGTGCTGGCGCTGATGGTAGAGCCCCTGGGCGGGGCCGTAACGCCCTGGCAGAAGGTGCTCCACGCCCTCCAGGCCCCCTTCAAGGCGGTCTGCCGCCGCCGGGCGGAACGGGGGCGGAAATAGAAACTGCCCAAAATATTTTTGCATGGTCCCGGACAATTGGCGGAAAAATACTTGCAATCACCGCCGGGATGGGATAAAATAGCTACGGCTATTATTTAAGAATCTGGGTTCATAACCGCCGAACCCCGCCTGGGCGGACCGTTTTCCACCGGAGCTTCGTCCATGTTTCCGCAAATTCGTCCGGATTCCCGCGGAACATGTTCTTGTCCGGCGAGAAAATTTCTCGCTCAACCGGCATCCGCCGGTTCGGAACGCAGGTTCTAAGACTACCAGGAAAAGAGAGAAAATGCCCTCCCGCAGGTCGTTTTCTCGGATAAGATTTGTGAGGAGGATTTGTTATGCCGACAATTTCCGCAGGCGATTTTCGCAAGGGAATGATTTTTGAGATGGAAGGCAAGCCCATGCTGGTGGTAGACTTCCAGCACGTCAAACCCGGCAAGGGCGCGGCCTTCGTGCGCACCAAGTACAAGAACGTTATCACCGGGGCCATCCGGGAGGAGTCCTTCAACCCCACCGCCAAGTTCGAGCAGGCCAGCGTGGAGCGCAAGGACGCCGAATACAGCTATAACGACGGCGACCTGTACTATTTCATGGACCCCGAAACCTATGACATGACCCCCCTGAACCAGGACGTTCTGGGCGACGCCTTCAAGTTCATGAAGGAGAACACCGTGTGCAAGCTGGTGAGCTATAAGGGCAGCGTCTTCACCGTGGAGGTCCCCAACTTCATGGACCTGGAGGTCACCGAGACCGAGCCCGGCGTCAAGGGCGACACCGCTACCAACGTGACGAAAAAGGCCACCCTGGAGACCGGCGCGGTCATCCAGGTGCCCCTGTTCATCAACGAGGGCGAGAAGATTCAGGTGGACACCCGCACCGGCGAGTACCTGGGCCGCTGCAAGGAGTAAGGCTGCTCAAAGGGGGGACGTTGTCCCCCCTTTGGATTCTCCCTTGCCAGCCGGCGGACCGGCAAATCCGCCCGATGCGGCGGGGTGTGTTCGTGACGCGCATGGTGTCTCGAGCATGGTTTCAATTTCCGCCTCCGGCGGAACAACCGGGGACCGAAGGCGCCCCGGCCCCTCCTTGAGTGGAGGAGAGATTGGTTCCTTTTGACAATCGGTCAATCAACGATAAAGGAGGTCATTGACTATGGAAATCACCGAGAAGGTCGCGTATCTGAAGGGCCTGGCGGAGGGCATGGAGCTGAACACCGACAAAAAGGAGGGGAAGCTCCTGGCCGCCATCATCGACGTGCTGGAGGACATCGCCCTGGAGCTCAGCGACATTGAGGGTGCCCAGGAGGAACTGGGCGACGGTCTGGATGCCGTCAGCAACGACCTGGAGGACGTGGAGGATCTGCTCTACGGCGAGGACGACGAAGATGAAGCCGAGTACGAGCTGGACGATCTGGGCGAGGATGAGGAGTGCTACGCCACCACCTGCCCCACCTGCGAGGAGACCATCTACTTTGATGAGTCCATCCTGGAGGACGGCGAGGTCATCTGCCCCAACTGCGGCGAAAAGCTGGAGTTCGACCTGGAAAGCTTGGACGAGGACGAGGCGGAAGAGGACGATTAAGCAAATCTGTCAGGGCCGGGTACCCAAAGGGTGCCCGGCCTTTTCAAAGGAGCGAGATCCATGATTCGAGAGCGCGCCTTTTACCGCGCCTTTTTTGCCCTGACGCTGTCCCTGGCCCTGCAAAACCTGCTGGCCTTCGGCGTGAACCTGATGGACACCGTCATGCTGGGCCGCTACAGCCAGGAGGCCATGAGCGGCGTCAACCTCTGCAACCAAATTCAGTTCCTCCTCCAAATGCTGGCCGCCGGCGCGGGAGAGGGGGCCGTGGTGCTGGGGTCCCAGTATTGGGGGAAAAACCGTTTGGAGCCCATTCCCCACATTATCGGCGTGGCCCTGCGCTTTGGGACGGCGCTGTCGGCACTGCTGTTCGGGCTGGTGCTCCTGTTCCCTCTGGGTCTGCTGGGCCTGTTGTCCAACGACAGCCGGGTCATCGCCCAGGGGGCGGCCTATTTTCAAATCATCTGCTTTTCTTATGTGATCTTCACCATCACCACGATTTTGGTATCCTCTCTCCGGTCCATCGGCGTGGTGAAGATCGGTTACGCCATCTCCTTCTCCACGCTGTGCATCAACGTCACCCTGAACTATCTGCTGATCTACGGAAATCTGGGCTGTCCGGAGCTGGGCGTGCGGGGGGCGGCCATCGCTACCCTGGTCTCCCGCTGCGTGGAACTGCTGATTGTGGTGTATTACCTGAAGTACCGGGAGAAGCGGCTGAACCTGACCCTGCGCAAGCTCCTCTTTATTGACCGCAGCTACCGGAGGGACTATATCCAGGTCTCCGCCCCGGTGCTGGTGAACCAGGCTCTCTGGGGTGTGGCCCAGATGGCCCAGACCGGCATTCTGGGCCACTTGGGGGGCGATGTGACGGCGGCCAACGCCATCGCCGTCCAGGTCTACCAGGTGCTCTCCGTGGCGGCCTACGGCGCGGCCTCCGCCTCCGGCATTCTGGTGGGGCGGAGCGTAGGCGAGGGCCGGAGGGACGCGCTCCGCTCCCTGGTGATCACCCTCCAGGTTTTGTTTGCCGCCATCGGCCTGGTCTCCGGCGGGCTGATCTTCCTGGTCCGGAATCCGATTCTGGCCTTTTTCGGCGGCGCGCTGACAGAGCGGGCCCGGAGTCTGGCTTTACAGTTTATGGCGGTCATCGCCGTCACCACGGTGGGCACCGCCTACCAGATGGCCTGCGACAACGGCATCATCCGGGGCGGAGGCGACACGGCTTTCAGCGCCAAGCTGAACCTGATCAGCATGTGGGGCGTGGTCGTGCCCTTCTCCGCCATGGCGGCGTTTTGGTGGAGGAGCCCGCCGGTGGTGGTCTTCTTTCTCTTGAAATGGGACCAGATTTATAAAATCATCCCCGTGGCCCTCCGGCTCTACAGCTGGAAATGGGTGCGGAACGTCACCCGGCCCGACGGGATGGAAAAGGAGGCGCTTCATGTCTAAGCCCAAGGAACCCCAGCGGCCCTTTAACCCGAGGGTCCGCGCCAATGTTTACGCCCTGGCGGCGCTGTACCTGGTCTACCTCTTCTATCAGATCGCCAAGCCCTATCTCACCCGCGATCCCTACGGCCCCACCACTTTCCAGTTTGTGCTGGGACTGATTGTCCTGGGAGGCGGCGCGGCGATCCTGGGCTTCCTGGCCTGGAAGATGTTCAAAGCCCCCCTGCCGGAGGAAGAGGCCCCCGCCCTGCCGGAGGAAGCCGAAGAGGAGGATTAGGTCTGGTCGGAAGCGTGCCGAAAGATCGCAAGAGCACACGTCTGAACGCCGCTCCGCGGGAAATCTCCTCGCCGGGCGGCCATCCGCCGGGGAAACCACGCCTTGACGAACGAACCGTTTGCCGCCGGGCATTCCGCCAAGGGGTACACAAGGACCGTATTCAAACAAGCTCAAAAAGAGAGCGGAACCCGCGCAAACCGGGTCCCGCTCTTTTTCCCCGCTCAGGCCTCCGTTCCCGCTGGGAAACGTTCCCGGAGCAGACGCTCCATGTCCTCCGGCAGAGGGGCGGAGACCTCCACCCGCTCCCCGGTGACGGGATGCGCCAGCGCCACGCGGCAGGCGTGCAGCGCGGGCCGGGCGATGAGGTCCGGGTCCTCCCGCCCATAGAGCCAGTCCCCCGCCAGAGGGCAGCCCAGGGAGGCCATGTGGACCCGGAGCTGGTGGGTCCGTCCGGTCTCCGGACGGAGGGCCAGGAGGCTGAGGCCGTCTCCCCTGGCCAGCACCTCATAATGGGACACGGCGGGAGAGCCGTCAGACCGGACCCGCCGGGCCACCAGGGAGGTCTCGTCCCGCCCGATGGGGGCGTCCACCGTTCCCCGCTCCGGCTGGGGACAGCCCAGGCAGACCGCCCGGTACTCCCGCCGGAAGTGTTCCGAGTGCAGGCTCCGCCGGAGCAGGTCGTGGACATAGCCGCTCTTGGCAACCGCCATCAGCCCCGTCGTCCCCTTGTCCAGGCGGTTCACCGGGTGGAACAGGAAGTCCGTCCCCCGGCTCCAGGCCAGGGCCCCCGCCACGGTAGGCGTATCGGGCAGAAGGTTGGAGGCGTGGGCCGTCATGCCCGCGGGCTTGTTCACGATGAGCAGATGCGCATCCTCCCAAACCACCGGCAGCGGCCAGTTCCCCGGGACAATGGGCGTCTTGGCCGTCCTCCGGTCCGCCGTCTCCACCGCCAAAGTGTCCCCGGCCCGGAGGACGCGGGGCGTATGAACCGGCTCCCCGTTGACAAAGATGCACGCCCCCCCATGGGCCAGCCGGGAGACGGCGTGGGAGGAAAAGTGGAGCTTGGCCCGGAGAATGTGCCGGACGGTGGCTCCATCCTCCTCCGGCAAAATGACCCTGGTAATGACCGCCATCACTCCACCTCTCTTCTGGCGCGGCTGAGGTCCAGCCGCACCAGGGTGCCCTGGCCCAGGCGGGAGGTGATGGAAATCCGGTGGTTCAGCCGGTCCAACACCTGGCGGCAGAGGTAGAGCCCGATGCCGGTGGACTTCTTGTCCTCCCGGCCGTTGAAGCCGGTGAAGCCCTTCTCGAAGACCCGGGGCAGATCCTCCGGCCGGATGCCGATGCCGCTGTCGGCGATGACCAGGGTCTCCCCGTCGCCGTAAACGCGGACCAGGCCCCCCTCGGGGGTGTATTTCACCGCGTTGGACAACAGCTGCTCCACCACAAAGGACAGCCATTTCTCGTCGGTCAGCACCGTCCTCCCCGTCTCCTGAAAATCCAGGGAGATTTTTTTCAAGATGAACAGTCGGGCGTATTTCCGCACGGACTGGCGGACCAGCGCGTCCAAGCCGCACTCCCGGAATACGTAGTCCGTGGAATCGCTGCCCAGGCGGAGGTAGCCCAGCACCATTTCCACGTACTGCTCGATCTTCAAAAGCTCCCCTTCCAGCTCCGGCCTGGACTCCTCCTGGAGGAGAAGCCGCATGGCGGCGATGGGGGTCTTGATCTGGTGGGCCCAGAGGGTGTAGTAGTCCGTCATGTCCTGAAGACGGTTCCGGTCCTCCAGGGCCAGGGCGGCCCGCTCCGAGGCTAGGGCCTGGCACAAAGCCTGATAATCCTCCTCCAGCAGTCCCCTGGGGGGTGGCAGGGGAAGGACCTTCTCCCGAACCTGGACCAGCAGCCCCTCCAGCTCCCGGTGCCGCCGGAGGAACTGGAAATAGCCGGCGGCAAACAGCGCAAGACCCAGGGCGAAGCACAGCACAAAGGCGTAGCCCACCGATTCCAGGGGCAGGCCGTAGAGGCTGAACACAGCGGAGCAGATACCCAGGCACCCCGCCAGCAGAAGCAGCAGTTTCCAATGCCGCGAAAAATACGCGCTCAGGACCTTCATACCGTCTCATCCTCCACCAGATAGCCCGCGCCCTTTTTGGTGCGGATAAACTCCGGCAGTCCCGCCGCCTCCAGCTTCCGCCGGAGGCGGTTGACGTTGACGGACAGGGTGTTTTCATCCACAAAGCTGTCCGACTCCCACAGGGCGGTCATCATGGCGTCCCGGCTGACGACCTGGCCCTTTTTCTCCAGCAAAAGCTGGAGGAGCTTCCCCTCGTTCTTCGTCAGCTCCACCCGCCGGTCCCGGACGCTCAGGGTCCCATTGGAGACGTTCAGCACCGCGCCGCCGCAGGCCAGCAGCGCCGCCGGAGCCACCGCGAAGTCATAGGCCCGCCGCAGCATGGCCTGAACCTTGGCGGAGAGGACCTGGAGGTCAAAGGGCTTGGCCAGCAGGTCGTCCCCGCCCATCTGCATGGCCATGACCAGATTTACGTTGTCGGCGGCGGAGGTGAGAAAGAGGATGGGTACCTTGGATGTCTTCCGAATCTCCCGGCACCAGTGGTAGCCGTTGAAAAAGGGCAGGGAAATATCCAGCAGCACCAGCTGGGGGTCAAATTCCGTAAACTCCTCCAGCACCGCGTCAAACTTCCGGGCCCGGGCCACCTGATAGCCCCAGCTCTCCAAATGCCGCTCCACGGCCCCGGCAATGACGCCGTCGTCCTCCACAATAAAGATTCGGTACAAGTGAAACACCCCGTTTTCGGTTTTTTGAACTTCCAATCTGAGAGTCAATATAGCACAGGAGCGGAAAAAAATCAACGCGCCGTCTCCTGGCGGGAAAAGGGCACGATTTCGCCGCGGCGAAATCGTGCCCTTGAACCATCCAAACAGCATTGCGCCCGGCGCAAAGCTCAGATTTTACCCGCCAGAACCAGCACCAGCAGAACGAAGGTGACCAGCAAAGCCAGGGAGAACAGCAGGAAGCCCGCGTCGAAGCGGTCGCCGCTCCGGGCGCTCTCCCGCTCGGGGACCAGCCGGGCCTTCCGCAGGGCGGTGACCACGGGCTTGTAGAGGAGCAGAATCAGGGCCATGTTCAGCCCGCCCTTCACCAGGTTGAAGGGGAGGAAAACCGTGGGCAGCATGGCGGCCACGACGCTGCGGTCCATGTGCATGTAGATGGGGGTGATGAGGTAGTTCCAGAGAACCATGACCACCGTCAGAACCACCGTGCCCAGGGCCAGGCCCAGCACCGCGCCCTTCCGGGTGCACATTTTTTTGTAGATGAAGGAGGCGGTGCAGCAGAAGGCGCAGGTGGCCAGCACGTTCATAATGAGGCCGATGATTCCCGTGTCGCTGACCGTGAACATCTCCACCAGGGCTACCACGATGGAGATAATGGCGGCGGACAGGGGCCCGAACAGGAAACCGCCGATACAGACCACGGTGTCCTTCACATCCATCTGGAGGAAGCCGGAGACCTGGGGCAGCAGCTTGCTCAGCAGCATGGCCACATAGGTCAGGGCGGTGAGCA
>ERZ779632.743-NODE-743-length-16315-cov-5.158241_pt1 | contig 16315 bp, 16 predicted proteins | sample MGYA00514194_ERZ779632 | MGnify/ENA primary metagenome ERZ779632 (study PRJEB29562, sample SAMEA4376704) | mouse gut metagenome | isolation source: Cecum | study: EMG produced TPA metagenomics assembly of the A DSS colitis mouse model was used to assess the...
GCCGGTGGGGATGTGGTCCGGCAGCAGCATGAAGGACCCTGGCTGGACGCCGGGATTGATGCCCCCCGCCGCGTTGGTGAGGACCAGCTTCTTTGCGCCCATGAGCCCCATGAGCCGGGTGGGCAGCACCACGTCCTGCATGGGATAGCCCTCGTAGTAGTGGACCCGCCCCTGCATGATGACCACGGGAACGCCCTGCACCCGTCCGAAGACGAACCGGCCCTTGTGCCCCGCCACCGTGGAGGTGGGGAAGCCCTCAATAGACGTATAATCGAGGGTCTCCTCGATGTCGATCTCGTCGGCGTAGTCGCCCAGGCCGGAGCCGAGGATCAGGGCGATCTCCGGCTTAAAGCCGGTCCTGGCCCGGACGCTCTCCAGGCACGTCTGCAATTTCCTGTATACTTCGCTCATATATGCGTCTCCTTTCTATTTGAATGACATCCCGCTGGGGTCCAGATGGACCTTCTGGGAGAGAAAATCCCGCAGCGCCTCATACTGTGCCCGGCTGACGGTGATTTTGGTTCCCTCCTTGGCGATCAAGCCCTCGTCCAGAAACTTCTGGATGCCCCGGTTAACGCTCTTTACGCACAGCCCGCTCTCGTTGGCCAGCCGCTGACGGCTCTCCCGGAGCTGCAAAACCTCGTTCACGCTATATTGCTCGTACCGTCCGATGAGCAGCAGGGCCAGCCGGTCGACTCCCTCCAGAAACAGCAGTACACGGTTGTGCCGCGCCTCTGTGTTCAGGTACTCGCCTACCAGCTTGGCCTCATACCGCAGCGCCTGTATGTCGGAACACATCCACTGCTCGAACTGTGCCCGGGGCAGCTTGACGATGGTGCAGTCTGTAACGGCCCGGAGGGTGGTCTTATAGGTGTCCAGCTCCATGATGAACTCCATACCGCCGAAGGCGTACAGCTTGTCAAAGCGCATGTAGTCGTAGAGGGTTCCCAGCACCCGGTAGTCCGTGGCCTCGATGACGCCCTGCCCCACAAAGAAAATGGTGTCCGCAGGGTCGCCCTCCCGGATGAACACGTCGCCGCCCTTCAGCTCCACCACCTGAAACATTTCCATGAGCCATGGGGGGGCGCTGCGAAAGTAGGTCTCAAACTGTTCCTGCCGTCCCCGGTCGATGTCCTTGAGGAAGGGCAGCGCGTTATACAGGTACTTGTTCATCCGTCAGCCTCCTCTCCGTCCCCCGGCAAACGGGCTTTCAGACCAGCCGCTCCAGCAGGGAATGTCCGATGGTTCCCTCCGGCATGGATACGCCGAAGTTTTCCGCGATGGTGGCGCCGATAACCGCGAAGGAGTCCGCCTCCGGCAGGGGACCGCCCTCCGCCATCTTTTTGGAATACGCCAAAAAGGGCACATACTCCCGGGTATGGTCGGTGCCGGTGTAGGCGGGATCGTTGCCGTGGTCCGCCGTCAGGATGAGCAGATCGTCCTCCTGCAGCCGTTCCAGCAGGACCCCCAGATTCCTGTCAAATTTCTCGATCTCCCGGCCATAGCCTTCCACGTTCCGCCGGTGGCCCCACAAGGCGTCAAAGTCCACCAGATTGGTGAAGCACAGCCCGTGGAAATCCTTGCCGCAGAGTTCGATGGTCTGCTCCATGCCGTGAACGGAGCTGTCGGAGTGATAGGTCTCGGTGATGCCCTCGCCGCAGAAGATGTCGTTGATCTTCCCCACGCCGATCACATCCAGCCCCGCGTCCTTCATGGCGTTCAGCGCTGTGGGACCGGTGGGCTTCAGGGCGTAGTCGTGGCGGTTGCGGGTGCGCTTGACCTCGCCCTTCTTCTTTCCCAGATAGGGCCGGGCGATGACCCGGCCTACCCGCCACTCCTCCCGGGACAGGGTGATCTCCCGGGCGATCTCGCAGCAGCGGTACAGATTTTGAAGATCAAAGGTCTCCTCGTTGCCGCAGATCTGCAAAACCGAGTCGGCGGAGGTGTAGACGATCATAGCCCCGGTCTCGATCTCCTCCTCCGCCAGCTCCTCCAGAATGGCGGTGCCGCTGGCGCTCTTATTGCCGATGACCCGCCTGCCGCAGCGCTTTTCCAGTTCCGCGATCAGCTCCGGGGGGAAACCGGTGTCGGTGAAGGTGTGAAAGGGGCTCTCGGTCTTGATGCCCATCATCTCCCAGTGCCCGGCCATGGTGTCCTTGGCGTTGCTGGCCTCCGCCATGCGCATGTAGCGTCCCAGAGGGCGCTCCGCACCGGACATCCCGCCGCCGCAGTGGAGGTTCAGGAACCCCAGCTTTTGCAGATTGGGGATGTCCAGCGTCCCCATGCGCTCCAGAATGTGTCCAAAGGTATCCACGCCCACGTCGCCGAACCTCCGGGAATCGGGCATGGCCCCGATCCCCAGAGAATCCAGCACGATGGCGAATACCCGCTTATATTCGCTCATATCGCTTTACCTCGTTTTCCGCATCAGGCCAGGTTGCCCGGCCCGAACCCCAGGGGAAGCAGCTCCCGGAGAGTAAAGATTTCATACTGCTCCCGGCTGGTGGCCAGGATGATCTGGAAGGTCTCCGGATTGCAGAACTCCATCATCACCTGCCGGCATACGCCGCAGGGGGCGGCGTACTCTGTCAGCACGCCGTCCTTGCCGCCCACGATGCAGATGGCGTCAAACTGCCGCTCTCCCTCGCTGACGGCCTTGAAAAATGCGGTGCGCTCGGCACAGTTGGTAGGACCGTAGGCGGCGTTCTCGATGTTGCAGCCGCCATAGAGCTTTCCGCCCCTGGTCAGAAGGGCGGCGCCCACCTTGAAGTGGGAGTAGGGGGTGTAGGAGAAATTCAGCTGCTCGATGGCCAGATCGATCATTTTCTCCGCAAGTGCTTTTTCCATAGCGGGCCGCCCTCCTTAATACCCGGAGGCGGCTTCGTTCTTCACCAGCTTGACGATCCGGCTGGTGCCCAGGCGGTCCGCGCCCAGGGAGAGGAACTTCTCCGCGTCGTCCAAGGAGGATATGCCGCCTGCGGCCTTGATCTTCACCTTGGGGCCCACGTGCCTGGCGAACAGCTCCACGTCGGCGAAGGTGGCCCCCGCCTTGGAGAAGCCGGTGGAGGTCTTGATATAGTCCGCCCCGGCGTTGGTCACCAGCTCACACATCTTGATCTTTTCCTCGTCGGTGAGCAGGCAGGTCTCGATGATGACCTTGAGGATCTTATCTCCGCAGATGGCCTTCAGCGCGCGGATCTCGTTTTCCACCAGATCGTACTTTCCGTCCCGCAGCCAGCCGATGTTGATGACCATGTCGATCTCCACCGCGCCGTTGGCGATGGCGTCCCTGGTCTCGAACTCCTTGACGGCGGTGGTCACATTCCCGTTGGGGAAGCCGATAACCGTGCAGACAGCCATTTTATCCCCCAGATACTCGCTGGCCTGCTTCACATAGCAGGGGGGGATGCACACGGATGCGGTGCCGTACGCAACCGCGTCGTCGCAGATTTGCTTGATCTCCGCCCAGGTAGAGGGCTGGAGGAGGAGGGTGTGGTCTACGTGCTTGAGAATTTCCTTGTTGTCCATGTTTTTGTGTTCTCCTAACTTACTTGTTGTTCTGGTCTGCTCTTATCATGCTCCGGATGGCCTCCACGGCCACTTGGATAGCCCCGTCGGTGTCGTGGACCACGGGATTCTCCATGCCCAGCCGCTCCCGCTCCTGGTTGGCGACAACCATGAAGCAGGACCCGCAGCGCACCTTCAGGGCGCTGGCCACCACGAACAGGGCCGCCGACTCCATCTCGCTGGCGAGACAGCCCAGCCGCTTCCATGCTTCCCACTTATTGAGAAGTTCATAACTCACCGGCTTCACCTCCGGCTCATGCTGGCCATAAAAGGAGTCCTTGCACTGGACCACGCCGGTGTGGAAATCAAAGCCCTTCTCCCTGGCGGCGGCCACCAGAGCATTGGTGACCTCTAGGTCCGCCACGGCGGGGAACTCGATGGGGGCGTACTCCCGGCTTGTGCCCTCCATGCGGATGGCGCCGGTAGCCACCACGATGTCGCCGCTCTTCACCGGGGTCTGCATCCCGCCGCAGGTGCCGATGCGCACGAAGGTGTCCGCGCCGCAGCGTACCAGCTCCTCCATGGCGATGGAGGCCGAGGGCCCGCCGATGCCGGTGGAGGTGACGCTGACCTTCACCCCGTCCAGGGTGCCGGTGTAGGTCACGTACTCCCGGTTGTCGGCCACCAGGACGGGGCCGTCAAAATACTGGGCGATCTTCACCGAACGCTTGGGGTCGCCGGGGAGGATCACGTAGCGGCCCACCTCGCCGGGAGCCACCTGGATATGATAGAGACGGCTGGCGTCTTCGGAATAATTTTTCATCGTCTTTCACCGCTCCTTCAAAAGCTTATCGTTGTCCCTTGTCGTAGGGGATGCCCTCCGCCTTGGGGGCTCTGGACTTCTTGGAGACGAAGACCAGCACCACCAGGGAGATGATGTAGGGGAACATGTTGTACACGGTGCTGGGCAGATTCAGGGCATCCAGCAGGCCAATGCCGGTATACACGTTGCTCAGCGCCCGGAACAGGGCGAACAGCAGGGCCGCCAGGCCGATGTTCACCGGCTTCCACTGTCCGAAGATCATGACCGCTAGGGCCAGGAAGCCGAAGCCCGCCACGCCGTTCTCAAATTTCCACTCACTGACGCCGGCGGTGATGTAGACCAGACCGCCCAGGCCGCCCAGGGCGCCGGAGATCAGCACGCCCGCGTAGCGCATCCTGTAGACGTTGATGCCCACGGAGTCCGCCGCCTGGGGATGCTCGCCGCAGGCCATGAGGCGAAGGCCGAACTTGGTCTTGTAGAGTACGACGTAGGAGGCGGCCAGCGCCAGCAGGGCGATGAGCATGAACCAGTTGAATTCAAACTTGCCGATGTAGACCAGGAACGCCTTTTTCGCCTGACCGTACACAACCGTGGAGGACACATTGTCGGCATTCTCGGCCATGTTGATGGCCCGCACCAGCACCACGGCGGCGGCGGGGCCTAGCAGGTTCAGGGCCGTGCCCACCAGGGTCTGGTCCGCGCTGAAGCGGATGGCCGCCACCCCCAGCAGCAGGGAGAACAGCATCCCAATGGCTACCGCCGCCAGGATGACCAGCAGGATCATGACAAGGGCGGGGGTACCCGCCGGGAGGAACTTCATCATCAGCGCGCCGCCCAGGGCGCCCATGACCATGATGCCCTCCAGGCCGATGTTGATGACGCCGCTGTGTTCGGAGAAGCACACGCCCAGCGCCACCAGCACCAGGACGGACGCAAAGATCAAGGTATACTGAATCAGCAGCAGCATTACGCTTTGCCTCCTTTCTTCGCCTTCTCGTCTCTCTTATCCAGCCAGCGGTTGAACCAGAGCCGGAAGAAGAGGACGAAGCCGCACAGATAAATGATGAACGCGGAGATCAGATCGGAGATCTGGGAGCAGTACATACTCTTGTCCACGTAGGTACCGCCGCTGGTGATGTGCTGGATGAAGTAGGAGGAGAAGATGGTGCCGATGGGGTTCAGGCCCCCCAGGAACGCTGCCGCGATGCCGTTGAAGCCCATAGCGGGGACGCTGGTCTGCTGGACCATCCACTGCTCGATGCCGGTGAGGAAGTAGATCCCCGCCGCGAAGCCGGCCAGACCGCCCGCGATCATCATGGTGAGGATCACGTTGCGCTGCTCTTTCATGCCGCAATACTTGGCGGCATTTTTGTTGAGGCCCGTGGCTTTCAGCTCATAGCCGAACTTGGTTTTCTCAAGCAATACCCACACCAGAATGGCCATGACGACCGCCAGAGGCAGGCCGATGGTGACAAACTCGTTGTTGGTGAACAGCTTGTCCAGTCCCAGGTTGGGGAGGAGGGCGCTCTTGTTGCCGCTGGACAGGGGAATGGTGTAGGGGGTGGACTGCTCCTTGACGCTTACCAGGAGCATGTTCACGCAGTAGAGGGAGATCCAGTTGAGCATGATGCAGGAGATGACCTCGTTGACGTTGAAGTAGGCTTTCAGCGCGCCGGAGACGCCGCCCACCAGAGCCGCCGCGATGACGGCCACGATCAGGCACACGATCCAGGGCATTTTCAGCGCCAGAGCGCAGTACAGACATGCGCCCGCGCCCACAACGTACTGGCCCGCCGCGCCGATGTTGAAGAGGCCCACCTTATAGGCGAACAGCACCGACAGGGAACACATCAGCAGCGCCGAGGCGTTGACCAGGGTGGTGCCGAAGTATTTCATCGCGGCCGCGCCGCTGGGGTAGTAGAGGAAGTTCTTCAAGATGGCCGCGATAGCGCCCGCCGCGCCGCCGGGATTGATGACCAGCAGCACGATGAAGCCCACCAGCAGGCCCAGCACGATGCACAGCAGCGAGGCCAGGATGGTCTGGAATCCGCTGTTGCGGAGAATGCTCTCCTTCTTTCTCAAATCCTGACTCACGATACCGATGCCTCCTTTCTCTTGGAACCGGCCATGTAGAGGCCCAGCTCCTCCACCGTGACGGTCTTGGGGTCAAATTCGCCCACGATCTCCCCCTCGTACATGACCAGGATGCGGTCGGAGACGTTCATGACCTCGTCCAGCTCCAGGCTCACCAGCAGCACGCCCTTCCCGGCGTCCCGCTGGGCCACCAGCTGCTTGTGGATATACTCGATGGCGCCCACGTCCAGGCCACGGGTGGGCTGGACCGCCACCAGAAGCTCGGGGTCCTTGTCGATCTCACGGGCGATGATGGCTTTCTGCTGGTTGCCGCCGGACATGGCCCGTGCTTTGGTGACGGGGCCCTGCCCGGAGCGGACGTCATACTGCTCGATGAGACGGTTGGCGTAGTCCCGGATGGCCTTCCGCTTCAGGAACCCGGCTTTGCTGGTGAACTCCGGCTCAAAATACCGCTGCAAAACGATATTGTCCTCCAGGGTGTAGTCCAGAACCAGCCCATGCTTGTGCCGGTCCTCGGGGATGTGGCTCATGCCCATGGCGGCCAGCCGCTTGCGGATGGGCATGGTAGAGATGTCGGTGCCGCTGATGGAGATGGAGCCGCCCTTGAGGGGCTCCAGACCGCTGAGCCCGTAGACGAACTCCGTCTGACCGTTGCCGTCGATGCCTGCGATGCAGACGATCTCTCCCCGGCGGACCTGCATGGAGACGCCGTTCACGGCGTTGTTCTTGTGCCGCTTGGAGGCCACGGTCATACCCTTGATGTCCAGCACCACGTCCCCCGGCTGGGAGGGCTTCTTCTCCACCACGAAGTTGACGTCGCGGCCCACCATCATGGCGGACAGACTCTCGGGCGTGGCGTCCTTGATGTCCACGGTGCCGATGTACTTGCCCTTGCGCAGGACGCTGCACCGGTCGGCTACCTCCATGATCTCCGCCAGCTTGTGGGTGATGAAGAGGATGCTCTTCCCCTCTGCCGCCAGATTCTTCATAATGCCCATCAGCTCATGGATTTCCTGGGGAGTCAGCACGGCGGTGGGCTCGTCGAAGATCAGGATCTCGTTGTCCCGGTACAGCATTTTGAGGATCTCCGTGCGCTGCTGCATACCTACGGTGATGTCCTCAATAAGAGCGTCCGGGTCCACCGACAGGCCGTATTTCTCGGAAAGGGCCAAAACCTTTTTCCGGGCCTCGTCCTTCTGGAGAAAGCCGCCCCTGGTGGTTTCCACACCCAGGATGATATTGTCCAGGACGCTGAAGCACTCCACCAGCTTGAAGTGCTGGTGGACCATGCCGATGCCCAGATCGTTGGCATCGTTGGGGTCGTTGATCTCGACCTTCTTCCCGTCCTTGCGGATCTCGCCCTCCTCCGGCTGATACAGCCCGAAAAGCACGCTCATGAGCGTGGACTTTCCCGCGCCGTTTTCACCCAGAAGGGCGTGGATCTCGCCTTTTTTCAATTGCAGCGTGATGTTGTCGTTGGCAATGATGCCGGGGAACCGTTTGGTGATATTCAGCATCTCGACCGCATACTCGGCCATACCTTACGCGCCTCCTTTGATTGATCGTTTATTCAGGAATATTTTACGCCGGGGCGGACAAATGACCCCGCCCCAACGGGGCTGCGCCTGGAAAACTGGTTTAAGGAAAGACAGCGGGAGCTTTAACGCGCTCCCGCTGTCTTTCGCGTTCTATATGCTGCTGCTATAGACGGTGCTTTTTACTTGATGGTACCGTACTCGGTGACCGTGATGCCAACGGAAGGCATGGCGGTGGTATCGTTGGAGATGGAGATCTTGCCGCCATGGATGTCCTTCACCAGGGCCAGGTAGTCGTCCTCAGTGAAGAGGCCGTCGGCCCACTGGGTAGTGGCGCGGGGCAGCTGGACGTAGTTCTCGCCGGGATCGTCGGAGACCATGCCCAGGCTGTCGATCTTGCCGGCGTACTCGCTCCACTTGCCGTCCTTGATGGCGGTGAGGATCATGTTGACGGTGGCATCCAGACCCTTCATAGCGGAAGTGACGGTCATGTCGGCGCCGTACTCATTGATCTTGGAGGACTGGTCGGAGTCCACGCCGATGACCTTGCCGCCCACCTTGGCAGCGGCCTCGGCGGCGGAGGTGTAGATGCCGCCGCCGCAGGCGAAGACGACCTCAACATCCTTGGAGCTGTACCAGGTGTCCATGTAGGCGGTGATGTCCGCGTCGCCGTAGAACTGGTTGCCGTAGACGAACTCAACGGACACATCGCCGGTGCAGCCCAGCTCGGCGGCAGCCTTGTCGGCGCCCTGAACGTAGCCGTAGCCGAAGCGCATGACGGCGGGCACGCTCATGCCGCCCAGGAAGCCCAGGTGACGGTAGCCCAGCTTGACGGCGGCGTAGCCGGCCATGAAGCCGGAGATCTCTTCCTGATAAGTAGCGCAGTAGGTGTTGGCGGTGTTGTAGTAGTCGCCCACGTTGTACTCGGCGGGGTTATAGGTGTAGCCCTCGCCCACGCCCTTCTCGCACAGGTCGCCCTCGCCTACGTCCAGGCCGATGAACTTCACATCGGGGTAGGTGTTGGTCTGGGCCACCAGAGAGGCGGCGAACATGTAGCCGGGCAGCAGGATGACGTTGGCGCCCGCGGCAACGGCCTGGTCGATGGCGGCGTTGCGGGCCTCATCGTTGTCCTTCTCGGGCTTGTAGTAGTTGAAGGTGACGCCGTTGGCCTCGCTCCAGGCCTTAGCGGTCTCGTAGGTGGTCTGGTTGAAGCTCTGGTCGGTGATGTCGCCGGAGTCGGTGACCATGGCGATGTTCATATCCCCGCTGGAGCCCTTGCCGTCGCCGCCACCGCCGCCGCAGGCGGCGAGAGACAGGACCATCAGGCTTGCGAGGATGGCCGCGATGAGTTTTTTCATGGGATGTTCCTCCTTGATAAAAATAAAAATTCTATTTTCCGGGCCGAAAAGCTTTGGTTTTGGGATTTTGCCACGCTGTTTCCGCAGATATTTGCCGCGGTCCGTTTTGTGGCTGCTTCGTGACAAGCGTTTTTCTGCATCTCCTCCGCTTCTGCTGGGCCGGATGAATATTGAAATTATACCATAGGTTGTTTCAATAGTATAGGACAAATGTCCCTTTTTTTCGAATGTTTTTTTGTTTCGTAGTAACTGAACAATTTTTGCTCTGATTTTTTGTAAATTATGCCCATAGAGCGGCCCGGCATCTGATGGGGAGCTTCGCGGAAGCACCGGTGCCGTCGATTATCTTGTTGGCATCTGAAAGCCCGCCAGCGCTTTATTGAGGCAGTCGTTAAAGGGCTTCATCAGCCGGAAAAGCCCGGCCGCTTTTGCAAGGAACGCTTCTGCGTCCACGAGTTCCGCATCCTTGATTGGATACTCCAGATACCAGCTTTTGTATTTAAGAAACGCAGCCTGCGGATGTTCCTTTTCATATCCGGCGGGAACGTTTTTCAGGGCCGTCCCCCGCACGGAAAAATATTTCCGGAACTCCGGATCATTGATAATTTGCGCCCATTCCTCGCCGTTTTGCGAGATGTAATCCCGTACCATGGTTGTCGCGTCCTTGAACATATCCGCAAACAGTCCGCCTCCGAGAAAGGACAGATCTCCCGGTTTGACCATAAGGTAATAACCCACGGGGACGGGCAGCTTGCCCATTGCGGAGATATGCGCGCGGAACGCGGGGTTATAGGGGGACTTGTCATGGCTGAAGCGGGTGTCCCGAACCATCTTGAAGGTCAGATCCTTGGGGGCGTGTCCGAGGACGCTGCCGTCAAATTCTCCGATCCTGTACATCAGGGCCTGAACCAACTCCTCAAACTGCGCGCTGGCCGCTTTGTTCTCCGCCTTGTGCGCGTGATACCACTCCCGATGATTATTGGCGCTCAGATCAGCCAGATAGTTCAACATCAACTGTGTGTTCATTTGCTATACCTCCTTTAAGTATCTGCAACTGTGGAAAACGCTGTCCCGTTCAGAAAGTCCCGAATATATTGTTTGATCTGTTCCGGCGGCTGGTATGTCTGGCAGAAGGCAAACTGCTGGGAATAGCCGTCGATTTCTTCCATGGCCGATTTTACCTCCGCCACGCTGCCCTCCGTTGGCTTGGCCCCGGTAAAGTCCAAATGCTTTGGCGAGATGCGGCGGTTTTGAATGGCGTAATTTACGCGTCTTTCGCAGCGGCAGCTCCCCCCGCCATATTCGCCGCAGTATTCCGAGAGGAATTCCGCCACTTTCTTTCGTACCCGGGACAGGCGCTGGCGGTAGGCCTCCGGAGAGATGCCCAGAATGTCCCCCGCGATCCGGCTGTCCACCTTGAACATAGTGCCCAGAATAAAGATGCACCGGCTGTCGGAGTCGAGGCACTGGAGCAGAACGTTGGTGCAGGACATTTTTAGTTCCTCAGCCAGAATGGATTTTTCCACATCCTGCGTTAAGTCCGGCACATCGTCAATCTTTCCGTTGACAATGTCATCCCCATAGAAGGCAAAGCTGAGCGGATACTTTGCAAACATATGCTTTTTGTAGTTTTTCAAATGGTTGACCGCGATGCTGAATACCCAGGTGGAAAAGGAGCTGTCCCCTTTGAACGAGGACAAGTGCGTGATGACCTTCAGCAAAATATCCTGTGAGGCATCTTCTGCGTCCGGAAATGTTCCAAGCATCCTCAGCGACAGGTTAAACACCAGATCCTGTATGCTGAGGACAATCGTTTCCAGCGCTCTTTTGTCCCCGGCGGTGGCCTGTCCAATCAAAATCAGCAGCTCTTTGTTTGTCATGTTATTCATGGTATAACCTCCTTACCTCTTATTAGACAACCAGGATAGGGGTATGTGACAGGAAAATTGAAATTTTTTGCTCAAGGGACCGGGAAACGCAGAAAGGCGGCGTGATCCTGCGATCACGCCGCCTTAGACCGTCAAAAAAGCCCTCTGCAAGAGTTTGCCGCCTGCAGGCGGCAAATAAAATCCAATCGTTTTTCCCGCGGCGTGTACGTGGGAAAAACACTTTGCGCGGAGCGAGCGTCGAATTGTGCGCCAAAGGCGCACAACCGAGGCGCAGAGCGAAGCGGGGCGGCCTTTGGGCCGCCGGGCCGGTCGTTCGGCATCAGCCGAATGACGGCCCTTCACTCAAAAAAGATGCGAAGCATCTTTTTTGACACACAGAGGCGGCGTGATCCCACGATCACGCCGCCTCTTGCGGCACCGGCCCCCCATCATCCAAAACGCTTGGGTACGGGGAGCTTTTCCGGCTCAGACCTTCGCCGGGTCCAGGCCCATCATCTCCAGAAGCTCGCTCTTGGATTTGCCGCCTACCTCGCGGCGGACGGGCTCTCCGTTTTGGAACAGCATCAGGGTCGGAATACTCATGATCCGGTACTGACGGGCCAGCTCCGGCTCATCGTCCACGTTTACCTTGCCCACGGCGACGGCACTCTGCTCTTCCGCCACCTCGTCCACCGTAGGCGCCAGGGCCATGCACGGCCCGCACCAGGAGGCCCAGAAGTCCACCAGCACCGGCTTCTCCGAGTGTAGGACCTCCTTGGCAAAATTATCCTTTGTCAGCGTAATATGCGCCATGATCGCGTCTCCTTTCCGAAACTGCTTCTATAGCAATCATCAGAATTCCTGGCAAAAGCTCGGGGATACAAAGGGCGCATGGCCGCGTTGTCGTCCTTGGCGGGCGTCAGCCCGCCTGCGTCCTCCGCCTTGCCCTGCGCCCTTTGTCCTCCCCTCCTTTTTTGTCATGAATTCTGAAGCTTGCTATAGTATGTCCCGTTTTTTAGAAAAATGAGTTGATGTTCCACTATGATTCCGCCCGGGGATTGCAGTACCGGCCCCGGTCCTCCTCCGGCGTCTTCCAGTGGATCGCCTGAGCGGGACAGCGGTGAAGGCAGCCCAGGCAGCGCACGCACTTGGATTTTACCCACGCCGGCCTGCCGCCGGAAATCAGGATGGCGCCGCAGGGACAGATCTCCTGGCACAGCCCACAGCCGATGCAGTGGTCTGTCACCACAAAGGGCCTGGTAGAGCGCCCGTGGGCATAGAGGGGGTAGAGGGCCGCCGACATGATGCCGGGAGCCGTGCCCCGGCTGCGGTTGTAGTCCCCGATGCCTTTGGCGCGGATAGCCCGGGCGGCGGCATCAATATAGTCCTCCGCGGAGTCCAGACGCTTCTCGATTTCCTCCGGCTCCGCGATTTTGAACATAGGTACGTAGTTGTCCACCATGGGGATGCCGAACTGGGCGGAAAGAGTCACGCCCTTTTCTTTCAGAAGCTCCGCCAGCTGGTCGCCCGCGCTGCCGGTACTGCTGCCGCAGGTGAGGACCGCGTATACATACTGGTTCCGGTAGCCCGTCAGCTCCAGCTTTTTCACAAAAAACCGAAGAATACTGGGCAGGCCCCAGAAATACACGGGAAATACAAAGCCGATGCGCTCCTCACGAGACACGTCATAACGGTAGCTGCGTCCCCGCACGGCGTCCTTCAAAGAGATCAGACGGTCCTCCGTAGCGGAGGCAATCCGCCCGGCGGCGTATTTGCTGTTGCCGGTGGCGGAAAAGTAGAAAATCATGCAATACACTCCTTCTGACCGGCTGGGCGGTCAAGGTTCCGGTTTCAGGGGCTCAGAAAACTCACGCCCAGAGATTCTCGGGGTACAGCCCCTGCTCCGTCTTCTCCTGGAGGGCAGCCACCACCTTCGGCTTGTCCTCCCGGTAGGTGATGCCGAACCACTTCTCCCCGCTGGAGAGTACCCGGACCTGGGCTCGGCCCCGGTCCAGCATGTCGGCCACCATGACAGGCAGCTGGACCTCCCCCTTTTCCGGGTGGCGGGCCAGGGCGCGGCGGAGAAGAAGGGGAAAGCGCTCCTGCGCCTCCTGGAGAAAGCTCTGCTGAAAGCCCCAGAAGTTCATGGACACAAGAGTGTCCCCCGCCAGCTGGTTCCAGGTCTGCCCGCCGTCGGTGGAAAAGCGTCCTCCCTTGCCGTCCTTCTCGATGCTCTGCTGCTCCACGATGTTCTCCAGCATGCCGTCCTCACTCACCCGGCACACGCCCCTGGTGACGCCGCCGTTCTGGGAGAGGGTCTTCCCCAGGCGGTAGCCTACCATGGCGTACTGGAAGCAGTCGGGACGGTCCGTGTGATGGGCCAGATAGTCGTACAGGATCCGGAATGCCTCGGGGCCGTAGTAGTCGTCGGCGTTGATGACGGCAAAGGGGCCGTGGATCAAATGGCGGGCCGACAGCACCGCGTGGGTGGTGCCCCAGGGCTTTAAGCGGACCCCGGCGGATATGACGGAATCCTCCGCCAGGTCCTCCAGGCGCTGAAAGGCATAGTGAACCGCCATGCTGCGGCTGACGCGGCTGCCCAGAATTTCCCGAAAATCCGCCTCCAGTTCCTCCTTGATGACAAAGATCGCGGTCTCAAATCCGGCGCGCCGTGCATCGTAAAGGGAGTAGTCGATGAGGCATTGCCCGCAGCTGCCTACGCTGTCCAGCTGCTTGAGTCCGCCGTACCGGCTGCCTATTCCGGCGGCCAGAACGACCAGAACAGGTTTTTCCATAAGCTATGTTCCTCCATCTTTCAGAAAGGCCGGGCATCCCGGGTTCCGCCCGGCGTCTTTTCCGGTTCGACCCCGGTGAAGCACACCGGGAGTCCCCTGTAAAAAAGATACCATAGCGGCAGTCGAATGTAAACCGCAAATCAAAACCTTAAGAAAAGTTTACAATTCTTTCCCCGCCTCCGGACCGTCTGGAACGGCGAAGGGGGCCAGATGCCGGGCAAAAAGGCGCTCCGCCGCCTCCTTCAATTCCTGCTCGCAGAGATCATAGGCTGTCAGAAGCCGCTCCCCCCGCTCCGTCAGGACCGCTCCGCCGCCGCCCCGGCCCCCAGTGGTGGAGTGGAGCAGCTTGAAGCCCAGTCCGCGCTCCGCTTCCCGCAGGATGGTCCAGGCCTTAGAGTAGGCCATATCCATATCCATGGCCGCGGAGCGCAGGGAATGGAGCTTCCGCACCCGCCGCAGCAGCATGGCGACGCCGGGGCCGAAGCATTTGTGGTCCGTATACAGCCGCAGCGTCACGGCGGGGTGGAGGGCGGCGTCAGACATGGAAAAGGCCTCCTTCATTGGTGGATTTCTCTTATTATAGCACAGACTGTCTCACAGGACAACGGAAAATTGCGAAAGCGTTTTCTTCCGCCCTGGTACTTGCAGAAATCCGGCTGTGCGGAGAAAATTCCGGTTATGGGCGCAGGCTCTGAAATTGCCCCGTGGTATAATTGGCAAAACAGGGACGGAAATCCTTCACATATATTTAACACTTTGTCCATAAACAAACCGGCGGATTTATGCTATAATGCCAGGGAAATTAGCGTACTGTCTACCAGTATGGAGAAAAAATATGAGGAACGACTGCGATTTGACACTGGGCATCGATATCGGGTCCACCACCGCCAAGATCGTTGTGGTGGACAGGGGTGCTGTTCTTTTTGAAAAATATCAGCGGCATTTTTCTCAGGTGCGGCAGAAGACACTGGAACTTCTGGACGAGGCCGCGCCCTATGTGGGAGAGAGATCCTTTACCGCCGCCATCTCCGGTTCCGCCGGTCTGGGACTGGCGGAGAGCGCCGGAGTGAGCTTTGTTCAGGAGGTGTTTGCCACCGGGGAGGTGGTGCGCCGTCTGGAGCCGGATGCCGGCGCTGTCATCGAGCTGGGCGGCGAGGATGCGAAGATCATCTTTTTTGACGGCGGTATCGACGAGCGGATGAACGGCTCCTGCGCCGGAGGCACAGGGGCTTTCATTGACCAGATGGCCAGCCTTCTGAATATTACCGCCGACGAGCTGGACGAGCTGAGTCTGCAAAGCACCCGCCTGTATCCCATCGCCTCCCGGTGCGGCGTGTTCGCCAAGACGGATATCCAGCCTCTGCTCAACCAGGGGGCCAAGCACTCCGACGTGGCCGCCAGCATCTATCAGGCGGTGGTGAACCAGACCATCGCCGGGCTGGCACAGGGGAAGCGGATCGGAGGCAAGGTTCTGTTCCTGGGCGGACCGCTGTACTACTGCAAGGGCCTCCGGCGGAGGTTTCAGGAGACGCTGAAGCTGGACGATGAACACGCGGTCTTCCCGGAGTACGGGCGGTTCGCCGTAGCCATGGGGGCCGCGCTGTATGCCGAGGAGTCCGGCGGGGTCTACACCATGGACCAGCTGCGGGAGAAGATCGTGAACAGTTCCGCCACGCGGGACGCGGCCAATCTGCTGCCGCCCCTGGTTCGGTCGGAGGCGGACTATGGGAAATTCCGGGCCCGCCACGCCGCCGCCACTGTGGCGGAGGGAGATCTGGCTTCCTACGCGGGTGACGCATGGCTGGGTATCGACTGCGGCAGCACGACAACCAAGGTTGCCCTTCTTGGAGAGGGGCGTGAACTGCTGTATACCTATTACAGCTCCAACCGGGGCAACCCGGTGGAGATCGTCCGGGAGCAGGGGGAGAAAATTTAGGAATTAGGCGCCGGCCGGGTGCCCATCCGGGGCAGCGCGGTCACGGGATATGGCGAGGAGCTGATCCAGGCCGCTTTCGGCGTGGACCGCGGGGTGGTGGAGACCATCGCCCACTACACCGCCGCCAAGTATTTCTGCCCCCAGGTGGATTTTATTCTGGACATCGGCGGGCAGGATATCAAGTGCTTCAAGATCAAAAACGGGGCCATCGATTCCATCATGCTCAACGAGGCCTGCTCCTCGGGCTGCGGGTCCTTTATCGAGACCTTCGCCCGGGCTATGGGCTATGACGTGGCCTCGTTCGCTGAGAAGGGGCTCCACGCGGAGGCTCCGGTGAATCTGGGGAGCCGGTGTACCGTGTTCATGAACTCCTCCGTGAAGCAGTCCCAGAAGGACGGG
>ERZ779632.748-NODE-748-length-16170-cov-5.143655_pt1 | contig 16170 bp, 15 predicted proteins | sample MGYA00514194_ERZ779632 | MGnify/ENA primary metagenome ERZ779632 (study PRJEB29562, sample SAMEA4376704) | mouse gut metagenome | isolation source: Cecum | study: EMG produced TPA metagenomics assembly of the A DSS colitis mouse model was used to assess the...
AAAAAAATTTTAACGGTAGATATAAATCACAAAATATATTATACTGACATTAACCTGATAAACATAAGGGGATAGCAGGAGGACATAAGAAAATGGCAGTTGTAGAGGAATTATTACGGTCAGAAGCAGACGGAACTATCAGTTTTGGCAACCATATGTTGGAAGGAAAGGCCAAGCTGGAAGACTTTGAGCATTGCGGGGATTTATATAAGGTGAAAACCTATAAAACCATGACAAAGCTTGAAAAAAACGGAATGTTCGCCTATGAGTCGGTGCCGGGAACCAGCGTTTCCCATTTTTCAGAGACAGCGGACGAGGTGAAATTTACCGTGGAAGGCAGCGAGGATGCGCAGCTTACCTTAGGACTCAATGAAGACACTGAGTATGAGGTTTTTGTGGATGGCAAGAGCATCGGCAAAATGAAGACCAATTTAGGCGGTAAGCTGAATTTAAGCGTGGAGTTTTCCGAAACAGGGAAAGCTGATGTGACAATAAAAAAATAAAGAAAAATAAGGACAACAAAACGGAGGCTGCTGCAAAATGATAAAAGGTTTTGCGGCGGCTTTTGTTTTATACCAGGGAAAGAAAATCTTCCCTGTTGAAACGGAGAGTATTTTTTATGGCAAAAGGAAAGAATACAACTATATTCTTCTGTCAAAGCTGCGGTTATGAATCTTCAAAATGGATGGGACAATGCCCGGGATGCAGAGAATGGAACACATTTGTGGAAGAAACGGCGGTTACAGGCGGCCGTATGGCGGGAATTCATGACAAAAACAGAAAATCTGCGGGAAGGGAGCGGCCGGCTCCGGCGGCGCTTTCGGAGATATCCTTAGAAGAGGAAGACAGGATGACTACCCGGATGCAGGAGCTTGACAGGGTGCTTGGAGGCGGGCTGGTGCGCGGTTCCCTTACCCTGGTGGGCGGAGACCCGGGGATTGGCAAGTCCACCCTTCTTTTGCAGGTATGCAGGAATCTGGCACTTGACGGGCGGAAGGTTCTCTATGTCTCGGGAGAGGAATCCTTAAAGCAGATAAAAATCCGGGCAAACCGTGTGGGAGAATTTAACGGAAATTTAAAGCTTTTATGTGAAAACGGGCTTGGCTTCATAGAAGAAATTATCAGACATTCGCAGCCTGACGTTGTGGTAATTGATTCTATCCAGACCATGTTCCACGAGGACATTTCCTCTGCGCCGGGCAGTGTGTCTCAGGTCCGGGAGGCCACAGGCGTTCTTTTGCAGCTTGCAAAGGGACTTAATATCTCCGTTTTCATTGTGGGTCATGTGACAAAGGAAGGCACGGTGGCGGGACCAAGGGTGCTGGAGCATATGGTTGACACGGTGCTTTATTTTGAAGGGGACAGGCATGCCTCCTACCGGATTCTGCGGGGCGTAAAGAACCGGTTCGGCTCCACCAATGAGATTGGCGTTTTTGAAATGGAAGCCTCAGGGCTTAAGGAGGTTTTAAACCCCTCGGAGTTTATGCTGAGCGGTAAGCCCGAGGAGGCAAGCGGCTCTGTTGTGGTGTGCTCCATGGAGGGAACCAGGCCTATGCTGGTGGAAATCCAGGCGCTGGTGAGCCATTCCAGCTTCGGGATTCCCAGAAGACAGACCACAGGGACGGATTTTAACAGAGTCAACCTCCTTATTGCCGTGCTTGAAAAAAGACTGGGGCTTTCCCTTGGCAACTGCGACGCCTATGTAAATATCGCGGGGGGAATCAGGATTATGGAGCCGGCCATTGATTTGGGCATTGCCCTTGCGGTGGTTTCCAGCTTTAAAAACAGAGTGATTGACAGCAGGCTCATCGCTATGGGAGAAGTGGGACTTAGCGGGGATGTGCGCGGAATGAGGATGATTCAGGCGAGAGTACAGGAGGCAAAAAAGCTGGGATTTTCCTCCTGTATCATACCATCTGTCTGCGTTGACAGCGTGAAGGAGATTTCCGGAATCAAAGTGATTGGAGTAAAAAACGTGGCGGAGGCGGTGGCTGCGCTTTCATAGACCGTACCGGAAAACCATTCTGAATCGTGCGTCGGGATATTATGACAGAAATATTACAAAACTGACAAAAAAACGAATTTATAGTGTTCAAACTGGTCGGTTTGTGGTAAGATATATCAGAGTTTTATCATGGAAGCTGCAAAAGGAGTCAGGAATGGATAAGAAAAAGTGGATAAAACACATTCCATTATTTATTTTAGAGGCTGTGGTTTTAGTGGCAGCCCTGGGATTTTTGTATATTACGCTGCGTGCCACCGACAGTGAAACCGGCGCGGAAAAGGATGTTATAAAGGAAGAAAACATTGCGGTTAATCCGGAGGTTAAGGAAAAAATCGTGGAAATTTCTCAGACAAAGGAGGAAAGCAAGTACACAGGAATATATAATGTGGCGTTTTTCGGCGTGGACGCCAGAGACGGGAGCCTTGGGAAGGGCAACAGAAGCGACACGATAATGATTTGCTCCATCGACATGGATAATCACGAGATACGCCTTGTTTCTATCTACAGGGATACTTATTTAAATCTGGGGAACGACGTTTATAAGAAGTGCAATACCGCTTATGCGTTAGGCGGCCCGGAGCAGGCAATCGGCATGATAAACATGAATACCGACCTGTTTTTGACAGACTATATTACAGTGGGATTTGAAGGGCTGATGAAGGCTGTGGACGCTCTTGGGGGCATTGAAATGGAAGTAACCGAAACGGAGATATCCCATTTAAACAATTACCAGAGCACCATGGCGCAGGAGATGGATATTGAATATACCCCCGTGACCCAGGCGGGGAAGCAGACCCTGAACGGCCTGCAGGCCACGGCGTACTGCCGTATCCGTTATGGCGGCGGGGATGATTTCAGACGGACCCAGAGGCAGAGGGACGTGCTGGTTGCCATGATGGAAAAGGGAAAGAAATCCTCCATAGGAGCCCTCACGGAAGCGGTTTACGGCGTGCTTCCCAGCGTCCGCACCTCACTGGACGTACAGGATATCATACCTGTGCTTGGCATGATAGGCGAATATGAAGTGACGGTAAGCGACGGTTTTCCATTTGAAGGAATGCGAAACGGAGGAATTATCGGCTCGAAGGGAAACTGCGTGGTGCCTGTCAATCTGGAAGAAAATGTAATAAAACTTCATGAGCTTCTTTACGCGGAGGAGGCCTATGAGCCCTCTAAGGACATTAAGGAGTTCAGCAAAATAATCGAAGAAGACACAAAGGACCATCTGATGTATTAAAGAAAAATGATGAAAGAAAAATAAATCAAGTTGTTGACAGATGATGCTTTGGTGAGTTATAATACCGAAGTATGCTGATGAACACATAAGCAGTTGATACCATTCAGCGATTCAAACCGCTGAGATAGGGGCATAGTTCAAAGGTAGAACAGCGGTCTCCAAAACCGTCGATGTGGGTTCGATTCCTACTGCCCCTGCTGGAAGAAAAGTGTTGAGAAACTTGACGTACAGGTTTTCTTGACACTTTTTCTTATGCACGGGGGCACCTGGAGGAAGCTTGTTATAACGGGAGAATGGCAGATGCACATTATTTTATTGTCGGGCGGCTCGGGAAAGCGGTTATGGCCGCTGTCCAATGATATCCGCTCCAAGCAGTTTATCAAAATTTTCAGGACAAAGGACGGAGGTTACGAATCCATGGTACAGCGGATGTACCATCAGATACGGGAGGTGGACGAAGGGGCGACAGTCACGATTGCGACCTCGAAAACCCAGGCGTCCTCTATTCACAACCAGCTTGGGGACGAGGTTTTAGTCTGTGTGGAGCCCTGCCGCAGGGATACCTTTCCGGCCATCGTGCTGGCTACGGCATATCTTCATGACGTTTGCGGGATTTCACAGGAGGAACCCGTGATTGTCTGTCCTGTGGACCCTTATGTGGAAATCGACTATTTTGAGGCGTTGAAAAAACTGGCGGCTCTGGCAGAGGAAAGCGCTGCCAGCCTGGTGCTTATGGGAATGGAGCCCACCTATCCCAGCGAAAAATACGGTTATATCCTTCCCACAGATAAGAAAACAGTGAGCGGGGTGAAAACCTTCCGTGAAAAGCCGGACGCGGAAACCGCAAAGGAGTATATCAGTCAGGGCGCTCTCTGGAACGGCGGTGTGTTTGCCTATAAGATGAAATATGTGCTTGGAAAGGCAAAACAGATTATCGGGTATGCGGATTATGAGACTTTATTTGACAGATATGATTCTCTGGATAAAATCAGCTTTGACTATGCGGTTGTGGAGAGGGAGACGGATATCTGCGTGATGCGCTTTCAGGGACAGTGGAAGGATCTTGGAACCTGGAACACCTTATCAGAGGCCATGGAGGAGCCCTGTGTAGGAGAGGCGATTTTAAACGAGACCTGCGAGAACGTGCATGTGCTCAACGAACTGGATGTCCCGGTGCTTTGCATGGGGCTGAAAAATATGGTGGTGTCCGCAAGCCCTGAGGGAATTCTGGTTTCCGATAAGGAGCAGTCCAGCTATATCAAGCCTTTTGTGGATAAAATCGACCAGCAGGTGATGTTTGCAGAGAAATCCTGGGGGGATTTTCTGGTTCTGGACGTTACCAGGGAAAGCCGGACCAGCAAGGTGACCTTAAAGCCGGGGCATGGTATGAATTACCACAGCCATGCCAGACGGGATGAAATCTGGAATATCATTTCAGGAAAAGGCCGGTGTGTGATTGACGGGGTGTGCCGCAGGGTAGAGGCCGGCGACGTTCTGGAAATGAAAGCCGGGAGCCGTCACACCATAATGGCGGATACGGAGCTTAAAATCATCGAGATACAGCTTGGACGGGAAATCAGCGTCCATGACAAGCAGAAGTTCGAGCTGGAAATTGATGACGAGGAGACGAAGCAGAATTTTTAATGTAAACGAACCGGCATCGGAAGAATTAATCAGGAGAATGAATATGAATGCAGACGAAAAGAAAGCCAATATCCGGCAGATAGTTATTTATCTGCTGATTACCTTTATTTTTACCTACGCGGTGGAAATCTTTGTCATTATGCCCATGGCGGGGAGCACGGATGTGACTGCTGCCTACACGGCGCAGGCTCTCATAAGCAGCGTGATGTTTATCCCGGCAACGGGGGCGCTTCTCACCATTTTGTTTACGAAAGACAGACTGATAGAGAACCTTAGAATTTCCCTTAACCTGAGGGGAAATCTGAAGTATTACGCGCTGGTCTGGCCGGGGTTTGCCCTGCTGATTTTTCTGGGAGCGGCGCTTTATTTTATAATTTTTCCCGACCATTTTGATTCGGAAATGGGATATGTGCAGGTGCTTTTAAAGGCTCAGGCGGAGAGCGCGGGAGCTTCGGCGGATACTGTGACCGCGCAGCAGGCGAAAAGAGTCGTCACAAATCAGCTTATGATGGGCGTTGTTATGGCGCCGCTATTGAACCTTCTTCCCTGTCTGGGAGAGGAATGGGGCTGGAGGGGCTATCTGCTTCCCAGACTGATAAAGCAGTTTAAGACGGTTCCGGCGCTGCTGCTCGGCGGCCTTATCTGGGGGCTTTGGCATGCGCCTCTTACGGTCATGGGGCATAATTACGGCGTGGGCTACCGGGGCTATCCGGTGACGGGAATCATATCCATGTGTATTTTCTGTATTGTAATGGGGATTATCCTGTCCTATGTGACGATAAAAACAAAAAGCTGTCTCCCGGCGGTTGTAGGGCACGGGATGTTAAACGGCCTGGCGGCTTTTGGGGTTTACTTTACCTCTCTTGAAAAGCCTTACAACGTATTTCTGGGGCCCTCCTGTGTGGGGCTGATTGGCGGAGCAGGCTTTATTGCGCTGGCGGCAGCGCTGCTTTACCGGCTCTGGAAGGAGGAAAATCAGAAAGAACCGGCATAAATGACGGAAAAATGCTAAAAGTATATTGCAATTCGCCTTAAGGAGTGCTACAATACAGAAGAATTATGGATACTTGTTAATTTAGAGTGGGCTTTGCGGTCCACTCTTTTTTGGGGATAGAGGTGAGCAGATGTCAAAAAGAGAAGATTATGAGAAGAGATGCGAGGCGCTTTTAACGCCCATAGCCGAGGCAAATCATGTGGAGATTTATGATATTGAATATGTCCGGGAGGGGGGCGAGCAGTATCTGCGGTGCTATATCGATAAGGAGGAGGGAGTTTCCATTGACGACTGTGAAAACGTCAGCCGCGCCCTTTCCGATGCCCTTGACAGAGAGGATTTTATAGATGACGCTTATATTCTGGAGGTCAGCTCGCCGGGACTTGGCAGACAGCTTAAGAAGGATAAGCATCTTGAGAAGAGCCTTGGCGAAGAGGTGGAGATTAAGACCTTTAAGCCGGTAGGCGGCGTGAGGGAATTTACAGGTTTTTTAACGGCGTTTGACGAGGGCACCATCACCATCGAAATGCCGTCTTCCAATGAAGGTGAAGGGGAAAAGACTGTGTTTAACAGGAAAGATATTGCAGTTGTCAGACTGACATTGGATTTTTAGCCCCGATAAGAAAACAAAGGGCGGAAAGGATAAGGAAAATGAACAAGGAATTAATGGAAGCATTGGATGTGTTGGAAAAGGAGAAGGAAATCAGCAAGGAAACGCTTTTTGAGGCAATCGAAAATTCTCTGATTACGGCATGCAAGAATCATTTTGGCAAATCTGATAACGTGAAGGTTGAAATCAACAGGGAAACCTGCGATTTTCTCTGCTATGCGGAAAAGGAAGTGGTAGAGGAGGAAGTGGAGGACGACTGCCTTCAGATATCTTTGGAGGATGCCAGAGAAATCAAGTCGGACGCACAGCCCGGCGATATTATCCATGTGGAGATTAAGTCTAAGGAGTTCGGGCGGATTGCAACACAGAACGCAAAGAACGTGATTCTCCAGAAAATCCGCGAGGAGGAAAGAAGCGTTATCTATAACCAGTATTTTGAGAAGGAAAAGGATATCGTAACGGGTATTGTACAGCGTTACATTGGAAGAAATATCAGCATTAATCTGGGAAAAGCCGATGGCATCTTAAATGACAGCGAGCAGGTAAAGAGCGAAGTGTTCCGGCCTACGGAGAGGATTAAGGTATATATCCTGGAGGTGAAGAACACGCCCAAGGGTCCCAGGATTTTAGTGAGCCGTACCCATCCGGAGCTGGTAAAGAGGCTGTTTGAAGCGGAAGTTACAGAAATCCGCGACGGCACGGTGGAGATTATGAGCATCGCCAGAGAGGCGGGAAGCAGAACCAAGATGGCGGTGAAGTCCAACAACCCCAACGTTGACGCGGTGGGCGCATGCGTCGGATTAAACGGAGTCCGTGTAAATTCTATTGTGGAGGAGCTGCGGGGAGAGAAAATCGATATCATCAACTGGGATGAAAATCCGGGCAACCTGATTCAGAACGCCCTTTCACCGGCTAAAATCGTGGCGGTGTTTGCCGACCCGGACGAAAAGACGGCCAAGGTGGTGGTGCCCGATTACCAGCTTTCCCTTGCCATCGGCAAAGAGGGGCAGAACGCCAGGCTGGCGGCAAGGCTTACAGGCTATAAGATTGATATCAAGAGCGAGACCCAGGCCAAGGATGCTCCGGGCTTCCGTTATGAAGATTATCTGGATGAGTATGACGAATACGACGAGGATTACGAGGGCGGCGAATACGGTACAGAGACGGAATATGCCGAAAGCTATGAGGAAGAATACGGGGAGGACGGCTCTGACGGCGGTTACGCGCAGGACGGCGAATATGCCGGGGAAGGCTTTGAGGATGAGTATGCGCAGGACGAGGGCGGCGAATATGCCGAAGAAGCTTCCGGCGGTGAATATATAGAAGAGGGCGGCGAAGAGGGATACGAAGAAGAAATTGAAGATTACGAAGATTCGGAAGAATACACAAAGGCCGCTGAAGATATAAAGGAATAGGGGGGATTTCATGGCAAAGAAAATCCCCATGCGGCAGTGCATCGGATGCGGAGAAATGAAAAACAAAAAGGAAATGATGCGCATTCTGAAAACGCCGGAGGATGAAATTGTGCTGGATGTAACAGGCAAAAAGAACGGAAGAGGTGCTTATCTTTGTATGGAAAGAGAGTGTCTTTTGAAAGCGCGAAAGAGTAAGGGATTGGAACGGTCTTTCAAAATGAGTATTCCAAACGAAGTGTATGACAATCTGGAAAAGGAGTTTACAGCGATTCATGAATGACAGAGTATTATCCCTTTTAGGGCTGGCAGCGAAAGGGAGGAATCTGAGAAGCGGCGAGTTCTCAACGGAAAAAGCGGTCAAAGAGGGCAGCGCGGCAATGGTGATTATCGGAAACGACGCTTCTGATAATACTAAGAAAAAGTTTACCAATATGTGTGCTTTTTATAATACGCCGATTTATTTTTATTCCGACAAGGTGCAGCTTGGCAGGGCAATCGGCAGGGAAATGAGAACATCTGTGGCTGTTACGGACGAGGGAATGGCGGCAAATATCATGAAACGTTTGGAAGAATCATAAGGCATGAGACGGAGGTAGTGGAATGGCCAAAATAAAGGTGCATGAAATAGCAAAGGAAATGGAAAAGCAAAGCAGGGAAATCATTGCTTTTCTGCAGGATAAAGGAATTGAAGTAAAGGCGGCGCAGAGCTCTCTTGAAGAGGATGCGGCGGAAATGGTCAGAAAGGCTTTCGGAAAGGCAAAGCCGGGGACTGGCGGTGTGAAATCAGGGGCTTTAGAGGGCGTAAAGGCGGCGGCAAAGTATGAGGAAAGACCGGCGGCCGGCGGAAAGCCGGAGGCGTCTGGTGCAAAGTCAGGGGCAGCCGGCGCAAAATCAGCGGTTTCGGAGTCAGGAAAGCCGGAAACAGTCGGCACGAAGCAGGAGACGGCAAAGTCCGAACCGGCATCAGGCAGCGCTGCCGCAAATAGTACTGCTGCAAATGGCAATGCCATGAACGGCAGGGAGCAGAGACCGGCAGCGGGCGGCGAACAGCCCAAAAAGAAAAAGAAAATTATCGTTGTGAGCAATCCACGCAACAGTAACATTCCGGGACAGCAGCGGCCTTCGGGCGAGCGCAGGGCGCCTCAGGGACAGGGTGGCCGGCAGGGAAACAGGCCGGCAGGCGGCGGAAGGCAGGGACAGTCCCAGAATCAGGGACAGGGAGCACGCAGACAGGAGGCACCCCACAAAATCATCCGCCCTCTGACAGCACCCTCCATGCCGGAAAGTATGCAGTCGGATTTCAGGCAGACGGCAAGAAGGATGGAAATGGAAAGACAGCAGAGGAACGCCCAGGCGGCCCGCGCAGAGAGAGAAGCCCAGGCAGCACGGGCGGAGGAAGCAGCCCGTGCCGAGCGGGAGGCGCAGGCTGCCCAGGCAGCACGCGCAACTGAAGCTGCGCAGGCGGAAAGAGACGCCAGAGCGATGGCACAGGCCGGGTCGGCAGCCCGCACAGAGTCAGCGGGGCGTTCCGAAAGACCGGTAAGGACGGACGCACGTTCCGAGCGGCCGGCGAGAGGCGAAGGCGGAAACAGGAATAACCAGATGAGGGGCGAGCGGCCTGTCGGGAGAGAGGCTGGCGGACAAAGGCCTGCCGGAAGAGAGGACAGATTCCAGAGAAATGAAAGGACACAGGGAAATGCGCCGAGGAATCAGGGCGAAAGGAGCCAGGGAGAGAGGAATAACAGGAATACTTCACGCAGGCCCGATGGCGTTAGCCGACCGGGCGCTCCGGCTGGCAAAACTGATTTCCGCAGGGATGGCGCTGAAAGGAATAATAACAGGTCTGGCGGAAATAATAACCGCAGTGAGAGAGGCGGCCAGGGGCAGGATAATAGATTTAGACGGCCCGAAAAGCAGGGTAAGGGTTTCGCTGCGGAAGCCCCGGTTAAGGATGAGAAGCGCCGTGACGAGGAAAAACGCAGAATCAGCCAGGAGAAGGATAAAAAATCCAGGAAGGACTTTATCTATGAGGATGAGGACGCAGCAGTAAAGAACAAAAACAAAGCGGGAAGATTCATTAAACCCGAGAAGAAGGCGGTTGAAGTGGTGGAGGAGCAAATCAAGGTGATTACCGTTGCCGATTCGCTGACCATCAAGGAGCTTGCCGACAAGATGAAGCTGCAGCCTTCCGTTATTATCAAGAAGCTGTTCCTTAAAGGGCAGATTGTGACGGTAAACTCTGATATTTCCTTTGAGGATGCAGAGAATATCGCCATTGAGTATGATATTATCTGTGAAAGAGAAGAAAAGGTTGACGTTATTGAGGAGCTCTTAAAGGAGGATGACGAGAAGGAGGAAACTCTGGAAACCAGACCCCCTGTCATCTGTGTTATGGGCCATGTTGACCACGGTAAAACCTCCCTTCTCGATGCAATCCGTAAAACAAATGTGACGGATAAGGAAGCCGGAGGTATCACACAGCATATAGGTGCGTATACTGTAAATATTAACAATCAGACAATTACTTTCCTGGATACGCCGGGACACGAAGCGTTTACGGCAATGCGTATGCGCGGCGCCAACTCCACGGATATTGCAATCCTTGTAGTGGCAGCGGACGACGGCGTTATGCCCCAGACAGTGGAGGCAATCAACCATGCGAAAGCGGCGGGGATTGAAATTATCGTTGCCGTGAATAAGATTGATAAGCCCGGCGCCAACGTTGACAGGGTAAAACAGGAAATGACCGAATACGAGCTGATTCCCGTGGACTGGGGCGGAAGCACAGAGTTTGTCCCCGTATCGGCCAAGTCGGGAGAAGGACTTGAAACACTGCTTGAAACGATTCTGCTTACGGCGGAAATCATGGAGCTCAAGGCCAATCCCAACAGGCAGGCAAGAGGTCTTGTAATTGAGGCCGAGCTTGACAAGGGGCGCGGTCCTGTGGCTACGGTTCTGGTGCAGAAGGGTACGCTGCATGTGGGAGACTTTATTTCCGCAGGCGCCAGCCACGGCAAGGTAAGAGCCATGATTGACGACAAGGGCAGAAGGGTGAAGGAGGCAACGCCTTCCACACCTGTGGAAATTCTGGGCCTTTCCGACGTTCCCAGCGCCGGAGAAGTGTTTATCGCCCATGAAAACGACAAGACAGCCAAGTCCTATGCGGAGACCTATCTTGCCCAGAATAAGGAGAAGATGCTTGAGGAGACCAAGGCCAAGATGTCCTTAGACGACCTTTTCAACCAGATTCAGGCGGGCAATTTAAAGGAGCTCAATATCATTGTAAAGGCGGACGTTCAGGGAAGCGTGGAGGCGGTAAAACAGAGCCTTATGAAGCTTTCCAACGAGGAGGTAGTGGTGAAGTGCATCCATGGAGGCGTGGGTGCCATCAACGAATCCGACGTATCCCTTGCTTCCGCGTCGTCAGCGATTATTATCGGCTTTAACGTCCGTCCTGACGCCATGGCAAAGGCCATTGCGGAGAGGGAAGGCGTGGATATTAAATTATACAGAGTTATTTATCAGGCAATTGCCGACATTGAAGCGGCCATGAAGGGAATGTTAGACCCGATTTTCGAGGAAAAGGTGATTGGCCATGCGGAGGTAAGGCAGATTTTCAGGGCATCCGCCGTCGGAAATATTGCAGGCTCCTATGTGCTTGACGGTATTTTCCAGAGAGATTGCAAGATTCGCATTACAAGGCCGGGAGAAAAGGAAAATAACGGACTTATTTATGAAGGAAAACTGGCTTCCTTAAAGCGTTTTAAGGACGATGTAAAAGAGGTGAAAGCCGGATTTGAATGCGGTTTTGTATTTGACGGATTCGACCAGATGCAGGAGCTTGATATCGTGGAGGCCTATATTATGGTGGAGGTTCCAAGGTGAGAAAAAACAGTGTGAAGAATACCCGCATTAACGGAGAAGTGCACAGAGTTCTGGCTGAGATAATAAGGGGCGGGTTAAAAGACCCCAGAATCAGCCCTCTTACATCTGTGGTCTCCGTTGAGGTAGCCCCGGACTTAAAGACCTGTAAGGCGTGGATTAGCGTTTATGGGGATGAAAAGGCACAGAAGGATACCATTTTGGGGCTTAAAAATGCGGAAGGGTTTATCCGCAGGGAGCTGGCATCCAGAATAAATTTACGCAACACGCCGGAGATTCATTTCATCGGCGACCAGTCTATCGAATACGGTGTGAGAATGTCAAGGCTGATTGACGAGGTCGCCGGCGGGGAAGCGGACGGGGATACGGAGGAAGACGAGGTGTAAAAGCAGTTTATGACAGGAGAGGGTTATGAATATTTGTGAAGAAGCAAAGGGAGCGGAGACCATTGGCATCAGCGGTCATGTAAGACCCGACGGCGACTGTGTGGGGTCAGCCATGGGACTATACCTGTATCTGAAAAAGGCGTGCCCTGAAAGTAGGGTGCAGGTATTTCTTGAAAAGCCGGCGGAGATTTTTTCCTCTATAGCGGGGCTTGACGAAATACATGCGGATTTTTCCACGGATGTGGAGGCTTTTGATTTGTTTATTGCTCTGGACACCTCGAAGGAGCGTCTGGGCGGAGCGGAGAAATATTTTGATGAAGCGAAAAAGACCGTGAATATCGACCACCACATCAGCAACAAAGGCAGCGGAGATGTGAATTACATAATGCCAAAGGCAAGCTCCACAAGCGAACTTATTTATAATGTAATTGAGGACAAAGCTCTGATAGACGTGGAGATTGCCAAAGCGCTCTATATCGGCATGATGCATGATACCGGCGTTTTCCAGTACTCCAACACGTCACCGGACACCTTGAAGGCGGCGGCGGAGCTGATTTCCTACGGGTTTGATTTTTCAAGGCTTATTGACGAGACCTTTTACGAAAAGACTTATGTCCAGAATCAAATACTGGGCCGGGCGCTCCTTGAGAGCATCCTCTTTATGGACGGCAGATGCGTGGTCAGCATGGTTGACAAAAAAACCATGGATTTTTACCGCGCCGTACCGGCCGATTTGGAGGGAATTGTCAACCAGCTTCGGAATACCCGGGGAGTGGAGTGCGCGATTTTTATGTACCAGACCAATGTTTTGGAGTATAAGGTAAGCCTGCGCTCTAACGGAAAGGTAGATGTGGCGAAGGTTGCGGAATTTTTTGGCGGCGGCGGCCATGTGAGGGCGGCAGGCGTAACCATGCCGGGTACCTTCCATGACATTGTCAACAATCTTTCCGGAAGAATTGCGGAACAGCTCCGGGAGAAGGAGTAAGGACCGGCGGCTGCCCGGAAATGACAGAATGCGCGAAAGGGCGTATGGGAAAAGGAATAAAAATCATGTACCATGGAATGATTAACGTTTATAAAGAAGCGGGCTACACCTCCCACGATGTGGTGGCGAAGCTGCGCGGAATCTGCAAACAGAAAAGAATCGGACATACAGGAACCCTGGACCCGGATGCGGTTGGGGTTCTTCCTGTATGTCTGGGAAACGGGACAAGGCTCTGCGACATGCTGACGGACAAAGATAAGGAGTATGTCGCGGACTTTTGCCTGGGTATTACCACGGACACCCAGGATATTTCAGGGACTGTGCTTGAGAAAAAGGATGCGGACGTGAGCACAGAAGAGGTGGAAAAGGCGGCGGCATTTTTTACAGGGGAATATTTACAGCTTCCTCCTATGTATTCCGCCCTGAAGGTGGGGGGAAAGAAGCTCTGCGACCTTGCAAGGGCGGGAAAGGAAGTGGAGAGGACGCCTCGTCCTGTAACCGTTTATTCCCTGGAATTTCTTAAAAAAGAGCATCCCTGCTATACCATAAAGGTGGCGTGTTCCAGGGGAACCTATATCAGAACCCTCTGCCATGATATCGGGCAGCGCCTCGGCTGCGGCGCCGTGATGACAAAGCTTGTGCGTACAAGGGCGGGAGAATTTGGGATAGAGAATGCCCTTACTCTGGAGAAGCTGGAGGAGATGGCAAAGGCGGGAACTTTTGGGGAGGCTGTGATTCCGGTGGAGAAAATGTTCGGCGCGCTGCCGGCGGTTTCTGTCCGGGAAGCCGGATTTAAGGCCCTTAGAAACGGGAATCCGCTGCGAGAGGAGGCCGCGACGGCGTTTGGTACGGACAAGGCGGCGGGAGAGGTGCGGATGTATAACCATCAGGGAATTTTTTACGGTATTTATCGTTATGAGGCGGAAAGGGAAATGTATGTGCCGGTGAAGATGTTTCTTCCCGAGGATGAGGGCTGAGAGATAAGATGGAAATTATTGCGGATACAACGGAATTCTGGCTGGAAGGCAGTGCGATTGCAATTGGAAAATTTGACGGAATCCATAAAGGGCACACGGCACTCCTTTCCCATATTCTGAAACAGAAGGAAAATGGGCAAAAGGCGGTGGTTTTTACATTTTACCCTTCCGCTTCGGTTTTCTTCGGAGGCGGCAGTACTGCGGAAATCACGACCCGTCAGGAAAAGCGGAAGCTGTTTGAGAAGCTTGGAATCGATATATTGATTGAATTTCCCTTAAATGCGCAGACAGCGGCAACGCCTCCAGAAGAATTTGTAAAAAAATATCTGGCGGAGCAGATGAATACAGCTTATCTGGCGGCGGGAGCGGACGTGACCTTTGGTTATAAGGGACAGGGAAATAAGGAGCTTTTGATAAAGCTGGCGGATAATTATGGTTATCAGGTTCAGATTATCGATAAGCTTTATTATGGGGACCGGGAAATCAGCTCTACCTTTGTGAGGGAAGAGGTGGAAAAGGGAGATATGCCTATGGCGGAAAGGCTTCTGGGGCGCTATTACAGCTTTGAAGGACGCGTGGAGGAGGGGAGCAGGCTTGGAAGAAAGCTTGGAATGCCCACTTTAAACCTTTACCCGGAGAAGGAAAAGCTGCTGCCGCCCAAAGGCGTATACTATTCCAGAGTGCTTTTGGATGGGGAAACCTATGCCGGAATTACCAATATTGGACAAAAGCCCACAGTAAACGATACCGACGCCGTGGATGTGGAAACCTACCTCTATGATTTTAACAGGAATGTCTACGGAAAGGAAATTGTGACGGAGCTTCTGCAGTTTAAAAGACCGGAGCGGAGATTTGACGGCGTGGAGGAGCTGAAAGCGCAGATGGAGAGGGATATTGCGGAAGGGAGAATGTTTCATAAAATCTAGTATTTTATAGTAATTTCCAGATAACTACCAGTAAAAAAACAGTAAAAAAAACAAAACAGAACATTTGACAACATCAAAGTTACTTGCTATAATATCTCTGTTAATATTTGTAACAATTTTGTAACAACTTTGGAGGTTATGTTTTGAAGAGACAGATGACAGGCGGCTTTTACAGGTCGGCGGCTATAATGACAGCTGCCGTAATGCTTTTGGGAGAACCGATGTACATACAGGCTGCAGAGCTGAACGATACCAATAAAGAAAGTGCAGTAAACGATACGGAAGAACTGCTTACTGCAGGAGTAGGAGACTTATTTATTTCCCCGCTCACAAAAATTGAATATGTGGAGATTGCCAGACAGGCGGAGGGAGCCATGTGGGGCTACACCCACCTTGGCATCTGCAATGTGGACGAAAACAATTTAAATATCAGAAAAGAGCCCGACGAGTCTGCAAAACTGGTGGGTAAGCTCCCCAAAAACGCGGCCTGTGAGATTATCAGCAGCGAGAATGGCTGGGCACTTATCTCCTCCGGTAAGGTGGAAGGCTATGTGAAAGAGGAGTATCTTCTCACCGGCTTTGAGGCGAAGCAAAAGGGCGAGGAGCTGGCATCGGCAATCGCCGTTTCTACAGCGGACAGCCTGAATATCCGGGAAATGCCGAATACCGACGCGGAAGTGGTGACGCAGGTTGCGGCGGGAGAAATTCTTGATATTGTGGAAATTCAGGACGACGGCTGGATAAAGGTTTATCTTGACGATGAGGAAGTGTATGTATCGGCTGATTATGTAGAAGTGAAATCTGATTTGAATACGGCGATTACCTTAACCGAGCTGATTTACGGCGAGGGCGTTTCCGATATCAGGGTAGATTTGTGTCAGTATGCAAAGCAGTTTTTGGGGAATCCTTATGTTTGGGGCGGGACAAGCCTTACAAAGGGAGCTGACTGCTCCGGTTTTGTAAAGAGTGTGTTTGCAAATTTCGGCGTTTCACTGCCGCGGACTTCCAGAGAGCAGGCAAACACGGGAAGCAAAATCAGTGCTTCCGACCTCCAGCCAGGGGATTTGGTATTTTATGCAAAGGGCGGAACCGTAAACCATGTGGCGCTT
>ERZ779632.749-NODE-749-length-16157-cov-14.804807_pt1 | contig 16157 bp, 14 predicted proteins | sample MGYA00514194_ERZ779632 | MGnify/ENA primary metagenome ERZ779632 (study PRJEB29562, sample SAMEA4376704) | mouse gut metagenome | isolation source: Cecum | study: EMG produced TPA metagenomics assembly of the A DSS colitis mouse model was used to assess the...
CTCCGGCGTCCATATAGTCATCAGGGTACTTTCCGGGAATATGCTGTTTAGAGATCCTTAGATCTCCGGATCCCCTTCTACTTGTTCCCCAAAATAGTCCAGGAACAGGTCTTCCAGCGTGGCAGTCTCCGGCGCCGCGTCATCGGCAGGCTTCTCCGCCGAGATGATCCGCAGCTGCGCCCCGCCGGGAACGGTTTTCACGTTGGAGACCTTATAAGACTTCATGTAGGACTCCACCTCCGCCTTGGGCAGATTGACGCTCCACACCTGCTCTGGCATGGCGGCAAGCAGTTCCTGTATGGTGCCCGAAGCTTTGATCTGGCCGTCCTTCATCAGCAGAATCTCCCCCGCGATATACTCAATGTCAGATACGATATGGGTGGAGAGCAGCACCAGCCTTTCCTCCGCCAGTTCGCTGATCAGGTTGCGGAAGCGGATCCGCTCATTGGGGTCCAGACCGGCGGTGGGTTCATCCAGGATCAGTATCCGGGGATCTCCCAGCATGGCCTGGGCGATTCCCGCCCGGCGCTTCATGCCGCCGGACAGCTTTTTCATCTTCTTGTTTCTGGCCCCCGCCAGACCCACCTGTCTAAGCAGCGCTTCCGCCCGCGTTTCGGCGGTCACAGGGCGCAGGCCCTTGATGGACGCAATGTACATCAGATAATCGTACACCGTAAAGTCGGGGTAATAGCCGAAATCCTGAGGAAGATATCCCAGGATCCTGCGATACTCTCCATCCATCTCAAAGATGTCCCTCCCGTCCCAGGTGATGGATCCGCTGGTGGGCCGCAGCAAGGTACAGAGCATCCGCATCAGCGTGGTCTTTCCCGCGCCGTTCACCCCCAGAAGGCCGTACACCCCCGCCGTCAATGTGTAAGACACCCCGTCTACGGCGGCTATGTCCTGAAATTTCTTTGTCAAATCCGTTATTTTTAATTCCATATATCTCACCTTTCCTTGATAATCGAATCAGGGGCCTGTGTGCATGTACTGTCCGGCCCCGAACAAGTTCACACAGTTTCTCTGCCCCCGCCGTATGCAGTAGCCCAGGTACACTGCGGCGGCCAGCAGCATAACACCCCAAACAGGGAAAGTGACCGCGCTGTATATTTTTTCATCCAGCAGGATGAGAATCCATACCAGGCTCCAGGCAACGCACAAAAACAGGGCCAATGCCTCCGAGTCGATCCTTCGGCTGTACAGGGTTTTAAAGCAGATACAGCAGGTCACAATGTACGGGAGGAAAAACTGCACCAGCACCTCCTCCATGCCGATGACACCGCCCAGGACTGCTGCCAGAGAAAAGCAGCAGAGCAGCGCAAAATCCACCAGAGCGAACAGGAACATCCTGGCCGAATACACCTGCCGCAGGGAATAGTAGGCGGCGCCCTCTATCTCCAGGGCGTTGGCGCTTCGGTTCTTCCACATCTCCGGCAGCACCAATATGCCAAATAGGGAAGCCGCCACACCCAGATATCTCTGGATATAAAAACCACTGGCCGTCGCCCGCAGCAAAAGCCACAGAGCCATCAGGACGCCCGCCTGCAGCAGCCACCAGCGCTTGCGGATATATCTGCTCTGCTGGAATAAAAATTCCGCATCCGACAGGGTGTCCGCCGTTTCGTTTTCATAGAACGCCTGGCGGGATATGCCCAGGGCTTTTTGCAGGCCCCCCCCGCCATGGGGCAAATAAAAATCTGTTGACAACATTTTATGGATCTGTCTGTCTGATCGTCTCATATAGAGCGTTCCCTCCATCTCCATTTCCATTTCCGCTCCTCACACAGTCTTAATCGATAGACGTTCGAGGAATCCTTTGAATCCAATACTTGAGATTTACCTGGTATTGTCCAGAAACGCGCACAGAAGTTCTCTGGCCCTGCCGATCCGATACTTGACCAACGGCAGGCCGATACCCAGGACCCTGGCGATGTCCTTCTGTTTTCTCTCCTGCACAAAATACAGAACCGCCACCTCCCGGATTTCCTCCGGCAGGCTGTCCAAGGCCATGCGCACCTCAGCCTGTATCTCCGGGCTTTCCACCCTCTGATCCGGGCCCTCCGGCAGAGTCTCCAAGGGCAGTTCCCGCTTTTGCCTGTAATAGTCCCTGCACACATTGGCCGCGATTACATACAGATAGTTGGCCGCCTTTCCATAGTGCCGGTATTGCTTCAGGGTACGGAAAAAACGGGCAAAAGTCTCCTGGGCCATGTCTTCAGCGTAGCCGTAATCGTCTATATGCAGGCGGCAGTACTTCAGTATCGCCGGATAATATTTGGTCACAAAGGCATCCAGTGCTCTCTCGTCGCCCATGCGCATCCTCTGCACCAGCAGACAGTCCAGGTCCAAATCCACGTTCTCCCTCCCACTCTATTTTAGTCCCGCAACCGCCATTTCGACGATTGCAGCCTTGCTATGAAAAGCGCTTTCTATATAGTATAACTTTTTTATTAGGGAAAAAGATAGGGTATGCCAAAAGAAATGTTAATTGATATTAAAACGGGATTTCCCTGACCAAAATGAAAGGCGTAAACTGGCGGCTCTGTCCTGCCGGGTTATCCGCAACCAGATTTAGAAGTTCCGCTTCGGAATAATTCCGGAGTTGTCCGCACTTACCCAGCAGTTCAATTCCCAAGTCATTGGCGTCCACAATCGCCATCATGACGCCGGTCTTCTGCCAGACCTCTTCACAGACCTTGTCCGGCTCGCTGGGGATGCGGATTCCAATATGCGCGTATTCTGAGATATCCTCTCCATAGAAACCGTCCAGTCCGCCGATCTCCCTGCCCAGCATCTTATAGAAAGTGCCGCGCACCCCGCGGAGTGTGTCAAAGCCCGCACAGACAGCCGCCAGGAGAACCTTGGCCAGACCGCAGTGATTGATGGCGAACTGCATCTTCGCCGGCAGACCCATCCCAGGCCCCGCCGGCGTCTGGCGCACGAAGCGGGACAAAATCCTGGCCCATATCCCGGGCCTGACCTCCTCCTCCGTGACGATCCTCCCCTGGCACAGGCTTATGATTTTCTCACTGGAAAAAAGAATGTCCCCCGGCTGGTAAATGGGGTTCACATACTCCTCAATGAGACTGATGTAGTTCTCGCCGATCTGGACAAAATGAGTCGCAACGGCATGGCGGGCATAGATTCTCCCGTTAGCTGAGATGACAATTTTCTTTCCCTCATTCGCGTAAAATTCTGTAACTTCCATACTTTTCTCGTCCCTGCATAACGCGGGCTGTGCCCGTGTTATTGCGTTAATGCGTATTTGGAAGTTTTACTTCCAAACTTTCCTCTTTCCTGCATATCGCAGGCTGGCCTGCGATACTGCGTTAATGCGTATTTGAATGTTATACATTCAAACTTCCTTTTCCTGTGTTATTCCTTAATATGTATTTGGATGTACAACATCCAAGCTTACCCTATTCCTGCGTATCTGGAGTTTGGCTTGGCAAAACTCCGATTTCACCTGTGATATTGCGCCAATCGGTATTTGGTGTACTAGTTCCAAAATTCCTCCATCAGTTTTTCGATATTCAGCTCCTGTCTGTGTTTTCAACTCCGTTATATCCAATATACCAAACCAACCTCTAAATCACCTTTAAGCCGCACAGCCCACATATTTTCAGCGGTTCCCTGCATAATCGGTCTTTTCAGGACATACTGACACATTATAAAGCCCCCATACCGGACATATGCCGGCATGGGGGCTCTTCGTTCTAAGTCATGTAGTTAGCTTACCACAAAAACATCTGCAGCAGTGTCGGCTGCCCTGGACAAAATCCCTCCTTAAACATTTCACCTCGTAATTCTGATCATAATGGTCAGTTCCCCCCAGCCACTCTGGAGTATTTAGTACTTCACAGATTATAGTGCCTAATGATTTCTAAATGCTCCATTCCAGTTTCCATTTATTATCTCACCGGCATCTGAAACCCTTTAAGGGCCTTGTTCAGATAATCGTTAAAAGGTTTCATAATCCGAAAAAGCTCTGTGGCTTTTGTTAGAAATACCTCTGCGTCCCTCAGTTCTTCATCCCTGATCGGATATTCCAGATACCAGTTCTTAAACTTTAAATATTCCGCCTGTGGATGCTCCTTCTCATACCCCGCAGGAACATTCTTTAATGCCGATCCCTGTACGGTAAAGTATTTCATGAACTCCGGCGCTTGAATGATCTTTTCCCATTCTTCTCCGTTTTGAACAATGTAATCCCGTACCATCGCCGTTGCGTCCTTAAACATGTCCGCGAACAAACCGCCGCCGAGGAAAGACTGGTTTCCCGGCTTCAGCATAATGTAGTAGCCCACGGGAACCGGCAGTTTTCCCATGGAGGAAATGTGGGCCCGGAACGCCGGGTTATAGGGGGATTTATCATGGCTGAAGCGGGTATCCCTCGTCAGCTTAAAGGTGAGGTTTTTGGGCTCGTTATGTATCACACTGCTGTCAAATTCACCTATACTGAAAATGAGTTCCCGGATCAGCGCCTCAAATTCCGCGCTGGCGGCTATATTTTCTGATTTATGCGCATGATACCACTCCCGGTTATTGTTCCCGCCCAGATCGGTCAGGTATTTTATAATCAACTGTATATCCATGTGTCTGCGGCCTTCCCTATGCATTTTGGACAACGGAAAACGAAGTCCCGTCCAGAAATTTTTGTATAAATTCCTTTAAGCCCGCCGGGGACTGATATGTTTTGCAAAAGGAGAACTGCTGCGAAAGATCATCTATATCCTCCATGGCTTCTTTCACTTCCAGAAGCGTCTTCCCGGGAACGGCGGCGGTGAAATCCAAATGGACAGGACTGATCCTGTTTCCAGCGAGCTTTTGTCCCCGGCGGTGGCTTTGTCTATCAAAGCCATTAGTTCTTCGTTTGTAATGTTATTCATGTTTTGTACCTCCTGCTTAGAGTTCCGCATCTTCCCTGCAAACGCACAAACCAGTGACGAATGGACGGCCGCTTTAAGCATCCGGTTATCCATCCGTGTGCTTTCCGGGAACATGCTGCTTACGTTTGCTCTTGCCCTTTTCTTTGTAGGTTATATATGATTAGACAACCGCCGCGCCTTTGTGTGACAAGGAAACCGATATTTATTTTAACTTACCTCTTCGTGGATATCCGGAGTTTGGCTAAGCCAAACTCCCGCTGCGCCTGCAATATCCCTTACTACGTATTTGAATGTTATACATTCAAACTACCTTGCTCCTGCATATCGCAGGCTGGCATGCGATACTGAATTAATGCATACTTGATAATTTCCCTGTCAAATTTGAAACGTATTGGTGGGCGCAAGGCAGGTGTGATTCTTACAGATATAAAAAGTAGTCCTGTCATTTATCAGGGGATACTCCCGGCACTGGGAAACTGCAATTACATTGGCCAGCAGCGGAAGACGCTCCTTTATTTTTTCCAGATCCGCTCTGTTTTTCAGGGCGATGACGATATGATCCGGGGGATTGTCATAGATCAGCTTCGCAAGCAGAAACATACTGTGTCCTGCCGGATAATCCTGGGCCTGGGCAGACATATAACGAAGCTGCTTCTCCGCCAGTTCCCCATACTCTTCTTTTCCGGTCAGCTGGTACAGCCTGACAAGGTTGTACGCCATAACGGAATTTCCGCTGGGAATCGCGCCGTCATAGGATTCCTTGGGATTCATAAACAGTTCTGTGTCGTCTAAGTCCGCAAGATAAAAGCCGCCGTTTTTCTCATCGGCAAATCGCCTTACCGCCTCCCCGCACAGCCGCTCCGCCTTTTCAAGATACGCTCTGTCCAAGGTAGAATGATACAGTTCCATCAACGCTGCCACGTAGAACCCATAGTCATCCAGAAAACCCTTTTCCGAAGCTTTTCCGTCACGCCAGCTTGTGCTAAGGCGCAGGCCCTCGCTTAAGTTCTCTTCAAGAAATGTCTGGGCGCTGACCGCCGACTGTAGATATTTCCCGTCCCGTGAAGCCCTGTAGAGCAGAGACAGCGCCGCTATCATCATGGAATTCCAGGAAATCAGGATCTTGTCGTCGAGATGCAGGCTGGAACGGTTTTTCCGGTAGTCATACAGCTTGGGAATCTCAGCGCCGAAATCAGCGTCCAGAGCATTGCTCTTTAGGAGATTGGGAATGTTTACCCCCTCAAAATTGCCCTCCGCGGTGATGTCAAAGGTCTCTGAGAACTGCCCTCCCCTCTCTCTGCCCAGAATATCAATAATTTCATCCAATGTAAAGGTATAATATTTCCCCTCAACCCCCTCGCTGTCCGCATCCTGGGCGCTGTAAAATCCGCCGTCCGGGGAGGTCATTTCGCGGAGTACATATTGGGCGGTCTTTTCGGCGGTGTCCAGATACAGCCGGTTCTGGGTGATAACATAAACCGACGCATATGCCATAATCAGCAAAGCATTGTCATACAGCATCTTTTCAAAATGGGGCGCAAGGTAATATTGGTCCGTGGAATATCTGGAAAAGCCGTAGCCAATATGGTCAAAGATACCGCCCTTTTGCATCTGCGTAAGCGTCTTTTCAACCATTTTCAGCGCGCCCGGATTATCCTTCTGCCCGGCGTACAGCGCCAGAAACAATAAGTTGTGGGGCACCGGGAATTTGGGAGCGGCTCCGAATCCGCCCCAGGCGCTGTCAAAGCTGTCAAAAAACATCTGCACTGCTCTCCCGCAAAGATTTTCCGTGTCCATGTTTTCAGAAACAGCTTCCGTTTGCCGCAGCTGGGCCACAATCCGCCGGGCCGAATCCAAAAGCTCGTCACGCCTGCCGTTCCACTGGGCCGCCACAGCCTTAAGCAAATCGGAAAATCCCGGCATACCATGCTGGGTCCGCACGGGAAAATAGGTGCCCGCCAAAAAGGGCTTCTTGTCCCAGGTCATAAAAATACTCATGGGCCACCCGCCGCTGCCGGTGAATGCCTGACATACCGTCATATATACGCTGTCAATGTCGGGGCGTTCCTCCCGATCAACCTTTACAGAAACAAAATATTTGTTGAGGATTTCAGCCGTTGCCCTGTCTTCAAAGCTCTCATGGGCCATGACATGGCACCAATGACAGGTGCTGTAGCCCACACTCAGGAAAATGGGTTTGTCTTCCTCTCTCGCCCTCTCAAATGCTTCCTCACACCAGGGATACCAGTCCACCGGGTTTTCCGCATGCTGTAACAGATAGGGGCTTGTGGCGCTTTTCAGGTGATTGCTCATGTCCGCTTCCTTTCCTAAAGATAAAAAGACACACAATTGGGAATGTCACTGAAAGCTATTATATGGGTTAAACCGAATATTATACCGGATGACCCATGGACGTAACCGCGCTTACGTCCATCATGGTTTTTGGATTATTACCATTCAAAAAAACACCCATTGCAGAGCCTTTCCCGCTCTGCAATGGGTGTAACCTATTTACATCCCCAACGGAGTGCCTGCGTGAAAATACTGTGCGACGACAATATGCTCAAATCTGAGCGGACGCTTTACAGGCTTTTTTAGCGCCGCCTCTCCGAAAGCTTCTGCTCAAACCGGTCCTTCCGGGTATCCGCGGGAATGGCGGTGGGATAATTCCCGTCAAAGCAAGCGCTGCAGTAACCCCAGCCCCCGACGAGGGAGGGCAGTTCCTCCACCGGCAGATATCCCAGGCTGTCCGCGCCGATAATCTCCGCCGTCTCAGACACGCTGTGGCGGCAGGCGATCAGATGTTCCCGGGAGTCAATGTCCGTGCCGTAATAACAGGGGTGCATAAATGGCGGGGAGGAGATGCGCATATGGATTTCTCTGGCTCCCGCCTCCCGGAGCAGCTTCACGATACGTCCGCTGGTGGTGCCCCGCACAATGGAGTCATCCACCAGCACTACCCTCTTGCCCCTGACGCTCTCCTCGATGGCGCTCAGCTTGATCCGCACCTGGTCCAGCCTGGCCTGCTGCCCGGGGGAGATAAAGGTTCTGCCGATATACTTGTTCTTGATCAGACCGATGCCGTAGGGAATCCCGGATTCCAGGGAAAAGCCCAGCGCCGCGTCCAGCCCGGAATCCGGCACACCCACCACCAGGTCCGCCGCCGCAGGATATCGTCGTGCCAGGATCCTTCCGGCCTGGATTCTGGCGCCGTGAACGGATACCCCGTCTATCACCGAATCCGGTCTGGCAAAATAGATATACTCGAAGATACAAAGTTTCTTTTCCCGCTGGCCGCAGTGTTCCCGCCGGGATATGACGCCCTCCGGGCCAAACACCAGAATTTCTCCCGGATCCAGATCCCGTATGAACTGAGCCCCGATAGCGCTCAAAGCGCAGCTTTCGGAGGCTGCCACGTAGATGCCGTCGGGAGTTCTGCCATAGCAGAGGGGCCGGAAACCGTGAGGATCTCTGGCACAGATCAGCTTCTGGGCGGACATCAGCACCAGGGAGTAGGCCCCCTCCAGGGTATTCATGGCGGCGCTCAAGGCGTCCTCAATGGAGGGCGTCCGCAGGCGCTCCCTGGTGACGATATAGGCGATGGTTTCCGTATCGCTGGTGGTGTGGAAAATAGCCCCGGAAAGTTCCAGTGTATTGCGAAGCTCCGCGGCATTGCTTAAGTTGCCGTTGTGGGCCAGAGCCATCTTCCCCTTTTGATGATTGACTTCTATGGGCTGGCAGTTGTTGCGATTGGCCGCGCCCGTAGTGCCGTAGCGCACATGCCCCACCGCCATGCTGCCCCGGGGCAGGCGGGACAGGGTGTCCGCCGAAAACACCTGGCTGACCAGTCCCAAATCTTTATAGGAAGAAAACACGCCGTCATCGTTCACCACGATACCGCAGCTCTCCTGGCCCCGGTGCTGCAGGGCGTACAACCCATAGTAGGCCATGCCCGCCACATCCGCGCTGCCCTGGCTGATCACGCCGAGCACACCGCATTCTTCATGAATATTGTTCATAATAATCCCCTTGCATATCGCAGACTCTGTCTGCGATCCTCTTCCCCGCACAACCAAAGTTTGGTTTCACCCATCCCCCGGTTGTACATGTGTTATTGCGTTAATCCGCGTCAGTATGCGCGGCGCTTATTTTCTCCGGCTATGCTCCGCCGCCGCTCCCACGAATCCCTTAAAGAGCGGATGAGGACGGTTTGGACGGCTTTTGAACTCCGGGTGAAACTGTACGCCCACGTAGAACGGCCTATCCGGCAGTTCCACCGTCTCCACCAGCCTGCCGTCGGGGGAAGTTCCGCTGAGAACCAGTCCCATGTTCTGCAGCTGTTGTCGGTAGTCATTGTTAAATTCATAGCGGTGCCTGTGCCGCTCGCTGATCCGATTTTCTCCATAACATCTTTCCATGGTGGAGCCGGGCAGAATCACACAGGGATAAGCGCCCAGCCGCAGAGTGCCGCCCTTGTCAATATCACCGCTCTGCCCCGGCATGAAATCTATGACCTTGTGTACACACTGCTCGTCAAATTCCCCAGAATTGGCATCCGGAATGCCCGCCACGTTTCTGGCATACTCCATTACGGCAATCTGCATACCCAGGCAGATGCCAAAATAGGGAAGCCCTTGCTCTCTGGCAAATCTTGCTGCCAGTATCATGCCCTCTATGCCCCTGCTGCCAAATCCGCCGGGAACCAGAACGCCATCCAGCCCGGACAGTTTTTCCTCATAGTTGTCCGCCGTGATTTCCTCCGAGTCAATCCAATGAATACGCACATGGACCTGATGAAAAAAACCACCGTGCCGCAGGGCCTCCGCCACCGACAGATAGGCGTCATGAAGTCCCATATACTTACCCACCAGACCGATCTCCACAGTATTCTCCGCCCTGCGGCTCCGATCTACCATCTCCATCCATTCCCCCAGATCCGGATTCGGAGCATCTATACCCAGTTCCCGGCACACAACTGCGGAGAAATGGGATTTCTCCAGCATCAGCGGCGCCTCATAGAGATTGGGCAGTGTGATATTCTCTATCACGCAGTCCGGTTTTACGTTGCAGAACAGGGAGATTTTCTTGAAAATCCCCTCCTCCAGCGGCTCGTCACAGCGCAGCACAATCAGGTTGGGATTGATCCCCATGCCCTGTAGTTCCTTGACAGAATGCTGGGTGGGCTTGGACTTATGCTCATCGGACCCCCGCAGAAAGGGAACCAGCGTCACATGGATGAACAGACTGTTTTCCCTGCCCGCCTCCAGGGAAATCTGGCGCACCGCCTCCAGAAAGGGCTGGGATTCTATATCGCCGATGGTCCCGCCAATCTCGGTGATCACCACATCCGCCTCCGTCTTTTTTCCCACATTGTAGACAAACTCCTTGATCTCATTGGTAATATGGGGAATTACCTGCACAGTGGATCCCAGGTACTCCCCCCTGCGCTCTTTGTTCAGCACATTCCAGTAGACTTTGCCGGTGGTAAGGTTGGAATACTGGTTCAGGTCCTCGTCGATAAAGCGCTCATAATGCCCCAGATCCAGATCCGTCTCCGTCCCGTCCTCGGTGACATACACCTCGCCGTGCTGGTAGGGGCTCATGGTGCCGGGATCCACATTGATATAGGGATCCAGCTTCTGCGCCGCCACCTTCAGCCCCCTGGCCTTGAGGAGCCTGCCCAGGGACGCGGCTGTGATCCCCTTGCCCAGACCGGAGACTACCCCCCCTGTTATAAAGATATATTTTGTCATATTTTATCCCGTTCCTTTCGCTTCTCTCAAGGCACAAACCGTTCCCGGATACTTCGGCACTAACCTAAGTCAAACCGCCACTGTGCCTGCGCTGCCGACCGGCAGGAATTGGAAATCTTAGCGTTTGTCAGTATAACGCTCTTCTGTCCGATTCAGCGGGCTGTGTACTGACCACACTAGACTGGCTGACATATTGCTTTCAACATGCCAGCCAGTTCTCATTTATTATCTTCCTCTTTTCATGCATACCCTCTGCATGCATAACACGGGTTGCACCCCTGTTACTGCATTAATCAGTATTTGGAAGTGAAACTTCCACACTTACCATGTCCCTGCGATATGCTATTTATTTATATCACGTATTTCTTGCCAGTCTATCTCACACCAAAAAGCAGGTCCCCATATGTAGGGAACGGCCAATAACTCTTGGCGGTAAGGGTCTCCGCCTCATCGCAGGGAATCCGCAGTTCGTTCATCTTAGGCAGAATACTGTCCCGGACCACATAACTCTGGGAGGTGATATCCTCCGCCCTGTGGAGAGATACAATAGCATCCTCCAATTCCTCCACCTTCACTGCGATCCTGTCCGTCAAAACGGAAAGCTTCTTCACCAGTTCCGTCTCATAGCCGCATGTAATGCCCACGTCCAACGCCTTCTTGACCGCCGCCGTCTGGGCCAGCTTCAAGGTGTAATTCTCGATGGCCGGCACGATCTGGGTTCTGGCCATATCCACCATGGTGCCCGCCTCAATCAGAACGGACTTGCAGTAGTTTTCCAGCATGATCTCACATCTGGACTTAAGCTCCGTCTCAGAAAATACCTTGTGGGAGGTGAGCATCTTCACATTCTTCTCATCCAGCAGATGGGGCATACAGTCCGGGGTGGTGCGGTAGTTCAGCAGCCCCCTCTTCTCCGTGGCCTCCCTGATCCAGGCGTCGTCATAGCCGTTGCCGTTGAAAATGATATTCTTGTGATCTTTGATGGTCCTGCGGATCATCTCATGCAGCGCGGTCTCGAAATCCTCCGCGCCCTCCAGCCGGTCCGCATAGATTTTCAGGCTCTCCGCCACCGCCGTGTTCAGCATCATGTTGGCACAGGCGATGCTGTTGGAAGATCCCAGCATACGGAACTCAAACTTGTTGCCGGTAAAAGCAAAGGGTGAAGTTCGGTTGCGGTCCGTGGTATCACGGTTGAACTTGGGCAGCACATTCACACCTAACTTCATCTGGGTCTTTTCCACGCCGCTGTAGGGCTGGCCCGACTCGATAGCCTCCAGCACTGCGTTCAGTTCGTCTCCCAGGAAAATAGAAACTACGGCGGGGGGAGCCTCGTTGGCGCCCAGACGGTGATCGTTGCCCGCTGTGGCCACCGAGAGCCGGAGCAGATCCTGATAATCATCCACTGCCTTGATCACGGCGCAGAGGAATAGCAGAAACTGCGCATTTTCATAGGGCGTCTCACCGGGCGACAACAGATTTACGCCCGCGTCCGTGGCCAGGGACCAGTTGTTGTGCTTGCCGCTGCCGTTGACACCCGCGAAGGGCTTCTCATGGAGCAGGCAAACCAACCCATGTTTTGCCGCCACCTTCTGCATGATCTCCATGGTCAGCTGGTTGTGGTCGGTGGCTATATTGGTGGTGGTATAGATGGGAGCCAGTTCATGCTGCGCGGGCGCCACTTCGTTGTGCTCGGTCTTGGCCAGGATGCCCAGCTTCCAGAGTTCGTCGTTCAACTCTTCCATGTAAGCGGCAACCCTGGGCTTGATCACGCCGAAATAGTGATCCTCCATCTCCTGCCCCTTGGGGGGCTTGGCGCCGAACAGGGTCCTGCCGGTAAAACGCAGATCCGGGCGCTGATCGTACATTTCTTTGGTGATCAGAAAATATTCCTGCTCCGGACCCACGGAGGTGCGGACACATTTCACCGAATCGTTGCCAAAGAGCCGCAGGATGCGCAGGGCCTGCCTGTTCAGCGCTTCCATGGAGCGCAGCAGCGGTGTCTTCTTATCCAGCGCCTCTCCGCCATAGGAGCAGAACGCGGTGGGAATACACAGGGTCTTTCCCTTGATAAACGCATAGGAAGTGGGATCCCAGGCGGTGTACCCTCTCGCCTCAAATGTGGCCCGCAGACCGCCGGAGGGGAAGGAGGAGGCGTCCGGCTCTCCCTTGATCAATTCTTTTCCGGAAAATTCCATGATCACGCCGCCGTCCGGGGACGGGGAGATAAAGCTGTCGTGCTTTTCCGCCGTGATGCCGGTCAATGGCTGGAACCAATGGGTATAGTGGGTGGCGCCATGGGCCACCGCCCAGTCTTTCATAGCCGCGGCCACCGCGTTGGCCACGCCGATGTCCAGCTTCGCCCCTTCGTCAATGGTTTTCTTCAGGGACTGGTACACCTTGGCGGACAGGTTCGCCTTCATCACCCTGTCGTCAAAAACCAGACATCCGAAATACTCCGATACTTTTTCCATAAACTTCACTCCTCCTCTTATTTATACTGACGGTCACAAAAACCTGCCAAGTAACCCGACCCACGAGCGAAAGCTTCCAAGAACATCCCGGCAAATTTCATCGCTCGTGAGTATGAGTCCCGCACATTCCCTTTTCTGCGCATAATACCAGTGATCTCCTGAGGCTGCTTGAGGTGTCCTCAAGATGATCCCCGCTGTCAGGGAATAGGCTGACAACCATACACAAAAAGAAAAGGCGTCCTTGAGTACATCACTCAAAGACGCCTTTGCCTTTCATATTCTGCATTATGCACCCTCGTCAGGGATTTGTCAAGTCCTGTTTTGCAAAAAGTAACCGCCTGGCGCAAATCGGGGATTTTTTTAAGAGATATTACTGCTCAGATTTTTGCATGGCCGCAATATAGGAATCCCATCTGTATGCATCCTCCTGGGAAACAACATACCATTCGCCATCGTCAGCAAATCTGATATATCTTGAATCCGGCGTTCCTGTGTCCATCGTGTATTCCCGTATCAGTTCGTCACTGCGAAACATAGACACTGTGTATAAGCCGCAGCCGCAATTGACTGTTGCTATATCAAATACAAGAGGAGTATATACCATTTCCTCAAAATAGGAGATCAGTCTTGCTATATCCTCACGTCCGTCAATTTTATAGATTACATCCGCGGCCGGATTGGCATAATGGCTGTAGCTGATTTGAACCATATCTATATTTTCTTTATGGCCATGGAGCATCAACGCCAAACCCGTGCCCGCCAGCGCCAGTAATACCAGCGCTATGCACACAGCAAATACATGCTTTCTTTTCAAATTATGATTCCTCCCGGAAAGCGTATCCTTTCAACGTAAATGTATAGCCAGAGACTCCTACATAACTATATCCATCCGTCGACTTCTGCGCAGTAACAAAACCTTGCAATGGATCCATTATATATATTCCAATTGGACGGTTAATTCCCCTTATGACAGTTTGGTGATACACCCCGCTGCTACACAGCCATGCGCCAAACATAGGATAACCCGCCGAAATATTATTATAGATAGTTCTATCACAAGATGTTGTGTTATCCGAAAAATTGGAATATGCTACACCATACATCCGTAAAAGCATATCTGTTGAGTCTTCTAAACTACCTTTTAGCCAAGATTGGATCAAGAAGATAATTTGTCAACCCCCAAATTAAAAAAATTAGATTAGACCATTTAGCAGAGTCTTCAAAAAAACTATACTTAACAAGGATAGAATTAAGCAAATAAATGAAATAATATTTCCGGCAATAGCGAAGCCATGTGCTTTATCTTCCTCCAGACATCCTATGATGCATAATATAAGCGAGATTATCCATAAAATAAAACCTCTTATCCCCCATAACACCACACCTAAAACTGACAATATAAACCCTACTATTCCAAAAATACTTTGTTCTTTGTTCGTTCTTCCACTTTCCTTTTTTCCATATTTAGGATGATCTATCATCGCTATAATATCTCCTATCTCTTCCTCTTACCGCAAACTATGCGACGCCGTTATAAATATTTACTGCGCCTTCAAGTCCTTGGCGAGTCCATAGATTGACTCGAATATTCCCTTACACTCCTGTACCTTCCGGACTGTGGCATTGAAAATTTCCAGACCTCCTGCGATACATGGCTAAACTTATCTTTTATCTCGCTGATGAGTTCATTCTGCCTTGTCACGGAGTTGACCGCGTTTTCTATGCTTTCATTTGCGCGCTTGGTATCCGTGTCAAGTTCCCGGATAATACTGGTAATATTGTTCGACGCCTCCTTGGTGTCCTCCGAGAGAGGCCAGATTTCCTCCGCCACTACTGCGAAACCCTTTCCGACTTCACTGGCCCTGGCCGCTTCAATGGAAGCGTTGAGCGCAAGGAGGTTGGTCTGGCTTGATATACTGATAATCGTATCGACAAAACCGCCCACCTTCTGCACCTTTGAGGTAAGTTCCGTGATAACTTCCTCAACAACCTTACTGCTGCCGCTGACATTGTCTGCCTGTTTTCCCAACTCCTGCACGGAAAGAGCGCCGCTTTACACAATATCATTTACACGTCCCGAAGCCAGCACCATTGACTCGGTAACCTCACTTGCCTGGTCGGCCTGCGCAAGAATCGCGCCGCAGATAGTCGCTTCATCCTGCACGGCTTCCGCGGTGCTTACTGTGCTGTCCGCAATATTTTTCATCGATGTATGATTTTTGTTCAAATTCTCGCTTAGCGAATTGAAAAGCTCCATGGCCTCGCCAAAATGCTTGATAATAATGTCGGCTACCGTGACCATGACCATATTGCTGGCCTCCTGCTTCTTGGCCGCTTTCATGATTACCGCCGTGTTTTCCTCGTTAAATTTCACCAGGATCTGCGTTATTCTTATAGATACGCATGCCACAAGAAAAGAGACCAGCCGGTTGAGGATCTTCGCTTCCCCGTCCGAACCGTTCAGACTGTTGATATGCATCAGCACCCTGATTATGTTTACGGCAACAATGGTGCTGTTTCCCCAGATCTCCAGCCGTATATTGAGATACACCATACTCGCTATCAACACTGGATACGCGTAGATGCTTGTCCCCTCCGAAGTGCCGACAATCCGAAACACAACATAGACAAAAGCGCCTGCCGCCATCATACAGACTCCGCATAGCTTCGTATCTTTCCTGGTGATAAAAACAGCCACCACAATGATCAACCCAATCAGGGAAACCGCGATCTCAACATAGGTATACCAGCCTGTCGAAGCCGGCTGTGCTAAAATCAGCACCCCCATCGCAAACAACAAATACCCCAGGATCAGTACCATTATGGGAAATACCACCTTATTCGCGCGCCTGTATTGTTATTTTGACATCGTAACCCCTCCTCTGTTTGTGTTCTGCCGATGCTTTCACCATGTTCTCTCACATTATATTCCTTCCGAAATAATATGAAAAGACTGAATCCGCAAAAAACTGAAAAATTTTTACGACATTTGTAACAGTTCAGACACCCCATTACTAAGACACAGCAAATAGACCAGTTATAGT
>ERZ779632.750-NODE-750-length-16153-cov-6.695304_pt1 | contig 16153 bp, 15 predicted proteins | sample MGYA00514194_ERZ779632 | MGnify/ENA primary metagenome ERZ779632 (study PRJEB29562, sample SAMEA4376704) | mouse gut metagenome | isolation source: Cecum | study: EMG produced TPA metagenomics assembly of the A DSS colitis mouse model was used to assess the...
CATATACAACCGCCTTTCTTTGTGCTAAACTGTTTACAGATACGAATAAAAAGAGCTATCACCCACTTTCTTTACCACAACATCTGCAAGTTTCCATTCACCACAAATGAGCCAGCCGCATATGTTGTATTTTAGCAGATGCCCCATTTCCGCTAAAATACTGCGTTTGCCGAAAATGTTTACATCTACAGTTCACAACATATCACATCCTGCAATTCCTTGTACTTTTGAAAAATACAGATCGCCGAAATTTCGCCGGCACAGAGCAAAATTGCGATCATCGGTATTTTCCAGACCATCTCCTTTTTCTGGACAAAAAGGAAAAAGATTTCCCTGTCAATCTGTACGGCCGAAATATCTATGACCATCCACGTCAACATCCCGCCTACCACATTAAGGACGGACAAAAAAACGGCTTCCCGCCTGTTCATGGACAGGGGCAGTTTTACGATCTGTTTTATAATCCCCGTCATGAGTAAAATAGCCGCTGTATACAACGAAACGTTCAGTCCCATCCCGACTACCTGACATCTGTACAGCCGATACATATATTCCGCGTCCCATATGTCCAGACCTGCAATCATCCCATCCATCACAAACTGGTATATGCTGCTTGCAATCAGGAAGCTCATCCCATGAAAATTATAAAACAGGAGCAGCGTAAAAACGGCTTTTTCCAGACGCCCTCTGTATTTCACATGGCAGTATCCCAATACCATAACCGCCGATACCGCATATCTTAATCCGCCCGGAACACCAGGGCTTATATACAGAAATATATTGACAGCCGCAAAGATACCCATTAAAAGCAGCGTCTTCTTCTTTCTTTCCGATTTATAAAAAATGTCCCAGATAATCAGAAAAAGTATAATCTGTAAAAGAATATGGTATATCCCGCATAAATTGACAAATAATTCGTATCCCTCCTGACTCATCCGCCATCCTCCGAAATATATTCCAGATAAGCCTTTATGAAATCCTGATATTTATATTTGGAGATCAGAAGACGTTTACCGTTTTTCATCTGCACTTCCGTCCGGCTGTATCTTTCCACATATTTCATATTCACGAGATATCCCCTGTGAATCCGAAAAAAGCCTTCCCGCAATTCGTTCTCCATCTCACTGATCTTTCCGTAGCACCCGATTTCCTCATCTTGCAGGAATACCATAATTTTCCTGTTATTGCTCTCAATATAATAAATATCGTCCGTTGGAACCTTCCTTGTCACATTTCCGTTCCGAATCAGGATTTCTCTCGGCTCGGTGTTCTTTTTGGCTTCCAAATAACGGCACTCCCTGAGCGCCTTTTTCAGCGCGTCTTCAAATTCTCTCTCGTCTATGGGTTTCACTAAATACTGAAAGGCATTGACAGAAAAAGCCTTCGGCATATACTCCGGGTAACCTGTTACAAAGATCAGAATCGGCAAGCCGCCCCAAAGCGGTTCGTTCTTTTCCACCTTCCAATCCCTGATCTGTTCCGCCGTTTCCATACCGTCGGCTCCATCCATGGAAATATCAAGAAATAAAATGTCTATTTGTTCTCTATCTTTTTGCCGCCAAAAATGCAGCAATTCCCTGCCGGAAGAAAACTCCATGATCTGACAGTCTTTCGACTGCTTTTCTATCAGCTTCTTTATCAGACAGCGTATATTTTCTTCATCGTCGCAAACCGCTATATTCAATCCTCTTCTCCTCGTGCCGCTGCTTTTTTGTAATCAGGATCCTTTTCCTTATTTATTTTATCGGCAAAATTCAGGAGAAGAAAAGAATAGTTGTTGTATCTGGATGTCCGTCGGTAGTAACTGGACAATTCCAGAAACTCACTCATAACTTATGAACGTCTGCCGCTGATCCCCAGCATAATCCGGCTTTCCCGCAGCGTATTGGCGGAATCATAATCATACTCCACAGTCTGAATATTGACGTTCGGATACCGCTCATGGAGCTTCTTTAAAATGCCACGCTCGCACACATGGCTGACAAGACATCCAAAAGGATGCACAATCAAAATATTTTCATAGCCTCTTTCAATCAGATCCGCTGCCTCGGCCGCGACCAGCCAGCCGTCTCCCGTGCGGCATCCCCTGTTGATAATCGGCGCCGCCAGCTCTTTCATTTCTGCGAAATTCGCATCCGGCGCAAAACGGCTTTCCTGCACGATACTCTGATTAATATCATTCTGTATGCGGATCAGATAACGCAGCACCATATCGCAGGCCTTCCGTTCCATGCGCCCTGCGCCGCAAAGCTCCTGGTCTTCCTGCTCACTGTCCACCAGATAAATACAGTAATTTACAAACCCGCCCATGCGGTACGCGCAATCCTGCTTCTGTAAAAACTGTTCCAAATGCCTGTTGCCAATCGGAGAAAACTTAATATAAATCTCCCCCACAATCCCGACCCGTCGGATATTTCTGTCTTCCATCGGAATTTTCGCAAAGTCACGGACAATCTGCCGGTAGCGCTCCTTTCGTTTCTTTGCGGAAATATTTTTGCCGGCAGCAATATCCTTGCACAATTTATCATTCCAGCGCTGCCAACAGGCCTTTGCGTCGCCCCGCCTGCACTCGTAGGGTCTTACCTGCTGATAAAGCGTCATAAGCAGATCGCCAAAGCAAACGGCCGCAACCGCGCAAAACAGCAGCTTTGGCGTAATCGTAAAACCCGGATGTTTATATTGCCCGAAAGCGTTTAAGGAAATAACCGGGATCTGACTGTATCCGGCTTTTTTCAGGCTTTCTATCATAGAATTGTAAATATTGCCTTCCCTTTACCCCCTGTCTGTTCCGGCGTTTTTAACAGTAAAATGCAGACACTTAACGGGACAGCTTTCCACGCACTGTCCGCATCTGATGCACTCCGGGGATCGGGATATTTCCTGAAGGGAAAGCGCCACCGGGCAGGCTTTCTCACAGGCCATACAGGAAATACACTTCTCCTCTTCCCACTGAATCCGAACAAGGCTGAAACGGTTAAACCACCCATAGACTGCACCAAGGGGGCACAAATACTGACAAAAAGGACGGTACACTTTGACCGACAAAATAATGATAAACAACAGGATGCCCAGTTTCCAGAAAAACAGCCCTCCTATCTGGCTAAGCAGCGCCTCGTTTGCGGCAAGCAGCGGAACCGCCCCAAACAGCGTACCCGACGGGCACAGATATTTACAAAATGCGGGAACCTTTGCAAATCCCCCAAAGAGAAACAGAGATCCGGCGCCCGCCAGAAGAAATAACACAACATATTTTCCATACTTCAAAACATGGTGAAATGGAAGGGTTTTCCTTTTGCGAAAAACAGGAATTTTGTATAAAAGATCCTGCACCAGTCCAAAGGGACACAGCCATCCGCAGACAAAACGCCCTAACAGACTTCCAAACAGAAAGAAAAATCCCAGAGCCGCAAACGGAATCTGAAATCCCTTCTGGTTTAAAAGCGCCTGCAGCGCCCCTATGGGGCAGGATGCAACCGCACCCGGACAGGAGTAACAGTTTAATCCTGGTACGCAGGCATATTTCAGATTCCCCCGATATATCTTCCCACTGGCAAAGCCGTATGCGTATCCGTTTGTGAGAATGGTAAATGCAATTTGTACGCCAAGTCTCAGTCTCTTCATACACTCACCCAATCCCGATACATTCCATGCAGATCATTGTGGCCTTTCTCCATATAACCGCCAGCTGTCCCTGCGCCACGCCCAAACCGAGAAATGTGGTCCCGAGCAGTACGCCCCACAGCCAGGCCGCCCGTTTATTGTTTTTCCAAAAGCGCATTGATTTTTTCCTCCCATGCCGACTTCTTCATCGCACCCAGAACCGTGTCCAGCACCACTCCGTTTTCATCTACAAAAAAAGTAGTGGGAACAGCCGTCACCTCCGTTAGAAGCGCGTAATAAACAGATTCGTTCAAAAGCAGATGGGGATAGTCCGCCCCTGTCGCCTCAATCAGCGAAGCAACCTCTTCGATTGCCTTTTCATCCGCACCCTCCGGCACATCGCTGACAATGCCGATGATCTGAAATTCCTCCGGCTCATATTCTCCCGCCAGCTCGCCAAGACCGGGCATCTCACTCAGACAGGGATTACAGTAAGTGGCCCAGACGTTAACCATGGTCAGCTTCGATTCTGAGAAAACGGATTCTGAAACTGAATTGCCGGCCAGATCCTGCCCTGTAAAAACGATTCCTGCGCCTTCCGTTACGGTTTCCGTCCCAGAGCCCGCTGCGTCTTCCGTTTCCTGCGCAGAACCGTTTTCCACTGGTTTTTCAGTGCCTACAGAATCAGTCCCGCTTCCGCCCGCGCATCCGCCAAGCAGTACGGTGAGTATCACCCCCGCAAACATGAATTTTAAGTTAAATTTTTTCATTTTGTTTCTCCTTGATATCATTTTTATACAGCCGGACGGCCCTTTTCCGTAAGCCGCCGCTTCCATAGAGACATTATACCATTAATATGGAATAAATTCTTGAAAATTTTAAGAGGTATAGGTAAAATAATAGAGTCGGAAAAGGAAAATTTTTAAAGAGGATCAGGAAAAATGAAAAAAATCCAAACCAAAATCATGCTTATGGTCATGGCTGCCACATTAGGCGTTTCCATCATTAGCAGTCTGCAAAGTGTAAAAACCACCCGCAGTTCCACCATATCGGCGATTGAGAAGACGCTGGCGGAAACAACGGAGCTCGCGGCTGCTGCGGCACAGAACATGATTTCCACATATACCCTTACAGTTGCGGAAATAGCGTCAAATCCGACTCTTTTTGACCCCAAGTCCACGCCCGAACAGAAGCAGGCCTTTATTCAGTCAAAGGTAGAGTCCTATTATATGCGGTTTGGCGGCATGACCGACGCAGAAGGTTATGATGCCGTCCACGACGTGGACATTTCCGGGGAGGCCTTTTTTCAGGAGGCCATAAAGGGCTCTTCCTATATGTCTTCTCCCTATATGGATGGAGATGATATTTTCCTGTTTGTTTCCGCCCCGATCAAAGAAGGCGATACCATTCACGGCGTACTCTATTTCCAATGTGACGCCCAGATTTTGCAGTCTATTGTGGAAGAAATTCAGATTGGCGAGGAAGGGGAATCCTATATACTGGATAAAAACGGCGTCACCATCGCCTGCGGAGACGAGCAGGCTGTACTGGAACAGGAAAATATTACCGAAGAGGCAAAAGAAAACCCGGACAATCAGGATTTGCAGACATTAGCCTCCATAGAAGCAAAAATGCTGGCCGGTGAAACCGGTATTGCATTTTATACCTATACGGAAGATAACTCGCGCAATATTCAGGGATATACGCCGATCCCCGGAACAGACGGCTGGAGCGTTGCGGTAACCATGGATGAAGACGAATTCATGCACGATGCCAACGTCAGAAATACCCGACAGCTTGCCGTCACTGCTGTACTCTGCGTGGTTGTCATGCTGATTTCAGCCCTACTGAGCCTTTCCATTGCAAAGCCCATCGTCCACTGTACCAACCGACTGCGCGCGCTTGCACAGGGCGACCTGAAAAGCCCTGTTCCAGAGGTAAATAGCAAGGATGAAGTACATATACTGGCCCAATCCATTAACAGTCTGATTGGCAATTTTCGGGCTATTGTTGACGAGGTTGGCACAGTACTCGGCGCAATCGCCAACGGCGATCTGACAAAAGACGCCGTCAACGCAGATTATCCCGGGGATTTCAGCGACTTGCAAAATTACCTCGGCATTATCAATGAAAAGCTTAACCGCACGTTGAGCGATATTGTGGAAGCGGCGGCCCTCGTTTCCGCCAATGCGGGACAAATGGCCTCCAGCAGCTCCATGCTCTCCCAGGGAGCCGTGGAACAATCCAGTGCGGTGGAACAGCTTTCCGCAACCATGACGGATATGGATTGCGATGCGGAAAAAACAGATCAATTAGTCATGGAAGTAAAAGAACTGGTGGATTTCAACGGAACCGAGATGCAAAAAAGCGGCAGCTATATCGAAAGCCTGAATCAGGCGATGAATCTCATTATGTCGTCTACCAATGAAATCAGTCTTATTATTGATACCATTGAGGACATCGCCCTGCAGACGAGCATTCTTGCACTTAACGCCTCTGTGGAAGCCGCTCACGCCGGAACAGCCGGTGAAGGCTTTGCAGTAGTTGCCGGAGAAATTCGCGAGCTTGCCGCCAAATCCGATGAAGCGGCAAAGGCAACCTTGGCGCTGATCAGGCGATCAACCGAGGCGGCTAACGGCGGAAATGAAGAAGTAGAAAAAGTGACCAGATCGGTGACAAACGTGGTGGCTAAATCTACTCAGATAACAGAGCAGATGAATACTGTTTCGCAAGCGATAGAACGTCAGACCGAAGCCATCGGTCAGGTGTCAGAATCTCTCGGCCAGATTTCCAGTGTGGTACAATCTAACACCTCGACTGCACAGGAAAGCGAAATTTCCAGTCAGGCGCTGTCGGAGCAGGCGGCCCGCCTGCAGCAGCTTGTCAGCAGCTTTTCACTGCGGCGGTAAAATGCAAATTTCTCTTTAAAAAATCGGTGATACGCGTGATTTAACACAAATCCATATCCCTGATCAGATAGGTGATGCCGTTAAACAGGCCTTTCTCTTTTGCCTTTACAATCTCTCGTCTGTCAGGCTTTAAGTATTTCTTCGTAAATCACCTTATCCTCATCCTTAAATACGTTAAAAATCACGCGGTCAAACTTTTCTCCATATTCTGACAGAAAACCCGTGACGGTTCCTATTGCAATTCTCGCAGCCTCTCTGTTTGGAAAATGAAACTCCCCCGTGCTGATACAGCAGAAAGCCACTGTGCGGGCGCCGTTTTCCACGCAGCATGTAAGCACGCTGCGATAACAGTTCTCCAGATCTCTGCAAAGAGCGTCCGTCAACCGCCCTCCGACAATGGGCCCCACCGTGTGAATCACATATTTTGCAGGCAGGCTGTATCCCCTTGTCAGTACCGCCTGCCCGGTTGGTTCCTCGTAGCCCTGCCCTGCCTGCCTTCTCCTGCGCTCCATATAGTCCCTGCATTCCGCACGCAGCCTGATCCCCGCCGCGCTGTGAATGACATTATCTATACATCTGTGGCATGGGATAAAACATCCCAGCATCTGAGAATTGGCGGCATTTACAATGGCGTCCACGGCAAGTCTTGTGATATCACCCTGCCATACGGACAATTTGTCCGCGCAGGAATGGCCGCACCCGTACTGCTCTCTCGCATCAGGAATCTCAGAAAGCGTAATAATCCCTTTTTCCCTTGCCTCGTCCGCCAGAAATTCGTCCTGTACCTTAAGCACTTCCTCCGGCATATAACGGGGCATACGGATATTCATAAGGGATCGGAGCGTCATTCTCTTTTCCTCATATTCCTCACCCGTCTCCAGATTCCTGTACTGCCCGGAATCCTCCTTAAATTCCCTGAGCAGATAATCCAGCCGCGCTTCCTGTTCACTTTTTTGCACCATTGCGGGACACCCCTTTCATATGTTTGTTTCCTCATTTAAAATGTAGTATAATGCTGAAAAAGAAATTGAATGCGGAGGAACTGCAATGCCAAATAAAGAACTGCCCCATCATCACGGGGAAAGAAATATTTCAAGTTTACAGACACAACTTGATAATATAAATGATTTTCAGGCGGTTGCGGAAATTTTCAAGCAATTGGGCGACACTACCAGAATCCGCATCTTCTGGCTGTTATGCCACTGTGAAGAATGTGTCATTAACATAGCCGCCATACTGGATATGTCCAGCCCTGCGGTATCTCATCATCTGCGCCCTCTGCGAAGCAGCGGTCTGATCGTAAGCCGCAGGGAAGGCAAGGAAGTCTACTATCAGGCGACGGACACCTTCAGGAGCCGTCTTCTACATCAAATGATCGAGCAGGTCATGGAAATTGCCTGTCCGAAATAGCCTTCCCTTACTGCCTGTTTGATATAATCCGTATCTCCTGTCTGCTCTTTTTAAAGGTCACATCCCGATACTCTGAGTGCAGCGTCTCACGCACGCCGTTTATAATAATCACGCATCCTGCATTGGATGTACCGCTGACCACAATTTTCCCATCTGCCGAACGGCGGTTGATATCAATCAGCTGCTCCCGCTTTGCAGTAATATCTTTTAACTTGAGCTGATAATTAATCTTCTTTCGCATCTGCTCCGCTTTCAGTCTGTTCAGCTCAGGGGTGACAGGCTGCGATTGTATCTGATAACCGATACGTTCAAGCTCTTTCTCGGCGTCTCTCATGTTATCCTGATACTCTTCCGTCAGGCGGTCAATCTCTCCCATTTTATACTTGAACTCACAATCCAAACCGATCACCAGCTGGGTTGTGACTGCGGCCCGGTTTCCGATGGAAGCCGCCGAAATCTGTTCCACCGCCGACACCGTACCGCCAATAATAGATCCCCGGTTACCGGCAATTACCACCGTCTGTCCCGATTCCACGTCGCAGTTTAACAGAGCGCCCGCATTCACTTCATTTCCGGCGCTCACCTGGGTCTGCTCCAGAAAACGTGCCATCACATTACCGCCTGCACGAATAACGCCGTTCCCGGAGCCCTGCATACCGTTTTTTAGAATAACGTCCTTTCCCGCAAAAAGACTGGCCGTTTCCACGTGTCCGTTTACGGTAATATTACCCGTTGTTTTCACGGTAACACCGGCAAAAACATTTCCCTGTATAAACACGTCTCCATGAAAATCCAGATCGCCCGTGGCAGCGTCCAGATTGCCTTCTATCACGTAGACCGGCGTCACGGTCAGGCATCTTCCCTCTATTGTGACATTGCCCTCCGTGCTTGCATAATACCTACAGCCGGTTTCTTCCAGTTCGCAGCGCTTGCACTGTAGGGGCGGCAATCCCTGCCCCCCATAAGCCTCAATGGTATGACCCAGAACATCTGTGCCGATCACAGCCGGTAATGCCGGGTGATAGGTGACAAGAAGCTGATCCTTTGACACCAGCTCTATCTTGCCCAATACATTATAGTCTACCGATCCGTCCGGCAGAATAATAGGCCTTGTCTCAGGCTGCGGATTAAAATGATATTCAAAAAAGCCGTCACGGCCATCTTTTGCGGCAGTGCCGGCTGCAATCAGGGTCTCTTCATAATTCTGCTTCCCCTGCGCAAGTTCTTCCAGAGCCTTTTTTCTGATACCGTAAACGACCCCGTTTTCCTTAAGCAGACCATCCAGCTCCGCTGTGGTAAAACGGCGGTATAACGTAACCAAAGCCTCCATTCTTGTCTCATTGATGCGCAGAAGATAATCCGGGCCGTTTATAATGATCGGTTCCCCACGGACGGTTCTTTCGCCGGAACAGTCAGGCGCCGTTTCCTCCTGTTCGGTACGGCGCCCCTCCTTCCCTTTGGAAATATACCGCTCTTCCGGTGTCAGGAACATGGTTTTCTCCAGCTCATTTTTCTTTGGAGAGCCCCCTTTAGCCGCAATCTCCTGAAACTCCTCCTTATAACCCGGCTGTCCTTTCTTCTTTTTCTTCCCCGCCTGACTAAAAAACCCCATATTCCGCTCCTCGAACCGCCTGTCTTCCTACATGCTTATTCCGACGCAAGCGTAAACTGATCCACCATTTCCTTTAAGCAGGTAGCCTCGGCGGAAAGCTCTTCACTTGCAGCGGCGCTTTCCTCGGCAGTCGCGCTGTTGTTCTGTACGACAATGGATATCTGATTAATGCCTTCCGATACCTGCTCAACCGCTTCTGACTGCTCGTTGGATACCGTTGCAATCTCATCAATGGCTTTCACAACAGCCTGAATGCTGTTTACGACCTCAAGCAAAACATCCGCCGTATTTCGGGCAATTTCCATACCCATATGTACTGCGTCCGTAGAATTCTCGATAAGTACCGAAGTGTCCTTCGCTGCCGCCGCGGATTTACCGGCCAGATTACGAACCTCTTCCGCCACAACGGCAAACCCTTTGCCTGCGCTTCCTGCTCTTGCCGCTTCTACCGCAGCGTTCAGGGCAAGAATGTTCGTCTGGAACGCGATATCGTCTATTGTCTTCAAAATCTTTTCAATCTCGTCGGAGCTTTCCTGAATCTTTTGCATGGCCTCCACAAGATTCTGCATCTTCTGGTTGCAAAGAAGAACCGACTCGCCGGTCTGATGGGTCTGTCCGCGCGCTTCCAGCGCTCCCTTTGCCGTATTTTTAACCTGCTCGGAAATGACGCTGATACGTGCCGCCAGCTCCTCTACCGAACTGGCCTGTTCCGTCGTTCCCTGTCCAAGCATCTGCGCGCTGGCGGAAAGCTGGTTACTGGCGTCAGAAACCTCGCTCGCGGAATGATTTACCTGCCGCATGGCGCCGCTGAGCTGACCTTTCATATTCCGCATGGAAAACAGAATATTTCGAAAACTGCCTACATATACTCCTTCGTGCTCCGTATGGACATTCAGGTTCTGATTTGCCATTTCATTTAGCAGAAAATCAATATCGCTGATAACGGTACGCAGCCCTGCAACCAGATCCGCCGTAGATCTGGCAAGCATACCAGTCTCGTCCTTCGTGGTAATTTTGGGCATTGGCGTGTCAAGATCTCCTTCCACAAGCAGCTTCATGCGGTTCGCGCAGGCCTTCATCGGCGCGCTGATCCTGATCGCCAGTATCAGAGCAATGACCGTGGAAAGTACAATAGCGATCACAATCACTGCAATATTAATAACCATGGCGTCACGCGTAGAAGCCAGATAGTTCAACTGGGGCGCTGTTACCGCAATACTCCAGCCGTCCGTACCCTCTACAGGCGCATAGGCGGCAAACATTTCATCCGTTCCGCTCGTATAACTCCCGAATCCTGTCTTGCCCTGACGCATCTCGGCGTGAATCGCCGCCAGCGCCGCCAATGACGGATCGCTCTGGGCTTCCGTTTCTATGTTCTGAACAGTAATCGTTTCCAGCGTAATATCTGCTATCGTATCGCCGGATTTATTAATCATATACGCCCTGCTGTTTTCGCCGATCTGAATTGCGGTAACGATATCATTTAAAAAGGTCTCTTTTGGTACAAAGTATACAACGCCAACAACGGAGGAGCCGTACGCTTCCTCACGGTACAAAGGCGCCGCCACCATAATGGACAGTTCTCCCGTAACCTTACTGATCAAAGGCTCTGATACATAAACATTACCCTGCATGGCCTCCTTTACATATTCGCGGTCGGAATAATCCTTTCCGTCCAGAATACTGATCCCGTCCATGCCGATAATATTGCCTCTCTGAAACTCATGCATGGCTACACGGTCGTCAATAACGGCTCTCTTTTCCTCCACCGGCACATCCGGGTCCGCAAGCTCCGGAATACACCCGATTTCCATAACAGCGTTCTTGTATGCCATCAGCTCCTGCTGGGCACGCCCCGCCGCCAGCACGGCAGTCTCCGTCATCATCTGCTCCACTGTAGACATGGTGCTGCTATAATTCAGTGCGATGCTGAAAGCGCCTGATACAACCAGACTGATCAGGACAGTTAAAATGAGACATAAGGTAATTTTGGTTCGAATGCTTTTCATTCCGCTGTTCCCCCTGCATAAAATAAGTAAATATAATATGATATCACCGCAACATATCCTTTCATTTTGATGATACCATACTTATTATAAAATCTTCATTTCGCACTTGTCAACTATCTTCCCGCCTTATCCGCGCTCTGTTTTTCCGAATCCATTTCATCCAGTTCTGCCAGATGTTCACTGAAATTGACATAAAAAGACCCTCTCTTCCGATTGCCGCATGTTCTATGATTCCACCTGTAAAGGTCAACGCGCCTTTTCCTCCTGTCAATTCCTACTCTTTTTTACTGACCGTTAGTCAGTCTGACAGTAACGTAAAAAAAGAAACCGTCAATATCAAAACCGTTTCTTTTTTCAAAATGATCATACCAGCCCCGCCGTCTCCAGATATTGATAGAAAATTCCCGTAGCAAGACTCCTGCCCCTTCCTCTGTCCGCCACAATCTGAATCGACCGCTTCGGCGGTGCGGCGTTTAAAGGGATCCGCACCAGCTTTCCCTCTTCGATAAGCGGTCTGGCCATCTGTTCCGGCATAAAGCCAAGACCAAAGTTATTTTCCAGAAGCGGCAGCATCAGATCAGAGGTGGCCACTTCAATGTCCAGCTCCATATCCACCTTGTATCCCACAAAAAAATTCCTATACAGCTCATAAGTCACGGTTTCCCTGCCAAGCCCCACTAACGGATAGCCTTTCAGTTCCTCTATTTCCATGGGCCTGTGGCACAGCTTCTCGTATGTACGCCCGCCCACCAGAATCTCCTCATACTCCAGCGCTTTTAAACAGGACACCGTTTTCGGCGCTTCAAAGGGTGAAGTAACCACTGCGAAATCCAGCTCTCCGCTCATCAGATGCCGGATCGTCTCAAGGGTGTTGCGGTTATGAATCTTGATCCTGATCGCCGGATACTTCTGCTTAAAACCGCGCAGGGCCTGCAATAAAAAAAGGTGCAGAGCCGTCTCTGTGGCCCCAATCTCTATGGTGCCGCTGTTTGGCGCGTCTTTCCCGCAAATTTCCTCCTGAGCATCCAGTATATTCCTGTATGCGACAGCCACATGGGAATAAAGCCGCTCCCCTTCCTCTGTCAGACTGATGCCCCGGGCGCCGCGGATAAACAGCTTACAGTTTAACTGGGATTCCAGAAGCTTCATAATCCGCGTCACATTGGGCTGGTTGCTCCCCAGCGCGGCCGCCGCCTTTGTGATATTTTGATACTTTGCCACAAAATAGAAAATTTTGTAATATTCAAAGTTTATATCCATACATTTTTTATATTCCTTCCATGTAATATATATATTTTTCATATTATACCAAGCGTATTATAATACATCTTTGGAAATGAGTAAACCACAGAAGGGATTTGATTTTATGAATAAGGATTTAACGCAGGGCAGGGCGGAATCAGTTCTCTGGCAGTTTTGCCTTCCGCTGTTTGGCAGCATCATCTTTCAGCAGTTATACAACATAGCGGATTCTCTGGTTGCGGGCAGATTTATCGGCGAAAACGCGCTTGCCGCCGTAGGTAACAGCTACGAAATCACCCTGATCTTTATTGCCTTTGCCTTCGGCTGTAATATCGGCTGTTCCGTCATTGTCTCGCAGCTGTTCGGCGCTAAAGACTACGTCAGACTGAAAACCGCAGTAACCACGGCCTGTATTGCAAGCGCCGTTCTCTGCGGCCTGCTCATGCTGTTCGGTATTCTGGGATGCCGTCCGCTCCTTACTATGATCCATACGCCCGAAGAGGTTTTTGCAGACTCCAGACTGTATCTGGACATTTATGTATGGGGACTGCCCTTTGTCTTTTTCTACAATATTGCTACCGGCATTTTCTCTGCCCTGGGGGATTCCAAGACGCCTTTCTACTTTCTGGCTGTCTCCTCCACCGCAAACATTGCCGTAGATATTCTGTTTGTAAAAGCCTTTCACATGGGTGTGGCGGGCGTTGCCTGGGCGACCTTTCTGTGTCAGGGCGTGAGCTGCGTTCTGGCCGTCTTCACGGTATGGAACCGTCTAAAAAAAATTGAAACCACTAAGAAAGCCGCCCTGTTTGATCCGGATATCCTGAAAAAAATTGCCGTTATCGCTATCCCAAGTATTTTACAGCAAAGTTTTATCTCCATCGGCAATATTCTGATCCAGAGCGTAATAAACGGCTTCGGCCCTTCTGTCATGGCTGGCTATTCCGCCGCCGTAAAGCTGAACAATATGGTGATTACCTCCTTCACCACAATCGGAAACGGCATCTCCAACTTTTCCGCCCAGAATCTGGGCGCGCATAAATTCAGCCGGATCGGAGAGGGATTCCGTGCCGGCCTGAAAATGGTGTGGTGTCTGTGTATTCCATTCTGTGTCATCTATATTTTTGCAGGTAAATATCTGCTCCTTCTGTTCATGGAACAGGATGCGGCTTCTGCGCTCCTGACCGGCAGGCAGTTTTTATGGATTCTGTCTCCCTTCTATTTCGTCGTATCGGCAAAATTAGTGGCGGACGGGATTCTGCGCGGCGTCAGCGCCATGCGGCAGTTCATGATCGGCACCTTTACCGACCTGATTTTACGCGTGGTTCTGGCTTTCCTTCTTTCCGATCTGACCAAATCCGCAGTGGGCATCTGGTGCGCATGGCCTGTCGGCTGGACTATCGCCATGGTGTTGTCAGTGAGCTTTTACCGAAAGGAAATCAGGAAGCTGATACTCCCCCCGCAAAGTACTCCCCAATCCGCGCGATAAAAGAAAGCGCGTCCTGCTTCATCGTCTCCGGGAAGGCCGAGAGCACCGGCGCGGTCTCAAAGCTGAGCGTTCCCTGAAAACCGATTTGCCGCAAGCCTCTGACAAAGCCCTCCCAGTCGGTAGAAGTTTTATTTTCCCTTGTCTTTGCAAAAGTAAACGGGATCTGATGCAAGTCGTCTCTCCCGTCATTATCATGAATATGTAAGACCTTCAATCGTCCGCCTAACGTCGTGAGAAACGATTCAAAATCAATTCCCACCAGATTCGCATGCCCCGTATCAAAGCAAAATCCCAGAACCTCCGCCCGGTATTTTTCATTGATTCGGTCGATCCGCTCCGCCGCTTTGACGGCATCGCAGCAAGGGCCTTCCACAAGATGATTCCCTATCCCGTCGTAGAGATTTTCAATGCACAAAGTAATTCCCATCTCTTTTGCCATGGGCGCAATGAAATTGATAAATTTCTCCGTCTCCTCCCATTCCTTCTCTTCCGAGCCTAAAAATCTTGCCAGCTTGAAACCGTGTACCACGATGTACGGACATTTCAGAAAAGCACAGACCGCCATGCTTTTGGGCGCAACCTCATTGCGCAAATAATCATTTACCTGTTTCTCCCCGGCAGGCACATAAACGGGATAGGGCATATGCATCTGATTGATGGTGACGCCCGCCGCCTCCGCACCTTTCTTATGAGGTGTAAAGAAGCGTTCCAGTTCCGATACCGATGCGTCAAAAAAACGATTTAAGGACGACTGATAAATTTCTTTGTTCAAAAGATAGCCGTTCAGACTGAAATCCGCGCAGGAAAAGCCAGCCCTTTTTATCATCGAAAATCCCTCTTCGGGATGGCCGTCGTTTACTATGTTTTTTGTCTGTACGCCTGTCCGTATCATACTTCCCCTTTCACTCCGGCTTCTCTTATCCGCAAACTTGGCTCAAAAATTGGGATCAATCAGTTTCCCCTGCGCCAAAAACTCTTCCAGCGATATCGCCCGCGGTTTAAAACCGTATTCTTTCTCTAAACTGTCTACTATATTTTGAAAATCATAAGAGGGTACAATGACTATTTCCACTTCCCTGTCCGGTTTTGAATTCTTCGCCGTAACAACCGGAATATCATGATAAAAATCCTGTCTCGGCAGTTTGTCAATAAATTCCACTACCCTGCAATACTCTCTTATTTTCTGATAAAAAATCCTGCCTATCGCCCCGCATCCGTATATGCATATTTTCTCAGGAAAGCTGATGGTATCAAAGTCTGTATTAAGCAATCTCATCCAGCGGGCATTTCTCTGCTGTGCGCGATTCAGGTTTTCCTGTCCCTCTATAATACATCTTTGCAATCTTTCTATTTCTTTCGCATAAAAACTGTCGCCCTTTGGTTTTCGGGCTATTTCCAATTCTTTTTTTAAATCAAAAATCAGGTTATCTTTACGCTTTTGGGATGGGTAATTTTTGACGCAAAAATCAATCAAATCAGGGTTAGTGTCAAAAAATCCCCTGCCCTCTTCCCTGCCCAGCAGATAACCGCTCAGTATCGTTTCAACCAAAAATACCCCTCCCCCAAGATTTTTGAGTTTTACGGGATTCTGCTCATATACAAATCGGGGGATGACAAATATAATCTTATTTTCCGGGTGTTTCTTTATGACGGATATTATTTGATCCTCGTGATCATGAATCCAGCTTAACTCTTCCGTGCTCCAGCATCCCCTGACAAAGCATGTGGGCGATTTAATCTCTTCCCGGAATCTTGCTATCCTTTGCTGGTACTTTTGATAAATATCCGCATATTCTTCTTCCAAAGATTTTTTTACGTCATGATTATAATTTATCCTGAATTATTCACGGAACAGTATCTGAACTGATAACTGTGCCATGAATCT
>ERZ779632.751-NODE-751-length-16148-cov-5.731809_pt1 | contig 16148 bp, 23 predicted proteins | sample MGYA00514194_ERZ779632 | MGnify/ENA primary metagenome ERZ779632 (study PRJEB29562, sample SAMEA4376704) | mouse gut metagenome | isolation source: Cecum | study: EMG produced TPA metagenomics assembly of the A DSS colitis mouse model was used to assess the...
TGGCAATCTCCACATCGCTGAACCGTTGTCGGGAGGTTTCCGGGATGGGGTCAGAGGTCAGTAATTCGGAATAGCAGCGGGTGATCATGTCCAACTCCAGGGCGAAGCGGTCCAGGTGCCCCCAAAGGTTTTTTATAGCGGCCTGTGTGCTGTAGCCCTTCCCGCAACCGTCTATGGTGTCCTGCATATGAAACGACTTGATCTGTTTGTAGGGCTTCTCTGCCAGCGTTGAACAGTGGTTGAACGCCGCCCGGAGGGACTCCTGGTTCGATTTGCCCAGCTTTGGTGCTTTCTTCTCTTTCCAGAGGTCAAAGAGCTGCTGGAGGGTCATCTTGGCCCGGTCCACGTCCCAGGGGTCTCGGTTGTACTCGGCCAACAGCATATTCCCGGCTTCCCTGGTCTCGGCATAGCCAATAACGCTATATATCGGCTGGCCGTTCTCCTTCCACCCCGCCACCTTCTTGACGATAAAGGGGCGGCGGCGATTGCCAGACAATCGGGCCACAGATCCGTACCCATTAGGGTTGCGCATGAAAAACCACCTGTCCTTTCAAAAATAGTTGCAATAATCCAAGGACAGGTGTATAATCACTTTGCATGGAGCGATTATCGGGCCTGTCCCGGTATTGTTTCACTAGCCGCCCTCGGTATTGCAGTACCGAGGGCGGTTATTTTTTCCCTTCCATGTGCCCCCGCTAGTCCGGTGGGGTTATTTTTTTGCCTTTTTCGAGGGACTAAAATTCCCAACGGATACCGAGGGTAACTTTGAGGATACATCCGTAAACCCGAGTAAAGCGTCTTCTTCCTCCATAGCCGCGATTTTTGCGGCCAGCTCCTGATTCTGACGCTCCAGATCCGCCACCTTTGCCACGATATCTGGCTCTGGTCGCTCCTGCCTGGCGGGAGTGGTCGTTGTATTTTCTGTATCAACTTCATCCAGGGGAGCATGCATCTGTTCCAGCAATTGCCGCATGAAAGGTTCCCGGATTCGTTCATCAATCTTGAAATAGGCGCGGATGATTTCAGAGTCCAACTTTGTTGCATGAAGCTCTTTGCAAAGATGCTCAACCGGATCTTCTGCCATCTGCACAAGCATCTCCCCTTTTCCCGTCCGCAGCCACGTTTCATCGACGTTAAACTCCCGACAGATAAGGGAGACTACCGCATCAATGGGGACATTGCGGCCTATTTCATAGTTTGAAATTGCGCTACGCTTAATACCAAGACGATCCGCAAAGCGTTCTTGAGAGAGATGGAAATGCTTGCGGATAAGTTTTAATCGTTCATCCATAACGATAACTCCTCCTTTTATCTGCCACTATAGCACAGCAAAAAGCCACTGTCAAGAAATTTTGCCACAAAAACGCAAAACCTCTCTTGACAAATGCGTTTTTGTGCCGTACAATAGCCACAGAAACGCAGAAAGGAGGCAGCCACCATGACGGAAAACAACACGGCGTACCTTGAGGCGAGAGAAACCATGAAGCGGGTGCTCCGAATGCCGGAAGCAGAACGTAAGACCGTTCTGGACATGATACGAGGAGCTATCGTTATCAGCGACCTGTATGCCGCCCAGACGGCGCAGGTGTGGCAGGCGGAAGAACGAATAGTATGCAACAAGCAAGGGAGGTGAACGTGATGAGCAAAATCGAAAAGCCACCTTGCGATGTTAAAGCTCGCAAGGTGGCAAGGGTGACAGAGGGGGCCCTTGAGAAAATTTGGTCCGCAGCGTTGGACAACGAAAACCAGCAGATGCTTGCATGGGTTTACTTGATGCGGGAAATCCTTCATATCCGGGAGTTACTGGAACAGCAAAAGCAATCCTGTGATAGCGGCGATTGTGGATGCAACAGCGCCTATAATGGTGAAAACAAGTGAAGTCATATTGCTTTTCTTCTGCCGTTTTTCAAAATCGCACAGATATTCTTGCATCTGGACAGTTGGCGTTTTTCCGGCTTCTCGCTGAAGAAGGTCTAGTTCTTCTTTAGTCATTCTATCACCTCCTTTCTATCGACAGAATTCTACCACAGGCAGCAGGGGGTGACAAGCAGCAAATCAGCAGCGCGCGGGACGGCGCGTAGAAGGGGGTGAGAACTACGCGTGTTATCCTCAAAGGCGCCCCAAAAGAAATTGCTGCCCTTGCATTAGCGGTACAAGAGCGGCAGAATAAGACAATTTTAATCATTTCCAATCGCACCACAGGGTCAAGAAAAGGGCAAACCTAAAGCAAAAAGCGCCCCCGCTCCTGTAGCAGCAGGAACGGAGGCTAGCGGAACCCATTGACCATACCAATCGGCCCGCATGAGGACAGTATATCATCCTCCTGCCGGCTATGCAAGGAGGAAATTGAAAATGACCGAGAAAGAGCGAAAACTGCTCTACCAGACGCATCTGACCCCGGAGACTCCGCTGTGCGTCAACTGCCAGCACTTTTATCAGCACTACAACGAGAAGGGGCAGACCGTCCAGTGCGGCCACTGCGATTATCCCAGAGTCAAAACCCGGATGCCCTATGACATCTGTGCAAATTTTGAAGGAAAGGAGCGAAAGCAGTGAGCATATTTGCGAAACGGCTGAAGCTGGCCATGGACCGGGCTGGGATGAAGCAAGTGGAGCTGGCAGAGCAGGCCGGTATTCCCCGGTCAGCAGTCAGCCAATATCTCTCTGGCAAGAACATTCCCACCAAAAAGCGAATGCAGATTTTGGCGCAGATCACCGATGTATCAATCGACTTTCTGGCCGGAACGATGCCTGCTCCAGAGGAGAAGATTCCCGTACCAGCCAAGAAGATCAGCACGGCGGAAGCGGCCCGGTGCCTGGGGAAAAGCAATCAGTTTGTCCGGGTGGGCCTCCAGAGGGGACTTCTCCCCTTTGGCAATGCGGTCCCCGGGACCAGGGAGCGGTTCAACTATTACATAAGCCCGATCAGGTTTCGGGACTATGTGGGAGCGGAACGATTCAACGAATTTTTTGGTATAACGCAGTAAGGAGGTACCCATGAAGAAGAAATTCACCTTTGAGGACTACCGTGAGGCCCTGGAGGGTGTGGGGCCGAAGACCCGGGAGAATATCCTGGAGCGGGCGGAGCAAGACAAGAACATCGAATTCCCGGAGTTCGTCCAGTTATGCAAGCTGGCCTATCCGGAGCCGGTGTAAGCTATGGCCCGCGCAGTACGGTTCCGCAGGGATAGTCAGCAGCAGTTTTCCAAGCTGTTCATGGATTTATGCCAGAGGAAAAGCAGCTGGGAGGTATGGGCCGATTTCATGTCTATGTGTGCAATCACCATTTCAAACGCCTTTGACCGGGAAGGAAGGACCCACGATGACCGGGAAAAGCAGTACATACGAACTACCAACGGGTACAGCCAGGGGGAGCAACAGATTTTCCCAAAGCTGTTTGCCCTGCTGGTGGAGGCCCTGGAGGATGATCCAGACCAGGATTTCCTTGGCGAGATGTTCATGGCCTTGAACCTGGGCAACCATTGGAAGGGCCAGTTCTTTACCCCATACAGCATCTGCCGTGCAATGTCAGAAATCACGGTCACGGGCTTGGAAGATCGCATAGGGGAAAAAGGCTGGGTTGGCATCCATGACCCATGCTGCGGCGCCGGCGCACTCCTGATTGCCGCCCGGAACACGATGGTTCGCAGGAAGCACGGTCCCGCAGAGGCCCTGTATGTGGCCCAGGACATTGACCGGACGGCTGCTCTGATGTGTTACCTGCAACTGTCCCTTTTGGGCTGTGCCGGTTATGTGGTAGTGGCGGACTCCATTCTGCATCCCATTGCAGGTCCTGGACAGAATCCGCTGCTGCTGTCCCCAACCCCTGAGCAAGAAGTCTGGTTGATGCCTGCCCTTTATATGGAGCCTTGGCCCGCAAGAATCCAATGGGAGCGGATGCGGCTGGCATTGGAGAGCCTGGGAATCATGTGGACCGGCCCGAAATCCGGGCAGACCCCGCCAGAGGCGGAGCAGACACCCCCAGTCGGAAAAAGGAATGCCGCCCCCGATGGTACGAACATCGAAAGCGGCAAGCAGATGTAAATGGTTCAGCCAAAACCACATTACCCCTTTATTTTGAGGGAAAAGAAAGGATTTGTCAAGCATGATTTGTACGAATGAGGAGCGGGGCGGTACGGTCCCTGTGTTCCGGGCGCTGCGGCGCTCACGGGCGGCATGGAGACAGGCGGCGCTGGGGCTGCTCATGCTGGCGGCCCTGTGCAACATGGGCCAGGCCCTGATATATAACTACCAGAGAGATCAATGGGAGCAGGAACTCCGGCAGGCAGAGCACACCAGAGACTATGCTTTAGAGCAGTTGGGCGCGTTGTCCCGCCAGTCAGAACAAGACCGTCAGGCCCGCGCCGCCCAAGCGGAGGAATACGCGGCCGTCGGAGCGTGGGAGTATATCGGCGAATGCAGGATCACGGCCTACTGCTGCGAGCCATATGAGCATATCTGCGGCACTGGGGACGGCCTGACGGCCACGGGGCTCCCGGTCACCCCCGGCATAGCCGCTGTTGACCCCGCCGTGATCCCCCTGGGCAGTACATTGATTATTGACGGGCAGCAATACCTCGCCGCAGACACCGGAGGAGCCGTAACCGGGCAGACGGTAGATATTGCCGTTGCCAGCCACCAGGAGGCCATTGCGTTTGGCGTCCAGCTCGCCCAGGTATGGCTTGTAAAGGAGGCACAGCAATGAGCATTCAGGAACAAGCTGTTGGCCTGTTGGAAGCCCAGCAGGCCAAGGTCAAACCCCGTTCTCCTCAGTGGATGGTGGGTGAGCAGCTGAAGGACATCTGCCGCCAGGAGCCCCGAAGCGCGGAACTGATCACCCAGGACTTGCAGGTGGAGGCCATGAGCATCACCGAGGCCGAGAAAAAGATCAAGGCCTATGCCGATAGCCACAAGACCGGGAACTTTGCCTGCGTCACTCCGGCGGAGGCGGAGAATATTCTGCGGGAGTTTTACGGTCTCCCCCGCCCAGATGAAGTCAAGCCCGCCGCTCCCCCCGCCCCGACTAGAAAGCTGGTTGATCTGGCGGACTTTCTGTAAGGAGGCGGTATCGCGTGGAACAGATTGATTATGCGCCGCTGCTGCCCAGAACACCGCCCGTTGACCTGGTTCAGTGGACCTTGGAAAAGAACGCCTTTAAGAAGGAGTATTTAATTTATAAGTCGTGCCGGATCTATGAGCCGCTGGAGGATCGGACGCGCCCTGCCGTCGAGGTGGTATGTACCCACTGCGGCAAAACCTTTCACGCAGAAAAGGTTGACGCAGGAGGATGCCGCGCAGCCTATGCCCCTGCCCCGTTCGGGTGGTATCACCAGGAAATGTCGGAAAGTGTTATCAGCGGCAGCCTGACCCTGTGCCCAATCTGCAGGTGTGCGGTGCAAGTGGTTCATGTTGGGAGCATCCCGAGAGGGATTGAAGAATGTGTCTGGATTACCACAATGTCCCGCCTCCCCGTCGAGGGCCGCAAAGACCGATTTGTGTTGGCCGACTGGATGGTAATGCGCCGAATTGAGAAGTCCGGGAAAAGTCGGTACACCACTGACCCTTACAGTGCTTGGGTGGTAGAGGAAAAGAAGGTTGTGCGTCTGATGGGCTATCTGAGGACTATGGGGGGCGCTATCTCGGTTTTTCACAAATGGGCACAGCGAAAGACGTTCAATGATGTGTACGGCACGGTATCTATCTGCTACCCATGGGATAAATCCATTCTGGAAGGCACCACAGCAGAAAACTGCAAGCTGGATTTATACCAGAAGGCCGGCGGCAAACGGCTGGTGAGCTACCTGGCCCTGTGGCGCAAGCGCCCCGCTGTGGAAAATCTGTTGGTACAAGGGTGCGGCCGTTTTCTGGTGGAGTTGATTGACAATGAAAAGAGCAGTGGAATAGATCACGGCGGTATCCCCAAATTACCTGATGTCAACTGGAAGGAAAAACGCCCCGCACGGATGCTGGGGCTCAACAAAGAGGAATTCCGTTATATGCGGCAGATGTGCTGGAACGTGGAGGACCTGGAGCGGTACCGGCTTGTAAAAAAGGCCGGCCTGCCTGTAAAGCTGCCGGAAGACATGAAACTGCTGCGAAATAAGCCGGTCTATGAGATCAACCGGATTCTGGAGGAGAATCCGCCGCAGGATTTATGGCGCATTCTCCGTTACCTCAAAAAGCAGAAACAGGATTGGTCCACCCTTCAAGACTACTGGCATATGGCCCGCAGACTTCACCGGGATTTGAGCGACAGCTTGGTGCGCTGGCCTCGCAGCCTGAAAGCCGCACATGACCAGGTAATGGAGGAACAGCAAGTCAGAGCAAATGCGGAACTTCACAAGATGTTCCTAGCGCGAGCCGCAGAATTGGAACCCCTGTCATTTGAACTGGACGGCCTGCTGATCCGTCCTTGCCAGACTGAAGCAGAGTTGATTCGGGAGGGAAAGGACCTGCATCACTGCGTGGCCAGCTACGCAAAGCGCCATGCGGAGGGAAAGACGGCGATCCTGTTCATACGTCAGGCAGCGGAGCCGGACATGCCGTTCTTCACGCTGGAATTTGACGAGAAAACCAAAACAGTCAGGCAAAACCGTGGTTTGCGTAACTGTGCCCGCACCCCAGAGGTCAACGCATTCGAGAAGGCGTGGCTGGACCATATCTGCCGGGCCAAACGGAAAGAAAGGACAAAGATTGCATGAGCAAAATGAGCGAAATGGACATGGATCGGGAAGATGGCCGGTTTCTCAGTGCCGACTTCGGTCTGAGCGTCCCGCCGGCCCCAGTGGAGGTCACGCCGGATCCACCGCGCACAGTGGAAACGGTGACGCTGGAGATCCGCACGCTGCAGAGGCAGGCCCAGCAGATCATGTTGGGATATGCCGTTGAGATCGGCCGGCGGCTGGAGGAGGTCAAGGCCATGCTGCCGCATGGGCAGTGGGGGGAGTATTTGAAGAGTGAAGTGGAGTACTCCCAGTCCACAGCAAATAATTTCATGCGTATTTATCGGGAATACGGTGCCACACAACAAAGCCTTTTCGGCGGCGAGGCTAAATCCCAAGCGTTTGCGAATTTGACCTACACCAAGGCGCTACGCTTGCTAGCGATCCCCGCCGAGGAGGACCGGGAGCAGTTTATGGCCGAGTATGATGTGGAGGGCATGAGCAACCGTGAGCTGGACAAGGCTTTGAAGGAACGGGAGGAGGCCTTGGAGGCGGCTGCCGCCGCCCAGAACGAGGCCCAGGGAGCACGCCGGGAGGCTGACCGGCTCCGGGAGGAGCTTGCCGGTCAGGCCCAGGTTTACAAGGCCAAGCTGACCAGCGCGGAGATCGAGGCCAAGCAGGCCAGAGAGGCCCAGGAGAAAGCCGCCGCCAAAGCCCAGCGCCTCCAGGACGCTTTGAGCGAGGCCAACACTTCCGCCCAGGCCGCCGAGGCCGAACATGCCCAAATGCTCCAGGAGTTGGAGGAGCTGCGCAACCGCCCCGCCGAGACGGATACTGGGGCCGTAGAGGCCGCCCGGAAAGCCGCCATTGAGGAAATGACGGGTAAGGTGGACAAGGCCAAGGAGGCCAAGAAAAAGGCTGATGCGGCCCGGAAAGCCGCAGAGGAGGCCCTGGCCGCCGCACAAAAGGAACTGACCGAGCTGAAAGCTAAGGAGCCGCAGGTCCGGGAACTCACTCCCGAGGAGATCCAGGCCATGACTGCTGGCGAGGTTGAGAAAGCCCAGGCGGCCACCACTGAGCGGATGCAGGCCCTTGAAAAGCAGCTGGCCCAGGCTGACCCCGATACGGCCACCCTCATGGTGCTGTTCAATAGCTGGCAGGAGACCTATACGAAGATGTGGGAAACTCTGCACCGGATTGAGGCCGCAGACAGTGACAAGGCCCAAAAATTGCGAGGTGGCATCCGAAAGACACTGGAAGCCGATCTGGAGCAGATGGCTGCCAACTGAGACGTCTGCTCTGCCGATTCAACGGTTTAGCATAAGCAAAGCCCACGATTTTCTGAGAAAGGAGGAGCCTGTATGTACGAGGAAGTCAAGAAGTCGATTCTGGAGATGGCCCGCGGCGCGTTCCTGGAACAGGTGGACTATGAGATGGCGAAGGTCATTGACAACATCCTGGACCCCAACACTAAGGCGACTGGCAAACGCAAGATCACCGTCACCATGGAGCTTGCGCCGGATGACTCCCGGGCAAAAATCGCTGTCAGTTTTTCCACTAAGCTGGCACTGGTGCCTACAAACCCCTTGACCACCAGCCTGTATGTCCTTGGCGACAGCGGCACCGGCGAGATGTGCGTTGTCGAGATGGTGCCGCAGATTCCCGGACAGATAGCACTAAATGGCACCGAACAGGAGCACCCGCCCCAGCTCAAAATTATCAGAACTGCATAGGAGGTACATAAGTCATGTTGAAAGAGTTCATTGCGCACATCCAGAAAACAACCCAGCCGCTTGTCCAGCAGATTGACGGCAGCACATTCACCATCAATGGCGATGGCACCGCACGGGAGATTCTTCCCAGTATCCATCACCCGGACACTCTGGCCCTCCACAGCCTGGAGGCCCTGGTGAAAATGGTGCAGACCGAGGCGGTGAATATGGATTCCCCGCTCTATATCACCATCCCCAACCACCTGATCGTTCGCTGCTTCGGCCAGCCCAGACCCGATGCCCGGTTCTTCCGGCAGGTCCACTATGAGGCAAAGGCCACCGATGTGCCTGGATTCCAGGACGGGTTCCGAGATCAGGAAAAGGCCATCATTGAGCTGCGGAGCCGATTCGCCCCCGGCGAGGGCGTGGACTACCTGCTGGACCTTCTCTCCCGTATCAGCAAAGAGAACGGCGTGATCACCAACGACAACGGGATTTCCCAGACGGTGGAGGCTCGCCAGGGCGTGGCGCTCAAAACCACTGTTCAGGTGAGACCGCGTGTCCCCCTTCGCCCCTTCCGTACCTTCCAGGAGGTGGAGCAGCCGGAAAGCGAGTTCCTTCTCCGGCTGGATGAGGACGGGAATATTGGTCTGTTTGAGGCAGACGGCGGTATGTGGAAGCTGACCGCGCGCCAGACCATCAAGGCTTTTCTGGAGGAGAGGCTGTCCGATCTGGTTTCCTCCGGGAAGGTGTACATTGCGCTATAAGCAAACGACGGCCAGCCGTATGGGGGAAGCACACCCGACGGGCCAGCCATGCCGGGCATTTGCGGTATGAGCGGGAGCACTGGTTGTTGTGCTGCTGGGCAGTATCGTATTGAAATAGGAGGACCAACCATAACAGACTGGTGACGTGATGAAAACAACAATTGCTGAACTGGCTCAGGACAAATACTCTTTTATGCAATGGATAGCCGCAGAAAGAGAAGCGGATGTAGAACATGTTGATATGGCATCCATTGTAAGAACAGCGATGAGAACTGAGCTTACAGACAGGCAAAAAATATATATTCAGAAATATTATTTTGAAAGACTGTCTATGAAAGAAATTGGCGAGCTTTACGGCGTAGACAAAAGTACAGTATCTCGCACAATCTCCAGGGGAATGCTCCGATTAGAGCATATATTGAAATATGTTAGCCCATCTATTCTGAAGGCATCTTTGCAAGCAGACTTTTGCAGAAAAAGGAGACACACGCGCAGACTGTAAAAATCCCCGCTGGGTGCTGACGACACCCGGCGGGGCAAGGGACAAAAACAGTTCAGGACACCTGTAGTATAGCAGGTCAGAAAGGAAATTGCAATCATGAAAATGCAGCTTATTTCGCTGTCGTTGGAGAATTTCAAGTGCCACGAGCATCTGGAAATCTGCTTTGACGGCAAAGACGCCAACATCTACGGCGAGAACGCCGCAGGCAAATCCAGCATTTATGACGGCATCACCTGGTTGCTGTTCGGCAAGGACAGCCATGGGAAAAAGGACTTCGACATCAAACCGCTCACTCCGGATGGCGACGTGAAAGACCACGCAGCGATTACCGCGGTGGAGGCGGTGCTCCAGGTGGATGGCATGGAGCGGAAGCTGAAGCGCACCTACTACGAAGTTTGGAGCACCAAGCGCGGCAGCGCAGAGGCCACCTTTGACGGGCACAGCAGCGACTATTTCGTGGACGACGTACCCTGCAAAAAGAACGAGTTCACCCGCCGGGTGGGTGAGATCATTAATGAGGACGCCTTCCGCCTACTGACCAGCATCACTTATTTCGCGGCGGAACTGCCTTGGCAGGAGCGGCGGGCGGCCCTGTTCAATGTGGCGGCGGTGGCCACAGACGAGGAAATTCTGGCCAGTGATGCCCAATTTGCACCCCTGACCTCCGCCATGGGGGGGCTGACGCTGGATGACTACCGCAAGAAATTGGGGGTCCAGCGCAAGGGGCTGAACAGGGTACGCACTGACATCCCAGCACGGCTGGATGAGTGCAAGAAAACAGTTGCTGGCCTCTCCTGCATTGACTTCGCCGCTCTGGAGCGGCAGCGGGCGGAGGCACTGGACAAGCTGGCGCAAGTTCAGCGGGATCTGGAGCAGGCGGAGCACGATGGCGGCCGGACAGATCTTCAGAACCGGCTCGCTGGCATCCGCAATGAGTTGGGGCGGCTGGCGAATGAGAACGCCGCCTACCGGCTGGCCCAGCAGCAGGCCCTGGGCGCGGACGAGGCCGCGCCGATCCGGCAGAGCCTCAGCTCCATCTGGGCCCAGGAGAACCGGCGCCAGAGCGATTTGGAGTATTTGCGCAAGCGTCAGAAGTCTTTGGATGATGAGGTGGCCGCCTGCCGTATCCGGTGGGATTCCATTAACAAAGAGCAGTTCCAAGGCGGCGCATGCCCAACCTGCGGCCAGCCCTTTCCCCAGGGCAAGCTGGAGGCGTCTAAGGCTGCCTTTGAGCAGGATAAGTTCCGCCGGAAAAGTGAGGCCGTAGAGACCGCCGATCGCGCCAAGACAGCGCTGGAGGGCATCCTGGAGGATATAGTCAAGTTGGAGCAGGAGTCGGCCGGGAGCCAGAAACAGGCGGAGGCGCTGACTGCCCAGCTCCAGCAGTTGGAGAGCGAGCCCAAAGCGGAGATCAAAGACATGGAGGGCTACGCAGTCCGGCAGGCAGAGCTGGAGGCCCAGGCTGCGGAACTTCAAGGGGATCTGGATGGGCTGGACAAGCAGTCGGCGGCCCGCAGGAAGGTGCTCCGGGATGCGCTGGCCGATGTGGATAGAGAGTTGGACAGGCTGTCCGGTGAGCTCTCCAAGAAGACGGCGCTGGAATACGCAAACACGCGCATGGAGGAACTGCGGGCACAGGCCGCCGCCGCGTCTGATGAGCTGAACCGGGTAGACGGGATGCTGTTCCTCTGCGAGGAGTTCATGCGGTACAAGGCGAAGTTTATTGAGGAGAGCATCAACCGCCGGTTCTCTCTGGTGCGGTTCCGGCTTTTCCGTGAGCAGATCAACGGTGGCCTGGAGGACTGCTGTGATGTGACGGTGGATGGCATCCCCTACGCCACCGGTTTGAACAGCGGGGCCAAGGTCAACGCCGGCATCGACATCATCAACACGCTTTCCCGGCATTACAGCGCCCAGGTGCCGCTGTTTGTGGACAACGCCGAGAGTGTTACCCAGCTGACCCAGGCCGACACGCAGGTGATCCGCCTAGTGGTTTCTGAATCGGATAAGGAATTGAGGTGTGAACTGACATGAGTTTGAGAATTAAGAAGAAATCCGGTTCCTCAGTACCGCCGATGAATGCCGGGACTTATCCGGCTGTGTGCGTCGGTATTGTTGACCTGGGAGAGCAGTACAGCGATATATTCAAAAAGTACAGCGATAAACTGCTGATTATCTGGGAAATCCCCTCCCAAACTATCGTGGTTGATGGGGAGGACAAGCCTCGCTGGCTCAGCAGGGACTTTTCCGCATCCCTCCATGAGAAGAGCAACCTCTACCAGACCTTGGTTTCCTGGAGGGGGAAAGCGTTTAACGAGGCGGAGCTTACGGAGGATGAGAGCGGTTTCATGCAGTTTTCTGTCCAGGATATGCTGGGTACCGGATGTTTCCTCCAGGTTATCGTGGAGGAAAAGGATAGCGGCAGCTACAACCGCATCACTTCGGTCATCGCCCTGCCGGCGGGGATGAGCACACCGGCAACGCAAACCCCACTGATTGCCTTTGACATTGACGCCTGGGACGATGAGGTGTTCAACTCCCTGCCTGAGTGGATTCAGGAGCGGATCAAGAAGTCCACTCAATATCAGAAGCTCCATGTGCCGACAGACCCCGTGGACGTGGAAACCAGCGGCGGGCAGAAACCTGAAGCCGCTGGCGGCGCACAGGAGAAGAAGGAGGAAAATCCCATATGACTTTTACCTCGCTTGCCAGTTCCTCCCGCGGGAACTGTTATGTGGTCAGCGATGGCGAGACAGCGATCCTGCTGGAGTGCGGCATTTCGTTCCGCCGAATCAAAAAGGGGCTGAGCTTTGACCTTTCCAACATACGGGCCTGCCTGGTCAGTCATGAGCACAAAGACCACGCAAAGAGCGTCGTGGATGTCATCAAGTCTGGCGTGGAGGTATTTGCAAGCGAGGGGACCGCCGACGCCTTGGGCTGTGACCTGATTACCACCGTTGCGGATCGGATTCAGTTCCACGTGGGTAGCCTGGAGATCATGCCCTTCGCAACCTTCCACGACGCGGCGGAGCCGCTGGGCTTCCTGATCTACAGCCGGACGGACGGGGAACGGCTGGTGTTCGCCACAGATACTGTTAACCTGGGCTACCGCTTTCCCGGCGTAAACCTTCTGGCGCTGGAGGCCAACTACGACAAGGACATCCTGGCCCACTGTGGTCGGATGCCAGAGAAAGTATGTCACCGGGTCACCAACAGCCACATGGAAATTGAAACGCTGTGCCAGTACCTGCGCACTTTGGATTTGTCGGTCTGCCGCACGATATACCTCCTGCACCTGTCCAACGCCGCCAGTAATGAGGGCAATTTCATTGAGCGGGTGCGGCAAGCAGTTCCCCCCAATGTCCAAGTCATCGCATGTGTGGAGCAATCTACATAGCGGTATAACGAGAGCACCAGGGGGCGGACATCCGTCTCCTGGGCTCCACAAGAAAGGTGATGATGCGACATATGGCCGGCAAACCCCAGAAGGGTCTGAAATTCTCCGGCTGGTCTGTAAACATTTTTGATGGCGACACAAAGATTGACAAGCTCCTGGAGGCGCAGGGATGGACTGGATTCGGCATCTATTTCTACCTGTGTCAGATGGCTTATAAATTCGACGAATACTTCTACCGTTGGACTTACGACGATTCGGCCACTACCGCAAGGCGGATGGGCGGCGGCGTTAAGTCCGAGACAGTGAAACAGACTGTCAGGCTGTGCTTACAAATCGGGCTCTTTGATAAGAGGCTATTTGATAGGGACGGTATCCTAACGAGTAGAGGGATACAAAGACGATTCTGCGCCGCAGCCAAGACGAAGCGCAGGAAAATCGTTATAGCCGATTACTGGCTTTTGGACAAAGAGGAGTCCGAGGGCCTGGAAATGTGCGCCACAAACGATGATTTGCTGTCAGCAGATGGCCATTCGCTCCTTGCAAATGCAGATTTGCCTGGTGCAAATGAGACAAAAGGAAATAAAAGTAAATTAAATCAAATAAAAGGATTGGCGCAACCGCATGAGAGCTGGGGCCTTAGCGAGGTGTTGGCTACGGCGCTGGCCAAATGGCTTGCATACAGGGAGGAAAAACGTCGGCCCTGCACGCCTACCGAGATGGACTGCCTGGTGGATCAGATTCGAGAACAGTCGCAAATCTACGGAGACAAAGCAGTTGTAGAAGTAGTTCTCCTCAGCATATCCAACGGCTGGCAGGGGGTTGCGTGGGACAGGTTGGGAAAGCAGTCCAGCTCTGGCGGCATAAGAGGAAACTCTGGGGGCAAGCGTGAAACCACAGACAGCATCAAAGCGGATATGGAACGAATGATACGGTATCGGCAAAAGCTTCGGGAAGAGGCAGAAGGCAGCGGAGGAAATTAAACAAATATTCCTGAAACATATTATCCACCCAATCAGATGAGAAAGCGGTGAGGCAAAATGTTGATATTGACATTTCAAGTGAATTGCGCCGCCTGGCACATTCCGGGCATCAAAGAGGCCCTGGCTATGCTCCTGGAACGATGGGGCGATGTCCGGCTGGTTGATGTCCGAGAGGCGCAGATATCCGCGCCAGAGCAGATGCGCATCGGCAGCACCTGACAACAAGGGAAATTCCCAAACGTTTGTGAATTTGGAGGTTTTACAAAATGAGCTATTACGATGGCTTAACACCAACGTACACCTTTACCCTCCGCATCGAGCAGAGTGACCGTGTCCTCGTTGACACGATGGTTGAAATACCAGCCACAACCGAGGGGATTGCCAAAGGCAAGAAGACCATTCAGCGTCTGATGAACGAGTACGCCCCGGTAATCAAGGCCCTCTCCACCGAACCAGAGCCGCCGAAACTGGCCCTGGAGAATCAGGCCCCCATCGCCCCGACTGACCTGCCACCGGAGCCGGAACCCGATCCCAAAGGAAAGCTCGGGGGATCTAGGGGGTTGCTCCATCTCCATTGCAGGGAGTGTGGACGCACATTCACAACCTTCCTGCGGGAGTATCAGACGGAGATGGACTGTAAGTGCGGACATCAAATCGATCTCACCGCCCCGCTGGCCCGGTACCGCTTTACCTGTCCTTACTGTGAGCGGGAGGGCTGGGGCCAGACTAACCTGGAGGACCCGGATATCATGGTTCGATGCAAATGTGGCGGGGATATCAATCTGCGCTGGGTATCCAAAGCGAAGGAATACCAGAACTGAAGGAGGGCTTGCAAAATGTCAGCAAATGAATTGGCTGAGATACATTCCGGCCGAGAAGTCGGAGAGGAAATCATATGGGGCGAGGAACGAGACATAAAGGACGCTGGTCTGGTTGTGGTGTACGGCTACTCTGACGATAATGTGGAGTTCCGGGGGGCTATTGACGATGATGTGGGCGCCTACAATGGCACGACTGTCTATCTCACCCTCGCCGGAGTTCTACAGGAGCCGGACTGTGACTGGGAGGATTGCCCCTACTTTGCCAAGGAACGGGAAAAGGCCAAAACCATCAAGGCCGTGTGGCATGACGGGGGCGCCCCTTGCTGGACGTTCGAAACGGACATCCCACATGAGACCTTCACTGTCATGGAGGACGGGGAGCCGTGGTGCATTGGGATCGTGTTCAGCGTGACGGACCTGGGGGTGACGGTATGAGCAGCATTGTGATGGATAAGGAAACGATTTTCACCGATGAACTTATCCGGGAGAATGCCCGGTTGACGGTTCAGCTAGAGGCCGAGCGGCAGCACCGGCGGGAGCTGGAGGAGGTGGTGGCCCAGCTGAAGCTGGAGAACGAGGACCTTTCCAGCCGGGCCGAGCAGGCGGAGGGGGACCTGGGCTTGGTGGCGGAGGGGCTGGAGCGGGAGAAGGTCCTGGCCTCCAAGCTGGACCAGGCTATCCAGGATTTGCACTTCGTCATGGCTGGCGGCGATGCCTGTACGAAGTGCAAAAACAGGAGCTTGATGTGTACAGCGGGTACATGCGAACCGCGCTGGAAGGGCCTGGACGAGTGAGAGGAGGTCCGCAATGAACTGGAAGCGTGAGGCAGTTGACAAGCTGAAAAATTATGAGGCGCACAAGCTGGCTCTGGAGAGCCTGCCTAAAGAGATCAGGCGGTTGGAATCCTCCTTTGCCGGCATCCGCAGCGCCACTACCGACGGCACGCCTATTTCTGGCGGCGGCAGCACCAGGGAGGACTCCATGCTGTCCAACATCGTCCACCGGGACGAGTTGAAACGGCGGCTGAAGGAGGCCCGGCTGTGGGTCTCCATGGTGGACAAGGCCCTGGCCGTCCTGGATGACGAGGAGCAGCTTGTTCTGGACCGCTTCTACATCCACCGGGCAAAGGGGGCTGTCGAGGCCCTGTGTGAGTGCCTAAACTTGGAGAAAAGCGCCGTCTATGACAGGCGGGACAAGGCTTTGCGGCATTTCACCCTGGCCCTCTATGGGGTCACTGAGACGGAGTAAAAAAGCCGGAAAAAAACCGGGCGATTTTTCCGAAAGACCGTAGTACAATGGTAGGGTGT
>ERZ779632.756-NODE-756-length-16066-cov-12.579726_pt1 | contig 16066 bp, 17 predicted proteins | sample MGYA00514194_ERZ779632 | MGnify/ENA primary metagenome ERZ779632 (study PRJEB29562, sample SAMEA4376704) | mouse gut metagenome | isolation source: Cecum | study: EMG produced TPA metagenomics assembly of the A DSS colitis mouse model was used to assess the...
CTTTGAATTGAATATGGGCTAACATATGTATAATTGATTTCGGGATTTTAGGTTGGATATTTTACCATAGCATTAAAACCGTTGACGGTTCAGGGGGAAAAGGTAAGTAATACAGTAAAAAGAAAGATTATGCGTGTCAGCGAATTTGACAGCCAGACACAGACCTATACCATGTCGGCGTTTTTGATTGCACAGCTGGGAAAAAATTATACAAATGGCAGAAATAGTGAAATCACAGGTGCAGAGATTCTTGAACTGGCATGGAATGTGATCGAGGATATGCAGTACATGGGAGGCGGAATGGTGGTATTTCTTGAGGCGAACGATGAAGAAAGGCTGCTGTCATTCTATCAGGCGAATAAGTTCCGGCAGTTTGACACCAGATTAACAGCGTCTGATTTGGAAAACCAACATGAACTGGTACAGTTGCTCAGACTGCTTTAGGGCATGTTTGAAAAATTTCGAAGTAGTATGAACTTAGGTGTATGATAAAGAGAAAATCATTATCATACACCTTTTTGTGTTTGTATTGTCTTACAAAATTTTTAGTAGCATTTATAGCAAGGATATGGTACACTACAAAGTGATGCGTAAAGTTTTAACAGTGATACAATACATGAGGAGGACTGGCGTTGGACAGAAATACCGCAAGGGAGAATATTATAGAATTAAAGCATATCAGCCGTACCTTTGATGACGGTTTTCGCGTGGTGGATGATTTTAACCTGACCGTACAGAGGGGCGAATTTGTCACGTTTCTGGGCCCTTCGGGCTGCGGCAAGACCACGACGCTGCGGATGATCGCGGGCTTTGACAAGCCGACAGAGGGCGAATTGCTGTTAAATGGTGAGGATATAAGGGATCTGCCGCCCAACAAGCGTCCTATCAACACGGTTTTTCAGCGGTATGCACTATTTCCGCATTTAAATGTATTTGAAAATGTTGCCTTCGGGCTGAAATTAAAGAAACTTCCCAAGACAGAGATCGTAAAGAAGGTCAAGAAGGCGCTCGAGATGGTAGACCTTGAGGACTTTGAAAACAGGGGAATCCAGACCCTCTCCGGCGGACAGCAGCAGCGGATTGCCATCGCGAGGGCGATAGTGAACGAGCCGGAAATCCTGCTGTTAGACGAGCCTCTGGGCGCGCTGGACTTAAAGATGCGAAAGGAGATGCAGCTCGAGTTAAAGGGGATGCATGAGAAGCTTGGCATCACATTTATCTATGTGACACACGACCAGGAGGAAGCGCTTACGATGTCAGACAAGATTGTCGTAATGTCTGAGGGAAAGATTCAGCAGATCGGCACGCCGGAGGATATTTACAATGAACCGAAAAATGCCTTTGTTGCCGATTTTATCGGAGAGAGCAATATTTTCAGCGGTATTATGACAGGAAAGTGCAAGGTGCGGTTCTGCGGCGCAGAGTTTGCGTGTGTGGACGATGTCGAGCATGGTACGATGATAGATGCGGTCGTCAGACCGGAGGATGTGACGATTACGGCGCCGGAACAAGGCATTATCCGAGGGGTAGTGACTTCAGTGATCTTTAAGGGCGTGCATTATGAGATTACAGTGCAGTCCGGCAAGAATGAAATCGTGGTGCAGTCTACCCGGAAGGCGGAGCAGGGCGCCGCGGTGGGCTTGTATATTGAGCCGGAGGGGATTCATATCATGCTGGCAGAAAATACCATAAACCGCATTGAATCCGGGGTGGACAAGGAGTACAGGCTGAACTTTTTGGGCGGAATGCTGGATTGTGATATTGCATCCCTGATCGCGGGGGCGGCATTTAACACAGACGGGGTGCTGGTCGATGCACACGGCGATGTGATCGAGCCGGACCGCATTAAGGTGGTGGTGTCTGTGAAGCCGGATGACATCACAATGAGTGATGACAAGGAGGCAGGCATTCTCAGGGGGCACATTATCAACTTGATTTATAAAGGCGATCACTATAGTTATGTTGTGCGGACTGAGGAGGACGAGGACTTTATCGTGTCGGATGAGGACCTCTGGAATATGGATGATTATGTGAGTCTGCTGATACCGAAGGAGAAGTTTCATTACGCCTTGAAAAAGTAGGTGTTTCTTATACAAAGTATTTTTTATACGAGGAGGAGGACAGATGAATAAAAATTTTCAAAGGTCACATCTCTGCATACCATATGGTCTTTTTCTGGTGTGCTTTGTGCTGGCGCCTCTGGTGGTGATTATATACTATGCATTTACAAACGGGGAGGGAAAGCCCACGCTTGAGAATCTGACAGGATTTTTTTCGAGTCCAAACACGATCGGCACCCTTGCCTACAGCCTTGGCATCGCGGTGTCTACGACCTGCGCCTGCCTGCTGCTGGCATATCCGATCGCGTATATTCTGGCGCGCAGCAAGATGAAACACAAGTCCGTGGTGCTCATGGTCTTTGTGATGCCGATGTGGATTAATTTTACCCTTCGAATCACCGCGCTCAAGGAAATACTGACGGTGATCGAGGGAAATCTTGCATACCATCCCTTTTTGAATACGCTGATTGGCATGACCTATGATTTTTTGCCGTTTATGATTCTGCCGATCTACACGACGCTGTTAAAGCTGGACAACAGCCTGCTGGAAGCAGCGGCAGATCTTGGCGCAGACACGCTCGAGACCTTTATGAAGGTGACGTTTCCGCTGTCAGTTCCGGGGATTATCAGCGGCATTGTGATGGTGTTTCTGCCGTCGATGACAAACTATGTCGTGCTGGATATGCTCTACAACAGCACGTACATTATGGGAAGTCTGATCGGGGCATATTTCAGTGCGTATGACTGGCATAACGGCTCGATGATTGCATTGATTCTGCTGGTGATTATCTTGTTGTTTACGCTGTTTACAAACCGCTATGCGGACGAGGATGCCGGCAGCAGCAGAGGAGGGGTACTTGGCTCATGAAAAAAGTTTTTGGCAGGGCATTTCTGGCACTGATGATTCTTTTGCTGTATCTGCCGATCTTTGTGCTGGCGGTGTACAGCTTTACAGATTCTGCAAATATTGGGGCGATTCATGGTTTTACATTCAAAAATTACGAGACGCTGTTCACAAAGCCTGATTTGCGGGCAATGATTGCAGGCACCCTTCTGCTTGCGGTTGGCTCGGCTTTTGTCTCAACCATGCTTGGCACGCTCGGCGCCGTGGGCGTCTTTTATTCCGGGCGGTTTGGGAATGCGGTAGTGGGGGCGCTGAATCAGGTGCCCGTCGTCAATGCGGAGGTGGTGACTGCATTTTCGCTGTGTATTCTGCTGATTGGGGTATGCGGCGTCGATAAGGGCAGCTTTATCTCGCTATTGATAGGGCATGTGGTGCTGGAGGCGCCTTTTGTATATTTGTCTGTGGTGCCCAGGCTAAAGCAGATGGACAACAGCTTATATGAGGCGGCGCTGGATTTGGGGGCGTCGCCTGCGGTAGCGCTGCGGCGTGTGGTGCTGCCACAGATTTTTCCGGGGGTGGTCTCTGGCTTTGCGCTGGCAGTGACGCTCTCCTTGGATGATTATTTTATCACAAGCTATACAAAGCCTGCGACATTTGATACGATCAGCACCTATGTGGTGAATGCGACAAGAGGGTCCCAGACGGAGATCAAGACGGCGCTGTGGGCGCTCTCCACGATTATCTTTGTGGTGGTGGTGCTGATGGTGTTTATCATGAATATGACAGGAAACAGAAGTGGCAAAAACGGCAAGAGGGCAGGAGCAGGAAATGAGAAAGAGTAGGAAAATTGCTGGTGTGGGAATGCTTTTATTGTGCGGGCTGTGCGGCGTGTCAGGGCAGACTGTATCTGCTAAGGAGAAGCCGGTCGTACTGCGTGTGTGCAGCTGGGAAGAATACATTGATCTTGGCGAGTGGGACAAAGAGGAAGCGATCGAGCTTGACAATGGCACTGTCATTCTTGGGGAGAAACCATTGTATGAGGATTTCGAGGACTGGTATGAGGAAACTTACGGCAAAACAGTGCGGGTAGAGTACTCCTGCTTTGGCACCAACGAGGATTTGTATAATCAATTGAATATGGGAGACTCGTATGATCTGGTGTGCCCGTCGGAGTATATGATTATGAAGCTGATCGCAGAGGACAGGCTGATTCCCTACTCAGACCACTTTTTTGACGTGCAGGATGTCAATAATTATTATATTCGAAATGTGTCTCCTTATATACAAAATACGCTGGAATCCAATGAGATTCAAGGCAAGGCATGGAGCACGTATGCCGCAGGTTATATGTGGGGAATCACGGGCGTACTGTACAATCCGTCGCTTGTGACACAGGAGGAGGCTTCCACATGGGAAATTTTTGGCAATCCCAAATTTAACAGGCAGATCACTTTGAAAGATAATGTGCGCGACTCCTATTTTGCAGCGCTTGGCATTTTAAAGAAGGATGAGCTGACAGACGAGGCGTTTATCCAGTCGCCGGACTATTCAGAGCGGCTTGCAGATGTGATGAATGATGTGCGCCCGGAGACGATCGCACAGGCGCAGGAACTGTTGAATCAACTGATGGACAACGTGTATTCTCTTGAGACAGACAGCGGCAAAGCAGATATGATCACAGGCAAAATTGTGGCGAATTACCAGTGGTCGGGCGACGCCGTATACGCGATGGATGGGGCGGACGAAGATGATTTTGAGCTGCGGTTTGCAGTGCCTAAGGAGAGTACCAATCTGTGGTTTGATGGATGGGTGATGCTCAAAAACGGCATTCGTGAAGATGCAGAACGGCAGCATGCAGCGGAAGCTTTTGTCAATTTTTTGTCTAGGACGGACAATGCGGTCAGAAATATGTACTATATTGGTTATACCTCGTCGATTGCCGGCAATGCGCAGGATGATACCGTCTATGAATATTTGAAATGGTGTTACGGCGCTGATGATGAAGAGGAAGTGATGGCGTATCCAGTAGGATATTTCTTTAGCGGCGAGAACAGCGATGCGCGCTATATCCTGCAATCATCAGCAAGCCAGATGGGCAGGCAGCTGTACAGCCAGTACCCGCCGCAGGATGTCATGGACAGAACCGCAATTATGCGGTATTTTGATGCAGATGCGAACAAGGCGATCAATCAGATGTGGATCAATGTCCGGTGCTTTGACATTGAGGATGTGCCGATGGGTGTCTGGATGGCGCTGCTTGCAGCACTGCTTGTCATCGTATCTGTGGGGTTTAGAAAGAGTAGAAGGAGATAGAGAAAATGTCAACGATAGATCAAAGTAAAATCAGAAATTTCTGCATTGTGGCACACATTGATCACGGCAAATCCACGCTTGCAGACAGAATTATAGAAAAGACAGGGCTTTTGACCAGCCGTGAGATGCAGGACCAGATTCTTGACAACATGGATTTGGAGCGCGAGCGGGGCATTACGATCAAGGCGCAGACAGTCCGCACGGTATACAAGGCGCAGGATGGAAACGAGTATATTTTGAATCTGATCGACACGCCGGGGCATGTAGACTTTAATTATGAAGTGAGCCGCGCGCTGGCAGCCTGTGACGGCGCAATTCTCGTCGTGGATGCAGCACAGGGGATTGAGGCGCAGACGCTGGCAAACGTGTATCTCGCACTGGACCACGATCTGGATGTATTTCCAGTCATCAACAAGATTGACCTGCCAAGTGCGCGTCCTGACTGGGTGAAAAATGAGATTGAGGATGTCATCGGCATAGAGGCGCAGGATGCGCCGCTGATCTCTGCGAAGAATGGTGTGGGGATAGAGGATGTTCTGGAAGCAATCATTGCGAAGATTCCAGCGCCCAAGGGCAGCGCGGACAATCCATTGCAGGCACTCATATTTGATTCTGTCTATGACTCTTATAAAGGAGTCATTGTGTTCTGCCGCATCATGGAAGGCAAAGTTTCCAAGGGAACCAAAATCAAAATGATGGCGACAGGCGCGCAGACGGATGTTGTGGAGGTGGGATATTTTGGCGCAGGACAGTTTATTCCATGCGAGGAGCTCTCCGCCGGGATGGTGGGGTATCTGACCGCTTCTATTAAGAATGTGAAGGACACCGCAGTCGGCGATACGGTTACGGATGCGCAAAATCCCTGCAAAGAGCCGCTGCCGGGCTATAAAAAAGTGCTGTCTATGGTATACTGCGGACTATATCCCGCAGACGGCGCGAAGTATCCTGATCTGAGAGATGCACTCGAAAAATTGCAGTTAAATGACGCCTCCTTGTTCTATGAACCGGAGACTTCAATTGCGCTGGGGTTTGGCTTCCGGTGCGGATTTTTAGGGCTGCTGCACCTTGAGATCATACAGGAACGTCTCGAGCGCGAGTACAATCTTGACCTTGTGACGACGGCGCCGGGCGTTGTCTATAAGGTGTACAAGACAAACGGCGAGATGATTGAGCTGACCAATCCGTCAAACCTGCCAGACCCTTCGGAGATTGACTATATGGAGGAGCCGATTGTCACAGCAGAAATCATGGTCACGACGGAATTTATCGGCTCGATTATGGAGCTTTGCCAAGAGCGGCGCGGGCGGTATCTTGGCATGGAGTATGTGGAGGAAACAAGGGCGCTGCTGCGGTATGAGCTTCCGTTAAATGAGATTATCTATGACTTTTTTGACGCACTCAAGTCACGCTCGAGAGGATATGCATCCTTTGACTATGATATCAAAGGCTATGAGCAGTCTGAGCTTGTCAAGCTCGATATTCTCATCAATAAAGAAGAGGTGGATGCCCTGTCCTTTATTGTACACAAACAGTCTGCTTACGACCGGGGAAGACGCATGTGCGAGAAGCTCAAGGATGAGATACCGCGGCATCTGTTCGAGATTCCGATACAGGCGGCAGTGGGCGGCAAGGTCATTGCGCGGGAGACGGTGAAGGCGATGCGAAAAGATGTTCTGGCAAAGTGCTACGGCGGTGATATCACGCGCAAAAAGAAGCTGTTGGAGAAGCAGAAGGAAGGCAAGAAGCGCATGCGGCAGGTTGGCAATGTCGAGATTCCGCAGAAAGCGTTTATGTCTGTGCTCAAGCTGGATGATTCAAAGTAATTTGCAGAGGTAAGAATACAATGCGTTCAATAGGACTGTACATTCATATTCCTTTCTGTGTGCGGAAATGTGTCTATTGCGATTTCCTCTCTGGGCCAGCGACAAGACAGCGGCAGCAGGAGTATGTGGCGGCGTTGTTAAGGGAGCTTGTCTGGGAATCCGCACAGTATACAGATGCAGTGGTCAAGACCATCTTTTTTGGCGGCGGCACACCCTCTGTTCTGGAGGCGGAGGAAATCACAGCAATCTTAGATTGTCTGAGATTACAGTATCAGATTGATGCAGATGCAGAAATTACATTGGAGATGAATCCGGGAACCGCAGACCAAGATAAGCTTCTGAAATTAAAAAGGGCGGGCATCAACAGGCTGAGCATCGGCCTGCAGTCCGCAGATAATGCCGAGCTGAAAATGCTGGGGCGCATTCATACGTATGAAGATTTTCTGCGCACCTACCATCAGGCAAGAGAAACAGGTTTTTCGAACATCAATATAGATCTGATGTCAGCGCTGCCGGGGCAGCATATGGAGCACTGGGTTCGGACGCTTGAAAAGGTGGCAGCGTTACAGCCGGAGCACGTATCAGCATACAGCCTGATCATAGAAGAAGGGACGCCGTTATATGAGCATCTCGATGCATGGGCGCCTGTGCCTGAGGAGGACGAGGACAGGCAGATGTATGAGGAGACAAAGCGGCTGCTGGCACAACAGGGCTATCACCGCTATGAGATCTCAAACTATGCAAAGCCCGGTTATGCGTGCAGGCATAACAGCATCTACTGGCAGCGGGGTGTCTGGCATACGGCGGATTTTGTTGGATTTGGACTTGGCGCCAGCTCCACGGTGGGAGACAGGCGGTGGGAAAATACAAAAAATATGAAGCGGTATCTCTCGGTGTTTCAGGAACAGAACCGAAAGCGGTATGGCAGCAGTGCCGGCGAGAGCGTGAAGGAGTCTGCGGTCAAACTTTCTGTCATGGAACAGATGGCGGAATTTATGTTTCTGGGACTGCGCATGATGGGCGGCGTCTCGAAGCGGGAGTTTGCTGACAGCTTTGCGGAGGATATGGATGAGATCTATGGGACTGCGCTTCAGAAGTGGACACAGATGGGAATGATGGCACAGGAGGACGATATGGTCATGCTGACAGATGCAGGTATTGATGTCAGCAATACGATATTATCTGATTTTGTATGATTTTTTATAGGATTCACAGGCTTTGGGAATGGGAGATGAAAATGGAAAAAGAACTGACACATGAAAAAATGCACGAATTGGGAATAGAACACGCACACACGCACACACATTCACATCAGCAGACCAAAGCAGTCCTAAACAGAATGTCCAAGATCATAGGTCATATGGAAGCCGTGAAAACAATGGTGGAAAACGGCAGGGATTGCAGCGAGGTACTGATACAGTTAGCGGCAGTCAAGTCTGCGATCGGCGGTGTGAGCCGGGTCATTTTAAAAGACCACATTGACCACTGCATTGTCGATGCAGTGCGGGAGAATGACACAGAAGCGATCGAGGAACTCAAAAAGGCGATCGACAAATTTTTATAAAAATGAAAAAAGAAGGTATGAATATGGAAGAAAAAAAGGGAATGATTTTATATTATGTGCAGGAGGAAAAAAAGAAGATACAGATCGAAGTCATTGGCATGAGCATGTCGATAGAAACGAAACAGTTAAAGCCGTCAGATCTCAATACGCAGGTTGGAAAACTAGCTGGTTTAAAGAACGTCGCACCGCTGGATTTGACACAGATTGAGAAACCGCCCGTGATCTTCTGTATGCCGGAGATTGTGATCTTTTCGGGAGTTCCAAACAAAAGTTTAGATGAGTTTATGCTTTCTTATAAAAATGTAGGGGTTCCGCCAATCAGCCTCAAGGCAGTCACAACACCCAAAAATATCAACTGGACGCTGTATCAGCTCATCAAGGAGCTTTCTTCTGAGAGGACGCAGATGGAGGGAACTGTTAAGAGATTGTCAGAGGCAAAGAAAGTTCGGGAATAATGAGGAGTAGAATATGCACATAGATCAATTTAAACACGAGGACAACTGGCAGGATATCAAGGATGCTGCCATGAATACAATCAACAAGACCACCGGAAAATATCCTGATTCGGTCTGGAAACGGAAGCTGATTCTGTCGGAACATTCGCCCATCAGGCGCATGAAATTTTACTGGCGCTGGAAGGATTTAAAATCTTGGGTAAGTGTACATATGGTGCGGCATAAAATAGGAATAGAGCACTGGGTATCCACACAGCGCAGTGACCGTACAGGTACAAACCGGGATGCGTTGCCGCAGGGCGCTTTGGTTAACCATGCATGTGAGGCGGACGCGCAGGCGCTGATCAATATCAGCCGCAAGCGCCTGTGTAACTGTGCGAGTCCTGAGACGCGGGAGGCGTGGCAGCTCGTCAAAGAGGAAGTGGCAAAGACCGAGCCAGAGCTTGCAAGCTGTATGGTGCGGGAGTGTATTTACAGAGGATTCTGCCCGGAAATGTTCTCCTGCGGTTATGATAAGACGGAAGCTTATCAGAAGGAGTTGACTATTTACCGGCAAATTGAAAAAAACGAAAATTAAATACGGAAATCACGCGGTTCACGCAAAACCCATTGTGCGAAATGAAAATATGCGGTAAGGTATAATTGTCAGGAAGAAAAAGACAGCATAGACTTCTGATATAGACTTTGGATGTAGAAAGGAGGAGTTTTCATGACGAACACAATGGTGTGGCTTACTGCCATGATCGTACTCATTATCATTGAGATTGTAACAGTGGGACTCACGACCATCTGGTTTGCAATCGGTGCGCTGGTTGCAATCATCGTCTCGATGCTGGGAGGCGGCATCCTGCTTCAAATGACAGTATTTTTGCTGGTATCTCTCGGAATGCTTATATTCACAAGACCCTTGGCGATCAGGTACATAAACAATACGCGCACAAGGACAAATTACGAGGGAATTATTGGAAAAGTAGTGAGAATCACACAGGATGTTGACAACATTGCAGGTCAGGGAAGCGCAGTAGTAAACGGTCAGGAATGGACAGTGCGCGCTGACGGGGACCAGAACAAAATTGCAGCAGGAAGTCTTGCAAAAGTCGTCGATATCAAAGGGGTGCGGCTGATCGTAGAGAAATATGAGGATGGCTGAAACAGGATTGTTTTGTATGAGGAGGAGGTTTTCGTATGATAGAAATTTTATTGGCAATATTATTTATTATGATTTTGCTTCTGGCGGCAAATGTACGCATTGTTCCGCAGGCGTCTGCCTATGTAATAGAGCGGCTTGGCGGATACGATACCACATGGGGCGTAGGGCTGCATTTCAAGATTCCTTTTCTTGACAGAGTTGCCAAGAAAGTGAACCTGAAGGAGCAGGTGGTTGATTTCCCGCCGCAGCCTGTGATCACAAAGGACAACGTGACGATGCAGATTGACACGGTCGTATTTTTCCAGATCACAGACCCTAAGATGTATGCGTATGGCGTGGATAACCCGATTATGGCAATCGAGAAGCTGACGGCGACGACACTTCGAAATATTATCGGTGAGATGGAGCTGGACCAGACGCTGACTTCAAGGGAGATTATCAACACCAATATGCGCTCAGCGCTTGACGTGGCTACAGACCCATGGGGAATTAAAGTAAACCGTGTCGAGTTAAAGAATATCATCCCGCCCGAAGCGATTCGGAATGCGATGGAGAAGCAGATGAAGGCAGAGCGTGAGCGCCGTGAAGCGATTCTTCGCGCAGAGGGGGAGAAAAAATCGACAATTCTTGTGGCAGAAGGTCAGAAAGAATCCGCAATTCTTGAGGCAGAGGCAGAGAAGCAGGCAGCAATTTTGCGCGCGGAGGCAGAGAAAGAAAAGAGAATCCGCGAGGCGGAAGGTCAGGCGGAGGCGATCCGCGTGGTACAGATGGCAAATGCAGAGGGTATTAAATATCTGAGAGACGCAGGCGCCGACGAAGCAGTGCTTACGATCAAGAAGCTTGAAGCCTTTGAGAAAGCCGCAAACGGCAGTGCGACCAAGATTATTATTCCTTCGGAGATCCAAGGAGTAGCAGGGCTTGCAAAGTCCGTCGGGGAAATTTTGAAGTAAATTGTAACAGTGTAATAAGTCGGAAGGAGCAACACACATGACAAAGATCTTGGTACTAGAGGACAGTAAGGACTGCTTAAACGCGATTACTGGGATGCTGGAAAAAGTATCTGACAGGGTGTGCGCCGTTCCTGTGAACAGTCTGAATGAGGCAAGGGCTGCGCTTGAGCAAGAAGCGCAGCCCTTTTCGGCTTTTTTGCTGGACATTAATCTTGATCTGAATGACAAAGAGGATATCTCAGGCATCACCTTTGCGCGGGAGGTGCGCATGAGACGGGAGTATGCATTCACGCCGATCGTGATGATTACCTCACTGGCCAATATGGAGCTCACAGCGTACAGGGAACTGCACTGTTACCAGTATCTCATCAAACCATATAATGAGCAGGATATTGAGAAGCTCGCCGGGAAACTGCTGTTTTTATCCCAGCAGGGTGAGACGCGGGATGCTTTTGTGGTGGTCAAAAAGGACAGCATCAACTACAAGATCTTCTGTAAAGATATCGTGTGCGTGAAGGCGGTGCCGCGGGGCGTCCAGCTCATACTCTTAAAAGAAGAGATGAAGGTGCCATATCTCTCCATCAAACAACTGCTTGAAAAACTGCCAAATGAGAAATTTTTGCAGGTGCACCGCATGTGTGTGGTGAATCTGGACTATATTGACTATGTAGATACCGTGAACGGCGTTATCCGCATGAAAAACGGGGAGCAGGTGGAAATCGGCATAACGTACAAGAGCGATATTAGGGAAAAAATGAAAAGGAGTGCGCTGTGATGGCTGAGCTTGGCAGAAAATTTTTATATCGTATCTTTTGCGTCGTCGCGCTGATCATTGCATTGTATCTGCTGGTTGACCTGTATCTGAGCCGCACGCTGGATATCAAGGTGATGGTACTGTTTGGCATTGTCTTTTCGGTGATTATATTCGGCTTTTTTGACTGGGCGCAGAATTATGCGGCGCTGCGGCGGCAGGAGCAGGAGCTCAAGATTTACAAGCTGTACATAAAGCCGATGGAGGAGCTGACAAAGGATATCAGGGCGCGGCAGCATGAGTTTGACAATCATATGAATGCGATTCTGAATATGCATGTGACGATCCACGACTATGATGAGCTTGTCAGGGCGCAGTCTGCGTACTGCAAGGATATTTACGGGGACAAATCCCGGTGCAATCCGGCACTGCTGCGCATATCGGACAAAATACTGGCAGGATTTTTGTACAGTAAGATTATCAGCGCGCCAGCCTATATCGACATCGACATACAGGTGCTGAGTCAGGAAATCGTGACACCAGTGTCAGAACACGCGCTCGTCGAAATCATCGGGACGCTGACGGACAATGCATTCGAGGCGGCGACACCGCAGAAGAACAAGGTGGAAATGGTGCTGGATGCCAAAAATGACAAGCTGATTTTTATGATCAAAAATCAAGTGGAAAATCTGACAATGAATGAGATTTCCCACTTTTTTGAAAAAGGATTCACGACCAAAAACAACCGGGAGGACAGAGGACTTGGGCTGTATCAGGCAAACCAAATCGCAAAGCGCCACAAGGGAGAGATTACCGTAGAACTGTTGGAGCAGGCGCAGGGGCAGGAGATTTGCTTTGGCGTGAAGATCTAAGAGTTAAATCTGAAAACTTCCTTGCTGTTCTACATTGTTTGAAGTTTGTCAAGCTGTTGAACATCATTTACGCTGAGTCCTGTATCTTCTGCAATTTCTTCGACTGTCTGCTTCCCTCTCTTCAACAGTCGGAGAGCCGTCTCCCTCTGACTCTGACTTATACCTTGATTAATACCTTGACTAATACCCTGATTTAAAATAGTCCTTGCACTTGTTTCAATCAATGCTCCACGCATCATATCACCTACACCTTTCTGCACATTCTCATACTTTTGTGCAATCTCTTTTATCACATCGCCGGAGAGCTCAATTATTGTCCGTTTGTCAAACGCCCCGATCACTCCCCGCTGTTCCAGTTCATCAAGCCGTTCTAATATTTTTTGGTACTCTGTCTTCAATTCTTCCAGTCTCTGCTCATTGCTATTATATTCCAAAAAGCGATTCTCATGTGAAAAAATGTAAAACGGGATTAACATTAATAGTCGTTTTTCAAAGATATTGTCTAGCGAATATTTCTGTACTTTCATAATCGGTATGTCATACTGCACTGTCCCGCCCGGAGTAACAATCACATATTTCATTTTATCTGGTGTTTTTCGGTATGCTCTAAGATACAGAACCGCCGTATTGGGAAAGGTCACTGTCAGCGTTTCCTCCGTAACCTCGCCCTCGTCCAAGGCTATTTGAGCATCATATTCAAATAGTCTTATCGTAATTCTTCCGTCTGGCAGGCTGCTTTCACACTCAATGTGATACTTTTTTGGTACTTTCCCGAAAACCGTAAAATTCGTGTCTGTAATCCGTTCCTTGTCCGCTTCGTTCTGCTGGTCTATAAAATGTTCGTTGGGGAAAAACTGTATTTCTTCTTCCCCTGTATATGTTTCCCCGAATATTTCGTTAATTATGGGAATAATCAGCTTCCGACAGTCATTGAGTATTGTTCGGAATGCACCGTCATATATATTTGCCATGTTTTGTATCCTTTCTGTTTGTGCCTTAATCATATCATTTTTTTATCTCAAATTCAAGAATTTCACAGTGTTTCACGCTGAACTATGCGGCAGGAAATTTGTTTTGGTGTGAAGATCTAAATCTGAAAACTTCTGACGATCGCACCCTGTTTGTCATAGATGACAGAATAGATGAGATCGGAACCATAAGCGGCGGCTGTTTCAAGCACGACATCCCGCTCCTCCTGCGTGATGGTGCCATGCAGGAGCATATCGTCACATTGATTTTCTACATCCGCCAGAAGTGTTTCAACGTTGCGAAAGCCGGTGAGTGCCGCATATCCATCTTTTCGCACCAGAACAAACCCAATCGAATTTTTTGAAATGCCGCCCGTCGGCTGATCGCTCTCGCAGGCGCCATCACAGTAAATATAAAAGATGCCATCTTCTTGCCGCACTGTATAATTGACGAAGCCTGTTGACGATACAGGCGAAGCCGGCGGGGCGGTGTATGCCCCAAGCGCAAACGCCCCGGCGGACAGCAGGATTGCCGCCAGTAGGGAAACTGTTTTCATAAATGTTGTCTGTTTTTTGTAATGCATAATCGCACCTAACCTTTCTTTGAAATGTTTTGCATCTGCGGTCAATGTGACAGAAGCAAAAAAATTGTATGTTACATGGACTTTCAAAAACTTTATTAGGACATCGCCGTAGGCACGTCTTGCGTCTTTGTCCAGATTCATGATAAGGACTTCATCGCAGGATAATTCACATGCGCTGTTTACCGCTTTTTCCAGCATGTACACGACGGGGTTAAACCAGTGAAGGCACAGGATTAGCTGGATAAACCATTTATACAGCAGATCTTTTTGCCTGTAGTGAATCAGTTCATGGGTGAAAATACAGGTTTGTTCCTGTTCCGTAAGCTCTTTTACAGGCAAAATGATACTTGGGTGGAAGCATCCAATCATAAAGGGCGAGGCAGCCAGCGGACTCTGATATAATTCCACACGCTTTTTGACAGAAAGCCGTTCCATACAGTCGGACAATACATTCAGCGTTTTGAGATCTGAGACTTCGGTACTTCCTGCTCTGATAGAGTGGGTGAATGCCTGATACATTGTTATTTTTCGGATGAGAGCTGCAAAGACCCCTGCTGACCATACAATAAATAAAAGAAAAGACAGATCAAAGGGGGTCTGCGCGGCAGCGGGCGCGGCTTGGATGCTGCTGTAAAATGTCTGAACGGTATTCGTGGCAGCAAAGGTATCAGGACTACAGGCAGTAAAAAGACTGCCGATGATCGTCGTGTTCGGGGTAAACGGCAGCACAAACCGCAGGGCGGCGATGAGCCAGATATAATACTGCCAGCGTCTGCTAAACTGGTTCTTGTAAAGCGGCTTAAATCCCCACAGAAGCAAAAACAATACACTTCCAGAGACGGACAGTGACAGGAGTGTTTTGATAAAATCATTCATTTTCGTTTCTCCAATATGCTTCGATTTCCCGTAATTCATCGGGGGAAAGAATTTCCTGCTGCAATAACGTGGATACCAGACTTTTGACATTGCCGCCATAGATTCTGTCGAGAAAGCTGTGTGTCTGCATTGCCTGATAGTCCTGTTCTGTCACGACAGCGATATATTCATTGCGCCTGCCGATTTTTCGAATCTTGAGAAATCCCTTTTCAGACAGACGTGACAGCAAGGTGAGTACCGTGTTGTTTTTCCACGTGTTTTTGTCCTTTTCCAGCTCGTCCATAATGAGGGAATACAGTGCTGCGCCGCCATTTTGCCATATGATTTTCATCAAAACCAGTTCCGATTCAGAAATTTGATTTGCCATAAAAGCCTCCTTTTTATGCACACAGGCGTCTAAAAAATAGGTGAACTTGATTAACATGTTTTAGTTAACATGTTGTAGGTGATGTTATATTAACACATTGTAGGCGATAATGCAACAGGTTTAGCGAAAATTTTTAGCGGCATGAAGCGTATAACCTTTAAGATTGTCCAAAAGAATATTAAATAAAAATCCTGTTTTAAAGACAGAAAAGCGTTTAGCTTTTCTGTCTTCTGATTTTCGGATATGATTTGGGTTTGGGTGGATGTCCTTTTTGAAGTTTAAGGCAAATGCGGATGGACTTCCGGCTTATTTCAAAGGTGGAACAGCCCTTTATAAAGCATTGTTGCGTTAATAGAGTATGACAGTATCGATTAGAGTAAATAAAAAAATGAAAATATTTTAAAATAGAAAGTTAAGTCTATAAAACGTTGACTTTAGGCACTTAACAATGAAATCTTGCGCAAAATGGCAAAATTTTTTGCGTAAGAA
>ERZ779632.763-NODE-763-length-15988-cov-5.963033_pt1 | contig 15988 bp, 9 predicted proteins | sample MGYA00514194_ERZ779632 | MGnify/ENA primary metagenome ERZ779632 (study PRJEB29562, sample SAMEA4376704) | mouse gut metagenome | isolation source: Cecum | study: EMG produced TPA metagenomics assembly of the A DSS colitis mouse model was used to assess the...
CTCCGCATAGAAATTGCCACATTCCGTCATCTTCATCATGTGATACATATAGAATAGGTGCCTGACGCTCCAATATATGGCAACAGATAATCGTAGCAGTATCGGGTGAATCATAAAAAGGAAATTCCATGTCTGTTACTCCTTTCAGTCGAGTAGACAGGCACCTCACGATGCCAGCCCCTCACAGATCCGTGCGTGCGGCTTTCCCGCACACGGCTCTTCATAATAACATTTACAGTTTCAGAATAAGCTGACATATATCTTCGGCATTACCAGTGGATAATATTTCAGCATTTCTATGAACCCTTCCCGTGTATAGCTCTTCCTGTTGCTCCTTCGGTTCAGAACCTTGAACAGCATTTCTCTTACCTGCTGTTTGAAGTTGCTTATCATCCTTCCGTTGAAGCTGACACCATAATACCTGTAGTGCCCTGTCAGTTTCAGATTGAGCATTCCCATCAGTTTCTTTAGTTTCTGGTCTCGATTAGCGTACAGCCAGACTTTTATGTCCTTCAGTTTCTGCCGGAATTTCTTACTGCTCGTTTTCGGCATCATCCATGCGGTTCCTTTCCTTGTCTGTCCACAGTAAAATGTAAATCCCAGAAAGTCGAAGGTTTCCAGCCTTGTTGATTCTCCGCGTTTCTGCTTCGATTTTGCCAGATATCCTCCGCTTTCCAGCATCCTGCTCTTGCTTTCCTCCAGTTCCAGTCCGAACTTTTCCATTCGTTCCTTAAGAAGCTTATAATATTTCTCCGCTTCCCATTTGTACTGGAATCCCGCAATGAAATCATCTGCATAGACAATCAGGAAGTTCTCGCCCCTGCTCTCTTTGGCTATGACAAACTTGTACCATAGTGTAAGGACATTGTGCATATAGATGTTCGCAAGGATTGGACTGATGATGTTTCCCTGTGCTGAACCTTCCTCGTTTTCTACCAGCTTTCCCTCATCCATCACCCCGGCTTTCAGGTATTTGTTCACCAGCCAGAGGATATTCGGGTCTTTGATGTATAGATTCAGGAATTTCATTATCCAGTCGTGCTTCATATGGTCAAAGAAACCTTTAATGTCTGCATCCACGATATAGCATATCTTCGTGAAATTCAGCCTCTTATACAGTTCCTTCACTGCCCCATGGCATCCCCTGTTTGGTCTGAATCCGTACATACAGTTTAGAAATCTCGGCTCATAAATTGCTTCAAGTACCTTCTTCAAAGCCAGCTGGACTATTTTGTCCTCGTAACTTGCAATCCCCAGCGGACGCAGTTTCCCATTGCTTTTCGGAATATATACCCGGAGCGATGGCTGTGGCTTATATGACTTCCTTTTCAGCCTTTCTACAAGCCCGATGTTCTGTTCCAGGTTCTCCCCGTATTCTTTCTTCGTCACTTCATCAATCCCCACTGCCTTGCTGCCATCCAGTTCCCTGTGGCATTGCATTAGCAGTTCTTTATTTATCAGATGGTACAAAGATGTGAATTCCGGTTTCGGCTCATGAGCCGATTTGTATGCTATTCTCTCCAATTTCGTTTCCATCAGTACCTCCGCCCCTGAGTACGGCTGATGTGCCCTCAGAGAGACCGTTATTATGCAGCCCCCTTCCCTCCACCGGAATTACCCAGCTTCTTCGGTACTATGGAGCTATCCGACTGCCTGACATCCGTTTGGCATCCTCCGTTTCAGCGTTGTCCGCCATACTTGAAAAACAAGGGACATCAGGCTCTCCCCAGTTGACTGGATAGTCGCAATGTAAAACATGAAAAGCTCTTTGACCCCGCAGAAGCAGGCTGCATCTCACCATAGCAATGCCGCCTGTGTTGCTTTCCGCCGAAATTAGAGCGTCAGCCCTCCGAATGTCAAAATTTCGGGGCTCAATCACTTTCCCTATTTTCTCGCTGTCTACGCTTAGCAGGCAACATTACTGCAGCCCACCCAAGACTCGCTACTGCTGGTTGGTTAGACCTTCGCAGACAGGCTTCTCACCTGCTAGACTACCCGCCCTTCGTCTGGGCGCACAATCTCCATTTATAGTATAAAAGCGCTTAGGTACTCCCATTTCATCAAGTTTTTGAATTAAACAGGTTACATCCACATTAATTTCCTCCCAATATTTTGATTATGCCCCTTTTTAACAGTATTTTATTTTTCCATCCGTATAACCATATATCCCCTGCTTTCCGAATTACTACAGCAATGCGGTAGTTGTACCCTCCCGGAAAGTTACATTAAACCAGTTATTGTTTTGATGCAATCGCCTTCTGCACTTCTTCTCCTACAATTCCATAACTTCCTAATCCATAAATACTGCAGTATTTAGGTTTTTTTCCTATTTTCTTTCCGTGAATATCAACATACTTCTGTGTAAGCAGATCCCAAAAGCCAAACTCCAGATCCCTCTCTCTTTCAGATACAGATATGTTATCCAAAGTCTCAAAATAGCCCTTGATCCATGGCTGATTGTTGACAATTATTGGTGCAATTAACAGCTCACACTCATCGAAATGCTTTGGTATTGCTTTTTCACTGCAAGCGCTGTCGTATATGTAAATCAGCGTCATACCCTTAATAAAAGAATCTGCACTTTCCAAATCTGTCTGTATAACTTTTCCAAAATAGAAAACATTTTTTTGGGGCTGTAGAATAAATACATCTCCTTTCTGCGGAGACTTTAACGATTTTTTCATTGCAATTAATTCTCTAAAAGCCATTTTTGATTCCTCCACAAATGTATGTAACTACCTATTTTCCGGCATAACAGTATCATTATTACATTAAATTATCCATTCATCTTATGAACTGCCTAAACTTTCCGACATCAATAAAATTGGGTATCCCCGAGGCTTCCTTTCTCGAAAAGAACTCCTGAAGATATATGTCCTATATAAAATCACCCCTGAATATTCATAATCAAATTATCTGGACATTTAAAGCTAAATGGTGACATATTAAATGATTCTTCAAATATATTTTCTTTTATGCAAACAAACACTTTCCTTATATGCTTATCCACTCCTCCGCCAAAAAACACATAATTACTTTCAAATTATATATATCCAGCATTAATACTTGTTACAAACTTTTCAACTGATTGTGGAACATTATCCACACTTTCCCAATTCATTAATTGCCCAAACGATCCAAAATCAAAATTGCTTCATAACCATATTTGTCCCAAGTTATCCGCATAATTGAATCCCTTATGATTAATATGGAACACTAATTTCATATCATCGAATTCTTTCAAAGATGTTATTATAGTACCACACTTTCATAGAAATTACGAATTTGAGAAATTCCAACCACAAATAGACATATTCCATAATTCACTGCACATATCGGCTGAATATTGGATTATAAAAAATCAGAGAGTTTCTTAGACGCTCCATCGTCATCGAAACTCTCCGATTTTTTGTTCAATCCAAATAATACAATATTACACATATTTTTACGGCAACATATTATATTTCTAAACACTTCAAATATTCTTCGCAATAATTATGAAGCTCCATATTTGAATTAATGCATTTCCCAGAACTTACATCTCTTATTTCACCCTGAATAGCACTATTCTTATGTCCATCAAGCAGTTCCATTAACCCATAAATCGTATCATATGTTACGTCGTACAAAATCCTTTCCGCATCCTCATACTCAGACATCCTTGCTAAAGCAACATTTACTGCATTGTTTTGTATTTTTGGGATTTCCTTCCAAAAAGCTTCTTTTTCACTCATCATACGCCCCGCCTCTTTACTGATATCTATTATGTTAGGAAAACTTTTAAACAGCCTGCTAATATATAAACGATGGAGTCACACAAAATTCAAAATTTTTTTCTTGTAATTTAGAAATTGTCTCTTTAATCTTAGGTGCTTTTGCTTTTAAAATGCATACTTTTTCCTTTTCCAGCATTTGCTTAGCCATAAGATAATTGACACAAGCTATTTCTGCTATAAATTTAATTTTATCCATATCAATTTCTGAGACATTTGAAATATAAAGACTGTATTCCGTAGCATCATAAAATATCTCCTCTATATATGTTGTTACTATACTCCACCCACATATAGGGCATACCCATCCTTGTGTAGAATGTTCAGCATCAAGGACTTTATTCATTTTCCCTTTACACTTTTCACATATCATCTACTATTTTCCTCCAGGTATAAAATGCTTAAACTTTCCGGCGTCAATCAAATTTGGTATTCCTGCATTTTTCATTCCCGCAACAAAATACTCCCCCTTTGATGTTACCCATAAATAATTTGTAGGCGCATAGACTTCTACATTAAGCTTGTTTGCCAAGTTCTGAGCAAATCCGTTATTAATAGCCCCTGTATTGCAAGAAAGCAATCTGATCGCCTGACCATTGTAGCTACAAGAATTTCGGATTAAATGAGCCGCTGTTCTATGGTTTATTAATATATGTTGTCCATTATGTGTTATCTCTATTGCATTAATTGTTCCATGTGCGACTACATCATAATATCCGCTAACATCTACATCTTCTCTGAGACTAATATACTTCGTAAAACTATCATCCGCATCCATAAAGATAGCATCTCCCACAGAAAACGTATCAGTCTTCAGCCCAACAATACTCCCTCTAAGCGCCTCCACAGCCTTCCCGGCCCCATAGAACCCGGCGCTTCCAAGGCCGCCTATGATGCCGCCTGTTATCACGTCCTTCACGAAACCGCCAAGACGGAAACCTTCTCCCCCGTGACCTTTGCCGCTATGATATCCCCTGCCGTTTCCAAGTCCTTCCGCAAGGTTAAACGGATCGGCAGCGCCGCACATACCTTTCGGGTCCCTTCCCGTACTTCCGGGCACTGCATATTCGGGCTTCCCGTTAAAAATTCTCTCTCCGGCCATGCCGTAACCGCCGTAGGTATCCGTAAGGTTCTTAAGGCCGGACATGACCGCGCCGGTTCTTGCTCCTCTAAAGAAAGCATCTCCTGCACCTTTGAGTCGTCCTGTACCATAGAGCAGTTCGCTTAGGGCATTCTCCGCCCCGCTTAACAGGCTTGCTCCGGCATCCACCTGTCCTGTGGTGATCTTCTGCTCCAACGCATTCCCGAGGCTTCCTGCCGCAAAATCAGTGGCAAAGGCTAAAGGGATTCCCGCGCCGCTTCCGACTAATGCCCCTTTGGCCGCACCTACCAGGGCTCCGTTCGCGGCGGATCCAAAGGCCTTTCGCCAGTTGAACTTCTCTCCCGCCGCCACCTGATTGATGGCGCTGTCCAGAAATCCTGCCGCACCGCCAAAGAATCCTCCAAGGCCTGCACCTGCAAGGATGGTAGGGATTTCTCCTGTCGGGTCTACATAGTTGACGGGATCATTGTCACAGTAAGGGTAAGGGTTTAAGCTTCTTTTTACAGGATCGGGAGAAAGCATTCTTCCCTGTGCGCTGTCATAAAATCTTTCCTGCGCGAAGTATTTTCCAATTACGGGATCATAAATATAATCCGTGAAGCGCATATCCGCTTCCGCGGCTCTCTGACCACTCACTCTGCCCCACAGGTCATGTTCCATATGCCATACAGCATTACCCTGGGAATCCGTTGTATAGAGCGGACTACCCCAGAGATCGGGCATTTCATACATCCGTCCTGTCGGTGTGGTAATGCCGAGACGCTCATAAGTTCTGCCATATACAGCTCCTGTAACACTTCCTCCGCTGTGGTACGCCATCAGGTCATTGGCTGTACCGCTCAGGATGTCGGGCACATAAGCCGTTGTGCCTGTCTGCATTTTGCCCGACTCCTGCCGAGTCACGGTATTGGTAATGCGCATATGCAAAGCATTATAAACATAGTCTGTCTGCGCACCGCTCGCAAGATCCCGGCCGGACGACATACGGTTCGCCGTATCGTAGATATACTGGCGAATCAGGCTGCCATCCTGTTTTTCTTCTGTCAGATTCCCCCTTTTATCATAACTGTACTGATAGACGGTACCGTCCTGCACCATGGCAGTGAGTCTGTTCATGGTGTCATAAGCGTAGGATGCCTTCTCTGTGCCGTTTACTTTCCATGCCGTGCGATTTCCCCGTCCGTCAAAACTGTAAGTCTCGCACTTTGCCCCTTCCGTACAGGAAAGCAGGTGTCCCATGGGATCATAAGTACAGATGACGCTGTCCACAGCCGCAGCTTCGCCTTTCTGTCTGTGAAACTCGATGACACGTCCCATTTTGTCATAAGAAAGGCTCATATCCATTACGCCGCCATCATCTGTCTGATAATTGGCTGTGACGGGCATCCTGCCTGCATTGTAGGTATAGCACACTCTGCCGCCCGGCTGGATCATGGAACGGAGATTGCCGGCCGTATCATAGCTGTACTGTGTCCCCACGCCCTCCACATCGGTCACACCGATAAGACGATGGTTTCCGTCATAGGTATAGTTTACCACACTTTTGTCGGGATAGCGAATGGAAGTTCTGTTACCTGCCGCATCGTAGGTATAGCCGGTAACGCGTCCTTCATTATCCGTTACGCCGGTCAGTCTTCCAAGCACATCCCGCTCCATGGACATAACGCCGGTCCAATCCTGCATCTCCACCAGTTCGCCGCGCTTATTATAGCGGAAGGTTGCCTGTCTGCCGTCTCCATAAATCATCTGCACAGGTTGATTATTCAGATCGTATGTCACCGTGGTAACATTGCCTTCCTCGTCTGTGACGCCCGCCAGGTTGCCGTTCCCGTCATAGGAATAAAGTCTCTCCTCCGCCGCAGGATTTATCATTCGGATTATACAGCCTCTCTTATCATACTGATAGATGGTTGTGCATACCGATTCTGCGGCTTCGGACATACATTCCTTGATTCTGCGGTTCATGACATCATATTCATATGACGTGATATTCCCAAGCGGATCGGTTATCTGCGTCAGATTTCCGCAGGCATCATAGGTATATGCAGTCACATTGCCGCAGGCATCCGTCACCGTCCCGATCTGTCCGCACGCCGTATAAGTAAAGACCAGGCTTGCCCCTTCCGGATTTGTGATCATAGTCACCTGTCCCAGCGCGTCGCGGGTATAGGTCGTAGCGCCGCCCAGCGCATCGGTCTCCTTCGTAATCCGACCTGCCGCATCATAGGTATAGGTAACTGTGCCACCCTCCGATTCTTTCCTGCTTATGAGATTACCGGCAGGAGAGTATGCATACTCAGTAACATTGCCTGCCGCATCTGTCAGTGTCAGCACTCTTCCCATACTGTCATAGGTATAGGCCAGACGGTGTCCCGCCGCATCTGTCATCTGTCTCAGTCGTCCCATGAGATCATACTGATAAACGGTCTCTGCGCCCTCCATATCCGTAACCTTCGCGATCTTGCCCGTGTTGGTGTATGCCAGCGTCAGGCTGTCACCGTTTTTGTCTGTCACAACAGTCATGCGTCCCAATGCGTCATAGATATAATTCCATGTATTGCCGTTAGCGTCGGTAAAGGATATCATGTTGCCCGCCGCATCATAACTACAGCTCTTTTCATGACCTTCCTCATCCACACTTCGTACCACGCGGTTCAGGCTGTCATATTCGTAGGTTCTGACACCGCCCAAAAAATCGGTCTCGCTGACCAGATTACCATTAGCATCATAAGCCAGCGTTCTTCTGCCCCCTCTGGCATCCGTAACAGCCGACATCCGCCCTGCCACATCATATTCGCAGGTAATTGTCTGTCCCAACGCATCTGTCACTGCCGTAAGACGGTTATTGGCATCAAAAGCATAGCTTTGGCTGTTCCCCTCCGCATCGGTGATTTTAGTGCAGTTACCGTTCTCATCATACTCATAAACGGTTTTACCGCCGTCAGGCGCGATAATCTGAATCAGATGTCCTGCTGTATCATAAACACGAGCCTCCATATTGCTTTCAGGATCAATAATTTCAGTTATATTGCCGTCCCCGTTATAGACTGCCGCCTGCACCGTCTCATCCGGTCTCTCTACCGCAGTTACCCGGCCAACCTTATCATATGTATAACGTGTGACGCCATCCGCCGTTGTCTCTGTAAGCAGTCTGTTCTCTCCGTCATAGCTATAGGCTGTAACAACGCCGTCTTCATCCGTCCTTGTTAACAGATTGCCTGCCTGATCATAAGTATAGCTCACACTATGCCCGAGAGCATTGGTCTCGCTGATCACGCGTCCCTGTGCATCATAGGTATAGATGGTCTGATGCTCCAGTGGATCGATAACTGTCTGAATGCGTCCCATAACATCATAGATATACTGTCGAATACCGCCCGCCGCATCGGTGATCTTCGTCAACCGGTTGGCTGCATCATAAGCATAAGCTGTTACATTACCGTTTCTGTCTGTGCACGCTGTTGTGTTTCCTGCTGCATCATAGGCGAAGGATATTTCCTCATCTGCAGGGTCTGTCTCCCGGATCAGATTTCCCGCCTCATCATAGGTGTACTGATATTTATTACCCATAAAATCTGTAACAGACTTAAGCTGCCCCATGTCATTGTATGTCAGCGTCTGTCGATTGCCCCGTCTGTCAGTGACTCCCGTGCGGTTCCCGTTGTGGTCATAAGTAAACAGTACTTCTCCGTCCTCATCCACAGCCTTAAGCAAATCTCCCGTCGCGGCATACTGATAAGATATTGTTCTCCCCTCAGGTGAAGTATAGGAAATAAGTCTTCCCATAGCGTCATGAACATAACTGTAAACATTACCTTCCGGGTCTGTCGCCTGACGCAGTTGCCCCGCCTCGTCGTAGGCATAGCTCCACAAATTCCCCTCTTTGTCCGTCCAAGCAATGAGGTTGTCGTTCTCGTCATAGGCGTAAACACCGCTGTTTCCCCTCTCGTCCTGTGCGCTGATCAGATTGTTATTTCCATCATACTGATAGAGGCACTCTGTACCGTCCCGGTTTACAATCCTGACAGGCAGATTCCTGTCATTATAATCGACCCGCTCCCATGTTCCGTCAGGATAGGTGACAACGTTCATGCGCCCGCAAGCGTCATAGGACATCTTCGTGCTGTTTCCAAGCGCATCCGTCTGCTGCGTCAGCCTACCGTTCTCATCATAGCTGTTATGGATCCCAGATCCTGCCAGCTCCACCTCCGTGACATGTCTGTCCGCGTCATACCGATAGGTAGTTGCATTCCCCAGCGCATCAATAAATTCGGTTTTTCTGTCCGCATCGTCATACTTGACAGCGCTCTCACCCCTCCCGGGCATATTCTGCCGGATCACTCTGCCAAACGCATCGTAAGTATTTTCCAGATAAACCTGCCCTGAGAAATCAGAAATGGACAACAATCCACCGTTTTCATCATAGGTAAAGGACAGAGTTTTTCCCTCCTGATTCCTGACGGATATAAGATATTCCCCCTGATAAGATAAAACGGTTTCATGACCCGCCGCATCCTCTACACCGGTCAGATTTTCTCCTATATAGGTAAGCGTCAGTCTGTCCCCATGTCTTGTGATAATTCCTGTGGTCTGTCCTGCCTGATTTTTCTCAAACCGATACTTCACCATGCCGTTTTCCTGAATTCTGTCAAGCGAAAGCTCACTGTCAAACACATATTCCGTTCCATCCTGCTTTCTGACAGAATAGGATGCGTCTTCCATTCGCTCCATAGCATAAGCCATACCGATATCTTCCGGCGCGGCAAATGTGCCGTCCGCCTCTCTGGCAAAAGGAATCACCGACCCATAGGGCGTACTGAAATACGCGTAATCCTCATCCATACAAAGTAAGTAACAAAGCTCATGGGACCACTTTTTACCCAACGGTCTTTGAAATCCATCTCTGTCAGAATCATACATCAGCGTAAACCGCAGCTTATCTTTACCATAATCTTCCAGACAGACATACCTCCAAAAAAACGCGCCAGTCAGCGCATTGACGGGATCGCTGCCCATATAGGAAATTCTGCCGTCCGTATGGGTGCTGTCCGACGACCGCTCCGTCAGACCGCTTTCTTTCCTGATATCAGTCCGAACGCTTCCCGGTTCACTGTAGCGACTTGAGCCCTTCTCGTTATTTGCCCTGGCGCAATATGTATGCTCCGTATTAGGCAATAATTCTGAGAAGACTTTACAGATTCTACCTGACGCCATATCCGTACCTGATACATGAAAAACGTCTTCGTCAAACCTGATATCATAATCCGCCGCATCAGCTACAGGCGGAAAACTCACGATCACACTGTTTAATCCGGCCTGTGCCTTAACGTCAGAAGGTACGGCAGGCCCTATCGGAATCGTCGTAATTGTCTCCCTCGGTGTGTACGGGCTGTTTCCTCCGGCATTGTAAGCACAGACGCTGTACTCGTAATCCGTATCCGGCGTCAGCCCCGTGATGGTTTTTGATGTATCTGTCACATTATGGCTCTCGCCCTGAAAACTGAGTTTGTACCCCGTGGCTCCGCTTACACTGTTCCACGCAACCGTCACGGAATTTGTTGTAACCGTTGCGCGGACATTCATCGGCATTGCCGGAGGCGCGACCTTGGTAGTCACCGAACGCCAGGAAGAATATGCACTGGTTCCCGCCGTGTTCTTTGCACGTATCTGATACTTATAGGTTTTATTCGATCTTAACCCGGTAAAAGTTTTGGACAGGGCCGACGTATTATAGACACCTCCGTTAAACCAAATATCATAGCTCTGCGCTCTGAGTGTCCTGTTCCATTTTATCGTAACAGAATCACTGGTGGAGTTTGCACCTATGCCCGTGGGCACATCCGGCAAACTTATTGCCGTTCTCACAGTTGCATATGGCGAATAGCCCCCGTACCCTCCCTCATTGCGCGCACGGATTCTGTAACTGTAACTTGTGTCCTCCTTCAACCCTGTCATTTTATACGAAGTGCTCTTTACAGTGCCGATCCAGTCATTAAAAGTCAGCTCATACTCTGTTGCTCCGGATACCGCACCCCATGACAAAGTAACCGTATTAGTTGTGACCGTTGCTCTGATTGATGGATATGCTGTCGGCGCAAAAGGAATTGTCTTTACGGTTCTGACCGGACTGTAAGAACTGGAACCGTCCGCATTGTTGGAACGAACCTGATACTGATAAGAAGTATTGGCCTTTAGTCCCGAAATCGTCTTACTGGTACCTGTTGTCCGATAAGCTGTCCCATCAAAGAGCACATCGTAGCTGGTGGCCCCGCTGACCGAATCCCATCTCAGAGTAACATCCGTATGGGATGAAGTTGCATTCACTGTCGCAGGCGGTTTTGACGTTGTTCTGAGTGTTTTGATTGCACTGTAAGAGCTGGAGCCATCCGCATTTTTAACGCGAATCTGATAGCTGTGACTCGTATTCGGCAAAAGTCCTGTCACTCTGTAAGAAGTTCCCCTCACGTTATAAACCTTACCATCAAGAAGTACATCGTAACTACTCGCACCCGGTATCGGGCTCCAGCTTATGGTAACGGAACTTTCATCCGAAGACGCCGTTGCGCCTGAGGGCGCCTTTGGCGTTGTCCTCACCTTCTTCTCTACACCATACTCGCTGACACCGTCCGCTTTTTGGACCGCACCTTATAGCTGTATTCTGTGTTATCCACAAGGCCTGTAAAAGTCCTGGAGGGCACAGTCGTACTGTAAGTGCTTCCATCAAACAAAACGTCGTACCCTGTGGCATCGTTGGCAGGCTTCCACTTTATAGTCACAGAGCTTTCCGTGGTCTCGCCGGAAATACCAGAAGGTATACTTGGCAATTTTGGAAGAGTCTCTATCGTCTGAATGGCACTATAGCTGCCAATGCCATCCGAAGATCGACAGGCCACCTGATAAGTATAGGTCGTCTTCGGCTTCAAACCATCATATTTAACAGAAGTGGTACCTGAATAGGTATTAGTCTCGTCGCTGTTGCAGCGTACAAGATAGCCGCTGGCCCCCGTCACTTTGTTCCAGCTGATGGTAACAGAATTCTCCGTACTTACCGCAGACACGGAAGCAGGTGGGTATGGAGGCGTAGCCACCGACAACTGACCAGTATATGAGCCTGCCAAATCCTCATTTCTTGCCCGTATCTGAAAAGGATAACTTCTCCCCGGTTCCAGTCCTGTAAATACTTTCGATATAGTATCAGTACTGTAGAGCTGTCCATCAAACAAAATGTCATACCCTACTGCACCGTTAACCTCAGTCCAACTGATCGTGGCTGTGGTCTCTGTGGCCGTCCTCTTCACCTGTAAGGGCGTTCCCGGAGTTGTTGGTAACGTCTGAACTGTCTGCGTGACGCTGTAGGGGCTTGACTGTTTGGAACCATTTGCCCGTACAGCAACCGTATGACTAGTCTTCGGCTTCAATCCCGTAAAGACCTTAGACAAAGTCCTCAAGCCACAGGCCTTATTATCAAATAAAATATCATAGCTCACTGCACGAGGCACCGCATCAAAACTGACGCTGATCTGCGTAGGTTGCGGCGTAATTTTAATGTTCTGGGGAACATCAATGGGTTTATTATCATAAAAGTCAGAAGGAATCAAAATTCTCTTTACATCTCCGCCAATCGACACATGCTCCCCTATCTGCTCTACCCGAAAATCATACTGATTATTAGCAGAAAGCCCGGCCTGTGTCGTATAGGAATTATCAAGCCAGTCATAGTTCCACTCAACGCCGTAACCACTCTTTACTCTCGAAACATAAACCTTTTGTTTCACCATACCCGGAAGTATGATCCAATTCGCCGTAATGGAACCGTCGTCATTTAATTTCAACTGTAATTTGATGTCATTATTCGGTATCGCTGCCATAATAAAATCTCCTTTTTATTTTTATAGTCTTTCGCCGGCTATCTTATAAAAAGGAGATTATTTTAAAATTGTAAACTTTATATTATACTAATTTGGAGAACTATATTTCTCAGACCGTCAGGTCATCATACTCTGTGAGACAATATTTTTCAATATAATCCTGAACCAGCGAGTCCGCGTAACCATGTGCTGTCGCATAGCCGCATGACTGCAAATATTCTGCCGCAAGCCTGTAATCGCAGCAGCCGATAACTGGCGCATAGCGCAGTGTCTTTCCCCCGTCGATACTTCTACTGGCAATATAGCTGTTGTGATCCAAAACAGACTCCTCCCAACTGTCATACGCACGCCACTGTGTTTGTTTTACTATATAAAAACTTCCATCCGCCCTTTGCTCTGAGGCATCCTTTACATAAATCCTGCCCTTCCATTCATTCTTCTTTATGCCAAAAAGCGCGTTTGCCTTTCGCGCCAGCTCCGAAGTCCCCCATGCGGATTCCTTAACTGCCTGCGCGATTACCACAGAGGGCAGTATGATTCTCCTCTCCTGCCAGTCTCTGACCGCAACCTTTCCTACCAAATCCATAAATTCCTGTTTTTCCTCATCAAACCATTGTTTCCTTTTCCCAATTACCGTTTCAACAAGCGCATTATAAACCGCATCAGCCGCCGCTTTCTCCGCGCCCGCACGTCTGTAAATCTCTACGTCTATATCGTTATCGCAAAAACATACTTCTATCAGCATAGCCTTCGCCCTTGTCTTTCGAATAACATACAGGCCGCTTCCATCCTTTATTCCACGATTAATAAATCCCATTCTTTCCAAATGATTACAGACCGCAAGCGCCTCGGCATGTTTTCTTCCTTCATATGTATAAACCTCAACGCCGTGTGCACTGTGTTCCTTTGACGCATTAAAATGAATGCTGAGAAATAAATCTACATCTGACAAATTTGCTTTCCGTACCGCCTCGACAAGATATGCCTCCTGTGACACTGCCCTTTCCACGGTGCAGTCTGTTACCGTTATACCTGCTTCTGTGAGCTTTTTCATCACAAGCCCGCCAACCAGCCTTGTATGTACAGATTCTTCAAATAAACCGACCGCGCCGCTTCCCGCTCCCTCCATGGTATGGCCACAGTTAATCCCTATCTTCATAAACAACTCCCCTCCCTTACTTTACCTGCAGTTCCGGCAGTCCCGCCAGCGATGTTAAAATAGACAACAATCCCGCTAACGCCACTGTGGAAACAAGTCTGAGCCATTCCACATCATCCAGCAGTACTGATGTTCCAATTGCTGCTATCGCAGTCTGCGCCATTGTTTTGACCGCACGAATGCCCGCTGCTTCCATCCAGTGTTTCACTTTTTTCTCATTCCTGCCACTCCCTTTCTTTACCTCCCCATATATTTCCCTTAATTTTTTCAACGTTCTTCTTTTTAACTGGTTTACCGCCTGCCTTGACTTATGATAGTTTCTGGCAATCTCGGCTGTAGTATATCCCTGTGCATAAACAAGGCACAAAACCCGTTGCTCCTGTTCGTTTAACAGCCTGTCTATCCCAAATTCCAGAAAAAAATCTGTTTCATCCGTTTCCGACATTTCGGCTTCAATCCCGTACCGCTGTTCCTCCGTCAATTCAGAAAAAGCAATCTCCCTCCTCCGTTCCAGAATTTTGCAAATCTTTTTGCAATAAAAATTTTTGACGGAAACTTTGATATACGCGATAGCAGTCTGATCCTTTTGATCATTTAATCTTTTCAAATCCATGGTCTTTACCAACTCGATGAAAAATAACCGACAATCTTCATACGCATCGTCATATCTCAACTTCGTTGCATACTTCCAAAGCAGCGGCTGAAATTTCCCCACAAGTTCCAGCATGGCTTCTTCTTCGCCTTGTCGCGCTCTCGCCAACAATTTACAAATCATATAAAATTCCCCCTTTATAGTAAAAGAGAACCATATAGTATAAATGTAAATATTGGTAAAAAAATTTGTGAAAAAAGGTATAATTTGTTGATTTTTGTTAAAAGTTATAACAATTTGCAAACTGAAACCGCATACGAATCCTTGCTGCGCCTCTTCTTCCCATCCGTTTGCGTCCATGATTATGCATACAAAAAAGGAGCCCGGCATCCGAAAGTGCCAGCGCTCCCTTGTCTGTCTCCTGTATCCCTTTTCAATATCCTAAAATACCTTCAAATACTCCTCATACTCTTCATAGGTGACAGTCACCCAGCCCGCCTCATAGTTAAAGCCGATCTCCATGCCCTTGGGCGTATAAAAGACAATAATGTTATCGGAGTTGAAATAATCCGTAATCTGCTGATCCGTCATATAATCAAGATAAGAAATCTCCCCGTTCTGTTCATCGCTTCTCTGGCGAAAGTCCACTGAAAAATCGTCGTCCGTCACCAGCATCTCTTCATTGTCCAGCACAACACCGTTTTTCATATCCACATTGACGCAGATCAGATATACGCCGCCGCCCAGATCGCAATAGATCTGTTCATCATAGACAATGCTCAGCCTGTCCTCATCCATATATGTCACATAACAGCTCAGAGTCGCTTCAAAATAGCTGTCCTCATCCTCCTTGATATGGGATTCATATTCCTTTTCAAAGAGCTCCGTAACCACATTCACTTCCTTCTGGATACTTTCATTTAAAGTTTCCAGATTCGGCACGTCGTCCCCCGAAATCACAGGAATACCGGCACCGATATAGACATTATCATACTCCGTGTCGTACTCAAAATCTTCAAACTCCACCTCGTAGGACAAATCGTATCTGATATCGTCCTGCAGGCTATAGTACTGGTCGTCTTCCAGATATATTTCGGGATCATCATACCAGTAATCGTCGTCTTCGCCGTAATCATAATCGTAATCATAGTCATGATCATAGTCGTAATCATAGTCGTAATCATCAAACTCATACACATCGCGGCGCAGATCTTCTTTTTCCTTCTCGGAAAGCATATTTACCGCCTTGCTTGCCAGCGCAAAAACCGCTATCAGAAAGAGAATGATTATGGCGATAACAATACCTACAATCAGCCCGGCAGGCTGCTTTTTCTGTGGCAGTGCATAGGGACTGTAGGGATTGTCGTAAGGCGGCTGACCGCCGAAAGGAGGCAGGCCGCCATACCCGCCGCCCTGCTGCTGATACGGATTCTCACCAGTCGACTGACCGCTGTACGGCGGCTGACTGCCGTATGACGGCTGACCACCGTATGG